>ENA-OYXI01000486-OYXI01000486.1-human-gut-metagenome-genome-assembly--contig:-NODE-486-length-19837-cov-4.761804_pt1 | contig 19837 bp, 10 predicted proteins | sample MGYA00244217_ERZ653421 | MGnify/ENA primary metagenome ERZ653421 (study PRJEB26926, sample SAMN06165148) | human gut metagenome | biome: ENVO:00009003; feature: ENVO:2100002; material: ENVO:00002003... | reverse complement strand
TTTTCAAGCAGAAGACGGCATACGAGATACTGATCGGTCTCGTGGGCTCGGTCAACACCGCTTCGGGCGAAAAAGATATGGTAACGCTCAAGGAAATAAAGGAAAACGAAACTTCCTTTGAAGTCAAGCTCGCTTTCAGAAGGATCGACGGGATCCGCGGCGTAGGTGATTTCGTATGGTCAAAATTTTCTGCGGCCGTCGCACGGGAAAGCGAAACGCAGTTTCTAATCGATAAACTTTCGAACGGAAATCTGAAGTGCTCGCTCGAACGGCATTACGACGGCTATGTCGGCCTCGTTTCTCTGGACAGGGACGCCGCAGACATTAAGATATCCCCGACGGACGCGGCGGGGCAAAGCGTAGACACGGAAGATTTTTATGCTGCGGGGGATGCCTCGTCGGCCCGCTCATATTTCGCGGCTTTCCGCCTGCTCGATACGGGGGCGATTTCGGAAATGCGGATAAAAACTGCGGGAAAGTTGCATTACATATCCGCAGGCTCCGCAGCCGAAGGAAACACCGTTACCGTTAAACCGGTCGCCGTACGCGCCGAAGTGCAGCGTTACGTGCAGGTAACGGACGACGAAGGCCTGCCCGTATTCAACGCGGACGGCACGCCGAAAATGCAGATGGTCGTTTTCAACGAGGATATCAATTGCTTTTTCGGCTATTTCGTCTTTGAAACGTCAAACGCGGGGGTGATTGTCGGCTGCATTGCGGGCGGCGCGGCGCTGATCGGGCTGATTCTTGTCGGGATATTCACCGGTTTTTTCAAAAAAATACTGAAGAGCGGCGTTATGAAGAGGGCGCTGAAATACAAAACGCTCTACTTTATGCTTATCCCCGGTTTAATCGTGCTTCTCATTTTCAACTATGCGCCGATGTTCGGCTTGCTCATTTCATTTAAAGATTACGAATTGCTTTCGGGATTCGGCGGCAGCGAATGGGTTGGGCTGAAACATTTTAAGCATATCCTCTTGGCGGAAGATCCCACGATCTACAGGATATTCAGGAATACAATATATATATCGCTGATCAGGATAGCGACGAATTTTCCCATGATCCTGCTCTTCACGCTCATGCTGCACACAGTGAAGAGCGCGCGAGCGAAAAGCGCGGTGCAGACCATTTCCTATCTGCCGTTTTTTATTTCATGGGTGGCTGTAGGCGGCATGATGTTCAGTATACTCGACAAAGATACGGGCATGCTGAATAAGGTGGTCGAACTTTTCGGCGGCGATCCCGTGAACTGGTATGCGCAGTCGGACGCTTGGTGGCTGATACTTGCGCTCAGTTCGCTTTGGAAATCCATGGGGTGGGGCACGATCATTTACATGTCGGCGCTGAGCTGCATCGACGGCGAACTTTACGACGCCTGCCGCATAGACGGCGGGGGAATGTTCCGCCAGGCGATCACGGTAACGCTGCCCGGCATTATGAACGTGATTATGCTGCAGCTGATCCTCGATTCCGCGAACATTGTCCGCGATAATTACGAACAGATCATGGCGATGCTAAACGGCAGCGGCGCGGTGGGCGATACGACTACGGTTGTCGGCTCAATCGGATTCAACGCGATACTGTCCGGCGAAGGCTATTCCGTGGCGACGGCGCTGGGGCTGATTCAAGGCTTGATAGGGCTCGGACTGGTACTCCTCACCAATAAGATCGCCAAAAAATCCGGCAACGAGGGGGTACTGTGATGAAAGGTATCGTTTCTAAAGGCGAGACAGCCCTCCGTACGATAAACTGGATTTTGATCATTTTCTTCTGCTTTTTGTTTTTGCTGCCGTTCTGGCTCGTGCTGATGAGTTCGGTTACCGACGAAATGACTTTCGTGATAAACGGTTATGTGCTGGTGCCGAAGAAATTCAGTCTGGAAGGGTTTAAGTTTATTTTCGGAGCGAGCGATCTCATTCTGGGGTCGATCAAAAACTCGGTAATCATTTCGCTGACCGCGACGGCGCTGACCGTGGTCATAGTGACCATGACGGCTTACGTGCTTTCCAAAAAATATCTGCCGGGAGTGAAATGGCTCAGTTTGCTCTTTGTCGTCACGATGTTTTTTTCGGGCGGCACTATCCCTTCCTATCTCGTTATCCGGTCCATAGGGCTGTACGACACGATCTGGGCGCTCATCATTCCTTCGATAGGAAATATGTTCTACATAGTGCTCATGCGCAGTTATTTTTATTCTCTGCCTGCGGCGCTGGAGGAAGCCGCCGTCATAGACGGCGCGAGCAACATGCAGATATTACTGCGGATTTTCGTGCCGCTCTCTTTGCCGATGGTGGCGACGATAGGTTTCTTCACTTTCGTCGACAGGTGGAACAGCTGGATGGACGCGCTTATTTATCTCGGGCCATCCAGCCAAAAACTTTGGCCCGTGCAATACGTGATCAAACGGTTGCTTGAAGATATGCAGGGGCTGCTCGGCAGTTCTATAGGTTCGCTGTCGGAAGCGCCTGCGCAAACGGCGAAATCGGCCGGCGTTATCATTACGGTCGCGCCGCTCGTAGTGATCTTCCCGATCGTACACCGATTTTTCGTAGGCGGTATAACGGTGGGCGCGGTAAAGGGCTGAACGATACAGAAAAGTTAACAACCCCGCGGGGTTGTTCTGCGATTACGCAGAACAAATATTATTAACGGAAAGGAGCGTTTTATGAAAAAAGTTTTATGTCTGATTTTGGCTTTCTCCATGGTATTTGCCGCCGCGTGCGACAACGGCGGGAAAAAACTGGGCAACACGCCCGGCGGAGACGACCGCGGCGAAGCCACGAAGATCGTCATTTACAACGGCGGTTCTTCGGAATTTTCCATCGTCAAAGGATCGGACGAGGATACAGCCATCAATGCGATTGAGGATAAGTACTTTGAAGATACGGGCGTCAATCTCGATTTTGAAGTCAATTACCTCGGTACGTCCATGAAATCCAAGTTGTCCACTTCTCTTTCGGGAGGCGATCAAGTAGACATAGTGGTGTCGCACACGCGCGGCGGCGAAGGGCTGGACGAGTATGTCCTCGCCAACAACTGTTATTACGATATCGCGGATCTGCTCGAAGATTACGGCGGCAATATTCTGGACAGTTTGAGCGATAACGCTCTTTCCGCCGTTACCACTTACGATAAAAAGGTGATAGGCATCCCTTCGGTGGTCAGTCCATATAAGTTCGGAATTCTCGTGCGGAAGGATTATATGGAAGCCTGCGGTTTTACGGACGACCCGACGGATACGAGCAAGACGTTTGTCGGCGACATGGCCACTTTTGAGAAAATGCTGGTCGCGATGAAAGCGCATATCGAGCAAGTGGTAGGGGATTGTACGCACGTCGTTTCGGGCGCGATCTGGGATCTCGAAAAAGTCCTCGTTCTCGGGCCTTATGCGGACGCAGGCTATTGGAGTTATACAGAACAATATGACGAAAACGGCGATTACGAAAGCGTGCTGCCGGGCTTTGCCACGGACGAATATGAGGACGTTTTGAAACTCGAATACAAATGGGTTAAAAACGGGTTGGTTTCCACGAGCGCAAACAATATGTCGCTCGAACTGTTCGAATCGGAATTTATCGCGGGCAAAACGGGCGTGTTCGTCTGCGATCCGACCGTACAGCACCTCATACAGGTTTCGAGGAAAGTGAAGTCTTATAATGCGTCCGCGGAATTCGCCGTATTAGGCGCTCTTCCCGCCGACGGAACGAGCGCGAAAAAGGGATTTATGAAAAATTCCGAAGCGACTTTCGTAGCCTGCATTATGAAAAATTCCGCGAACGCGAAAGAGATAATCAAATTCTATAACTGGATGTATTCCAAACCCGAAAATTACGAACTCTGCACGTACGGCATAGAGGGGACGCACTGGGTTAAAAACGAGGACGGCACGTATTCCTATCCCAACGAACAGTATATGACGAAAAAGCCCTATTCGGGCGCGATCGCGTTGGTGGAAAATCAGCAGATATCCGACTTGACGTACGCGGGGTATACCGAGGAAGAAAAGTCCTGGATTGCCACCGCCGCGGATGAAGATAACTACATAAACAACGATACCGTGAATTTTCTGCTGCCGTATAATTCGCAGCTGAACGAGAATTACAAGTCGGCGGCCAACCCGTTTTACGGAGAATTTGCGACGAAGGTATGGTACGGAGAACTCGATCCCGATACCGTGTACGACTCTTCCTCGGGCATAAAATTTTTCCCGTATTACCAAAGCATGTTTCTGAGCGTGGCGGAATCGTACATAAATACCGTTTCGCAGTATTATCAGATTCTGAATCCGGCAGTGAACGGAAAGTAGAAATATGGCGAATTATGCGATAACGGCCTGCGCCGTGTTCCTAATGCTCGAACTTTTCGCCGCGGGAACGGCGGTCATGGCTAAAAAATGCGGCGAGGAAAAATGGAAACTCGCTTTCATACCCGTTTACAGTTTTGCGGTGCTGCAAAAACTGACGGGCGCGTTCACGGTGCTCAGCATCCCAATGAAAAAATACGGTTCGTTCGTGTTTGTTCTGGTAGTCGTTTCGGCCGTCGCTGGGCTGCTCGCAGTATGGAGCGGCACGCTGCCGGAGCCGAGCAGAACGGGGCTTTGGCAGATTATGATCCTGCCGCTCGCGGTTTCCGCGGCGCTGTTCTATCTCGCGGCGCTGAAATCTTCCGCAAAGATGTACAGGCGTTTTTCGGCAAGACATTACGCGTTTTGGTGCGCGCTGAGCCTGCTGCTCTTGCCGATACCCTTCATTATGTTTGGTCTTTCGGGCAACTCCGTAAAGTCGCTCGGAGATATTTATTAGGAGGAATGATGAATAAATTATTCAAAAAAATTTTGATTTTTGCAATAGGAGTTGTTATGTGTTTTACAGGATGCAATACGTCGGGAAAACCGAATACACCGCCTGACGGAACGGACACGGATGATAAGAGATACGATGCGGAATATGTTTCCCCGACTTACGGAAAGGTGGACGAAAGCGGGTATAAGATATGGTATTTCGCGGATGACGGGGACGACGCGAACGACGGACTGAGCGAAAGTTCCCCTAAAAAGACGATATCGGCGGCAAATGCCGTGGTGGACGCGCTTTCGCAGGAATACGTTCCCACCAAACTCCTTTTCAAAAAGGGATCGGTGTTCGCCGACGGATATCTCGACCTTTCGGGATATGCGGCGGAAAAGGACAAACCGCTGATCGTCGATTCCTACGGCACGGGGGACCTGCCCGAAATAGAGGCGGGGAACAGACCGTACGCCGTTTACGTCACGGCGGGCAATACTCGCGTTTTCAACATTGCGCTTTCCAACAAGACGGGGAAAACGGGATTTACGGTTAAGGCCGTTTCGGCAGGGGCGCTGGAAAATATAGTCATCAGCGGATGCTATATTCACGACGTGAATTACAACTGGACCGGCGAAGGCGATTCGGAAGATCAGCAACTCGATATCTCCGCCGTACGCGCGATCTGTTCGGACGCGGATTTCAGCTACAATAACGGCGGAATCATCTTCGATACGCAGAGTTCTACAAAGATAGGGCCGTCGTGGTATCAAGATGTCTGGATAGAAAACAACACGATCCGCCGCGTGGCGAGGAGCGGCATGTTCCTCACCTCGCAATGGGCATGCCGCCCTGGCATGGAATGGGGCGTAAACAAATACTGCGACGACGAAACGGGGTATTATCCCTCGCGGCGCGTGGTCGTCAAGAATAATTTTGTGAGCCATACGGGCGGGGACGGTATCGTACTTCTCGGTTCGAAAAACTCGTTCTTGGAGGGCAACACCTGTTATCACGCGAATTATCTCGGAAGGAGCGGCTTTTTCAACGCCGGCATATGGCCGCACAGCTGTTCGGATATAGTTATGCAATACAATGAGGCCGCATATACCCACCTGGATAACGGCGCGGGCGACGGCCAGGGGTTCGACATCGATATCGGCTGCAGCAACATTGTTTTTCAGTACAATTACAGCCATCACAACGCGGGCGGCGGTATACTGCTGTGCAATTCCGGAACGGAAAATTTCGCCTTTTACGACGCCGAGGGCAATAAAGTGAAGAACGAAACCACCATAGCGCCCTGGCACGACGTATTTATAAGAAACAACGTGTTTGCCGACAACGGCACCAACGGGCATTCCTCCGCGTTCGTCATATCGAGCTATATGTATAATTTGTATATCGACAACAATACCGTGCTCATGCCCGAAGGGCTGGTGAGCCAAAATCTGCTGAACATTTCCGACTATACGAACAAATACGGAGTAGGCGAAAAAATATATTTCAGAAACAACATTTTCCTGGCGCCGGAGGGTGCGTTTGCCGCGGTAGACGTGCTCGCGTGCAGGGAATATGCGTTTTCCAACAACTTATTTCTGAATTTCAGCGAATCGGCTCTCCTTGCGGCAAGCATCGAAGGTCAATATGCTTTCGATCCCGAGATCGCGCGGCCGTCCGATCCCGACGGATTTGAGAAGCATTCCGCATACAGGGCGGAAAATTCCATGACGTACGAGAGCGGCAAACTGCTTGAAAAAATGGCGAAATACGATATCGCGGGCAATAACGCGGCGGGTATAACCTATATCGGCGCGTTCTGTAAATAATAAGGGAGGAAGAAAAATGAAAAAATATCTGATTTTTCTGACGCTGGTGCTGGCGTTGTCGCTCGGCGCGTTCGGCGTCGGATGCGCGGGCGGTTCCGAAGTAACGTTCGCCGAAGACGAGATCGTCCTCGGCAGATACGAAGAACGTCAGCTCGAAGTCGTTTACGACGGCAAAGAAAAACTTTCCTGGTCGTCCAGCGACGAAAGCATAGTTACCGTTACGGACGGCTATGCGGTCGCGCAAGGTACGGGTACGGCTACCGTTACCGCGGCGGCCGGAAAAAAGAGCGGCTCCGTTACAGTGAAAGTGCGCGACGACGGTTCGAAACCCTTTATCGACGGGGACGACGTAACGATCATGAAAGGTCAGACCGCGGACAGCGGTTTCAAAGTGATATATCTCGAGAAAGAGGCTCCGAACGCAGAACTTGTTTACGAAACGGCGGATCCTTCTGTTGCGGCCGTTTCGGCGGACGGCAAGATTACTGGCGTTGCGGTGGGCAGTACTACTGTCAGCGTAAACTGCACGTATAAAGGGCTTGTTCTCAACGAAAAAGTATACGGCGTTACCGTTACCGAAAGCACGTTTATGGAAACGGAAGAAAATATTGATCTCTTTTTGATCGATTCCGAATACGTGCAAAAGAGCGCGAAAATCGATCCCGTGGTTTATGTAAATGCGGTCAAAGTGGAAAATCCGGAAGTTTCCGTTTCCGTCGTTTCGGGCGGCGAATACGTTGATCTTTCGGGAAATACCGTTACGGCGAAAGCCATGGGCACCGCCGTGCTGAAAGCGGAATATGCCGCCGCCTCGCTCAGTAAAAACATTACGGTGAACGTATATGAAAATTATATAGAGGACAACGACGATTTCTATTACGCGGGCATATGGGGTTCAACTTACAAACCGTACGACGGGACGGACGAAAGGTTCGTCGGTTCCTACGTATACACGACGGGCGCGAGAAACGGCAGCGGTTCGTGGGATTGGCATTTGAGTTCCAAAAAGACGGAAACCGAAGGCGAGATCAATTTTAAAACGCAGGATATCATCGAAGCGGGATATAAATATTTTTCGTATAAACTGTTCTATACGGGCACGACGGAAGTCTATCTCGGTCTGGGCGACAATGCTTTCTGGGTAAAACCCGGCGCGGGCGTGGTTAAGGACTGGCTGTATCTGCTGAAAGATGGCGAAGTTACAAATAAGATGGAGGCAAATACGTGGATTACCGTCGTCGTTAATTTCGATAGGATTCTCGATACCGGCAAAAAGTGCGATCTGTTTGTGCTGAGCGACGGTCCGAACGAAGTAACTTATGTCAAGGACGTGCGGTATTACTATAATTCCGACGGCATTTTCCCCGAAGGATGGGAAGAACCTGAACCTAACGTGGTTACCTATACGAAAATGGACGGATATGTGCAGGCGAGCAACAACGACTTCATGCTGTCTGAAGCGACGGAATATTACCTGCCATTCGACGGCATGATCGACGGCGTGGAAAATCCGTATCTTTATAAAAACAGAAATCAAGACTGGTGGCGCGGGCGCATTTGTCTTTCGGCTTCGCATGAGAGCACTTACGGCGGCGGGACTTATGAAAATCTGAAAACGAAAACGTATGATTCCGACTGGGTAACTTTCGATATGTGGTACAGCGGCACGGACGGTATACACGTGGGCATCAGCGGCGGGATCGACAGCGTCGGGCCTATGGCCGTCGCGTTGAACGGTTCTCCGCAGAACACCGCCGCGGCGCAGGTAAAATACGTCTATATTCTTGAAAACGGCAAGCTCACCGATAAGCTTGTCGCCAACCGCTGGATTACGATTGCCATCAACTTTGAACTCGTAGCGGACTCGGGCGTTCCGTGCGAACTGTATATCGGACTGGACAATGCGGTTTCCGCCTTCGCATTCATCAACAATATAAGATATTATACCGATGAACAGATGGTGCTCGGAGAGGAAGCGCAGGCAGAGGATACGCTGACCGCGTATGTGCAGAAACAGAACGACGAACTCTTCGTGGAAGAAGGGGATTCCTCGGTGTACGAAGCCTATCCGCGCAAAGTCGGCGATATGAAAGATGTTTACCGCGTTACCGCGAACGCCGCTTCCGATTCCGATAACAAGCTGCAGTTCAAAACGTTGCACGCCGATTCCTACGGCGGCGACTGGGCGGCAATGGGCGCTGCAGTCAAGGCTGCAAAATATACCTACGCCGTCGTCAATATGTATTTGACGGACGATACGCCGCTCGTCGTTTACGTGCCGGACGCGGCGGAGGCGAGTAAGTATAAAAAAGCGGTGCTCACGCCGGGGATAAAATACGAAGGCGACGACGTGATTATCGTGGACGTGGACGGCGTATGGACGAATACGGCGGAAAAGGAAAAATGGTTTATGCTGGCGATATCGCTTGCGGGCATTACAGAGGACGGGGAAACGCGGACGGCGGTGAGTTTCAACGCCGCGACTACCGCTTACGTTACCAATGTGCGCTACTATACGTGCGACGCGTTCAAAGTGGGCAATGTATCTCTCAATGCCGTAGGCCTGCCTGACGAACTGGATCCTTTTACGCAAATGGAAATAACGGAATTTCGGCTTGCGGAAACCGCGCCGAGTGCGGTCATATCCGAAATAGACGGCGAGATCGCGGGGATAGACGGCGTAAATCTCTATTATAACCCGACGGGAGACGCATGGAACGGAAGGGCTTATTTTATCAGCACTACGCCGTTCGCATGGGGAGGAACAAACGACGACTGGTTAGAGAATAATAAAAAGATATACGAGAAGGGGTGGAAGTACGTTACTTTCAACGCACTCATCCCCGAAGCCGCGAGCGTTATGTTCTTCATTCCCATTGAATCGGGCGATCCGCAGATGGTAACCGTAAAGACCGATACCGCCATCACGGATGCAAGAATAATCGTAATCGACAGCGAGGGCAATAACGCCGGCAAACTGCTCGTGGGAGAATGGATGACCGTCGCGCTCCGTATTGATGCGGCGGCGGGCGAAAACAACGGCGCTTGGGCGAGTGCGGCGTTCACCTTTACCGGCGGCAAGGGTTCGATGTATTACACGAATTTCAGGTATTACACAAACGAAGATTTTCTGTCGGGAACGCTCCCCGAAGGCTATGTCAAACCGGATAATCCCGATATTCCTATTCCCGGCGGGGAAGAAGATCCCGAAAAACCCGAACTCACCGAATTTACGCTTGAAGTCATGGCGAGTTTCGGCAACGACGAACTGACCGTGGAAAACGACGCGACGGGGGCGGAGTACGCTGCATACGATCAGGAGGTCGGCGGCGTGAAAGGCGCTTATAAATTTACGGGAAAAGAGGGATCCGATCTCTGGCCGTATCAGCGCCGCCTGCAGTTTTATCACACTTCGCCTGCGGCACACGGGCTCAGCGGCGATATGTCGCACGTGGAATACAACAACAAACTTTACGAACTCGGCTGGGAATATGCGGTGTTCGACGTTTATATCGAGTCTGACGTAAACATAGTGGTCCGTTATCCCGAAAAAGGCGCAGCCGCGACGAAAGAACTTGAGATCAAGCTCGGTGAAAAACTGACCGGCGACGTCGCTTTGCTTATGAAAGACGGCGAAAAAACGGATACTATCGAGAAAGGCGGCTGGTACACCGTGGCGTTCCGCATAGACGGCACCGCGGCCGCTCCGGGCGTGGAAGAATGGACATGGGCGGAGGCTTCCGTCGCGCTTTCGGGCGCGGGCGTTGTATACATTAACAATATACGCTACGCGAAAGCCGTGCCCGCAGAGCGGAAATAGAAATATTCGGCAGCCCGCGCGGGCTGCCGTTATGATTTATGAAAGCCCTGCCGCAGGGCAGCAGAACGGCGGCGCGATATTTTATGGAAAGTTATGAATTTACCGCCGCGGCACCCGTATGGGCGGCCGGCCGCGGAAAAGATATGAACGAAACGGTGTGTTTTATTGAAAAGTTTCCCTTTTGCGAAAATGCCGAGCTGAAGATCGCCGCGTGTAATTTTTACAGAGTGTTTCTGAACGGCGAATTTCTCGGGTTCGGCCCCGCCCGCGCGGCGGAGAATTACTACAGAACGGACGTATACAGTTTGAACGGACTGAAAGAAGAAAATACGCTCTTTTTGGAAGCGAACGTTTATAATTGCGATACCCTCTGTACAGTAAGGGCGGAAGGATTCGTGCAGTACGAGCTTACGTCGGCGGGGCGGGTGATATTTTCTTCGGGGAAAAATACCCGCTGCAGCTTGTTCGTTCCGCGTACGCAGAAAACGATCCGTTTCAGTTTTCAGCGCGCTTTTACCGAAGATTACGATTTTCCCGCGCCGATCGGCGAGGTGTACGCAGGAAAATGCGCTTTTGACGTTCTGCCGTGCGAAAGCCTTCCGCAGAAAAGGTATCTGCCGCGCGGCGTAGACGCGCCGACTTACGAAACGGTAAACATGCGGCTGACGGAAAGCGGGACATATTGCGTTAAAGACGATTACACCGTGTGTCGCAGCCGCTATATGACGAACGGACGCATCGGAATTTATCCGCTTTGCGACATCGCTTTCAACGTAAACGATTTTCTCTGTTCGCTCGGATATGAAAGGGAAAGACCGACAAATACCGTCTGCGAGGGAGGCTATTCGCTTTTCAGAACAGACGGTACGCGCACGGGATTTCTATTTGCGGATTTCACCGCGGAATGCGACAGTGAAATAATCCTGTTTTTCGACGAACTCGACCTGCGGGAGAAAAAGGACGGCGGTTCGCCCGCAGAAATATGTTTTTACCGCAATTCTTCGCAGAACTACGTGCGATTGAAAGTCCGCGCGGGAAGACAGAAATTTATGAGCTTTGAACCGTATGCGGCGCAGTATCTTAAAATTCTCGTCCGTGCGGGAAAAATAGAAGTACACGGCGCGGGCATTGTCGCATACGAAAGGACCTGCGGTAAAGATATTTCCTTTGCAGGCGACCGGAAACTCGGCAGAATTATCTCCGCGGCGCTTTCTACGTTCCGTCAGAACGCATTGGATCTTCTGACCGACTGTCCCTCGCGCGAGCGCGCAGGCTGGCTGTGCGACGGATATTTTACGGGCCGCGCGGAAAAGTTTTTTACGGGTAAAAACGAAGCGGAACGGAACTTTTTGGAAAATTACGCGCTCGCGGCACAGAACCCGCATATTCCCGAAAACATGATCGATATGTGTTATCCGTCCTCTGGCTGCGATAACTTTATAGAAAACTGGGCGCTGTTTTATATTCTGGAACTGGAAGATTACTGCCGCCGCACGGGAGACGTAACGCTCGCAAAACTCTCCGCATCCAAAGTGAACGGACTTTTGGAATATTTCGCCGCCAAGGAAAACGAGTTCGGTTTGCTCGAAAACGCGTCGGGCTGGGTTTTTGTGGAGTGGAGCAGGGCGAACGATAAAAAATTTACGGAAGGGGTAAATTTTCCCTCGAATATGCTTTATGCGGCGGCACTCGAAAGCGCGGGGAGGCTGTACGGCGGCGATATGGCGCAAAAGGCCGGAAATCTCCGCGGCAGAATACGCGAATTTTCCTTCAACGGAGAGTTTTTTGAAGATAACTGCGTGCGCGAAAACGGCGTTCTCGTGCGGAAAGGCCATACGAGCGAAACCTGCCAATATTACGCGTTCTACTTCGGAACGGCAGATCGGGATCGTTATCCCGCGTTGTACGAAAAACTTTTCGATAAGTTCGGTCCCGCGCGGAAAGATACTTACTGCCCGCGGGTATACAGATCGAATATGTTTATCGGCCGATACTTGCGGCTCGATTTTCTCAGGCGGGAAGGACGTTACGCGCAGGTGCTGAAGGAAAGCGTCGAATATTTTTATAAGATGGCAAAAGAAACGGGCACGCTTTGGGAACATTCCTCGCCCTCCGCGAGCCTGTGCCACGGATTTGCCTCCTATATAGGCGAGATCATTTACGACTGCGCGGTTGCGCTCGGCGGAAAATAACGTACGCCCCGAAAAATTTTCGGGGCGCGTTTTTTGCGGAAAACGGTTGAAATCGCGGCGGTATCTGTTATAATGAAAATAAATCAACCAAAGGCGGTAAATATTTTGAAGATAGAAGAATTAGACAAAAATTTCAAACAGCAGGCCGAGGGCGCGGACGGGCTAATCTACCTGAAGCCGACCGGCGCCCCCTTTTCTTTGCACGGGCTTTTTTACGGCGAGGGCGGGTATTTCCGCATGCCGCAGCGTATCGCGGACGGCGTGAGCGCGGGCGTTGCCGCTCTCAACCGTCATACGGCGGGCGGCCGTATTCGTTTTTCCACCGATTCGGCGAAGATCGCCGTCAGGGCCGAATGGAAATCGCTCGACCGCATGCCGCATATGCCGCTTTCGGGCAGCAGCGGTTTCGTGCTTTTGGAGGAAACGGGCGGACAGATACGTTACGTCGCTACCTTCATGCCCGACTGGACGGAGGAGAAAGGCTTTCTCCGCACGGCTGCGCTCGGCAGCGGCGGCATGCGCGAATACATTCTGTATTTTCCCTTATATAACGACGTTACGGAACTTTATATCGGTTTGGAAAGCGGCGCGTCGCTGGAACGCGGGCGGGCATATAAAGACGCCGCGCCCGTGGTGTATTACGGTTCTTCCATCACGCAGGGAGGCTGCGCGAGCCGCGCGGATAACAGCTATCAAGCCCTCGTAGCCAAACGGCTCGGCATGGACTTTGTCAACCTCGGTTTCAGCGGCAACGCGCATGCGGAAGACGCGATGACCGATTATCTCGCCTCGCTTGATTGCAGCGCGATGGTTTTCGACTACGACCACAACGCGCCTTGCGCCGCCGAACTGGAAGCGACGCATTTCCGAATGTACGAGCGTTACCGCGCCGGGCGGCCGGAAACGCCCCTTTTGTTGGTGAGCCGCCCTGATTTCGAACGCGACGGAGAATCGGCGGCCCGCCTCGCGATCGTGCGCGGCACCTATGAAAAGGCGTCTGCGGCGGGCGACGAGAACGTATATTTTCTGGACGGGCGGGAACTGTTCGCAAAAGAGGACAGGGTAAACTGCACGGTGGACGGCACGCACCCCAACGATCTCGGGTTTTACCGTATGGCGCAGGCGATCGGCGGCGCGCTTGAACGGATTTTAAAGAAAAAACGCCGCTGATATTTTCCAAAATTTACCGAAAATATTTACAAATCCGCAAATCGGCGTTATAATGTACATATGTACATAGCAGATCTGCATATTCATTCGAAATATTCAAGAGCAACGAGCAAGAACGGGGACGTCCCCAACCTGGATCTTTGGGCGAGGCGCAAGGGCATAGGCCTCGTCGGTACGGGCGATTTCACCCATCCCGCCTGGCGGGAGGAGCTGGAAAACGCGCTCGAACCTGCGGAGGAGGGACTTTACCGCATAAAGGAAAGCTGCCGCCTGCAGGATTTCTGCGGGTTTCCCGTTTCGCCGCGGTTCGTCGTTTCGGGGGAGATAAGCTGTATTTACAAGCAGGACGGCAGGGTGCGCAAAGTACACAACGTCATTCTGCTCCCGTCGCTGGACGCGGCCGAACGGCTTTCTTTGAAATTGGAAGCCGTCGGCAACATCCGTTCGGACGGGCGGCCGATCTTAGGTCTTTCTTCAAAGGATTTGCTCGCGATCACCCTCGACGTCTGTCCTGAGGCGGTGTTCATTCCCGCCCACATCTGGACGCCGCATTTTTCCATGTTCGGAGCCTTTTCGGGCTTCGACTCCGTAGAGGAATGTTTCGGCGACCTTGCGGGGCATATCCGCGCGCTGGAAACGGGGCTTTCCTCCGATCCGCTGATGAACAGGCGGGTAAAACAGCTCGACGGTTACGTGATGGTATCCAACTCCGACGCGCACTCGCCGAACAAGCTCGGCAGGGAGAGCAACCTTCTGGATACCGACCTTTCCTATCCCGCGCTCAAACGCGCGCTCGACACGGGGGAGGGCTTTCACGGCACGATAGAGTTTTTTCCCGAAGAGGGAAAATACCATCTCGACGGACACAGAAACTGCGGTCTGCGGCTGACGCCCGCCGAAACGCTCGCTTACGGCGGCAGATGTCCGATTTGCGGCAAAAAGATTACGGTGGGCGTGCTGAACCGCCTGGAACAGCTCGCGGAACGCGGCGAAGATTACGTTCCCGCGAACGCAAAGCCTTTCGAGCATCTCATACCCCTGCCGGAGGTCATTTCCGCCTCGCTCGGCATAGGAGAAAACGGAACGAAAGCGGAGCAGGTCTATAAAAAGCTGCTTTCCTCGCTGGGTACGGAAAGCGATATACTGCGCCTTGCGCCGACAGAGGAAATCGCCCGCGCCGGCGGCGTGCAAATCGCGGAGGGCATACGGCGCCTGCGCGAAGGGCGCGTCATCAAAAACGCGGGGTATGACGGCGAATACGGCACCATATCGCTCTTTACCGACGACGAATTGAAGGCGTTCGGCGGACAGCTGAATTTTTTGAACGAACTGCCTGTCGCCGCGACGGCCGCGCGAGAGCCGGCCGCCGCGCCTGCGGAGGAAGAAAAAGAGGCGCGGACGGAGGTCCCGCGCGGGTTGAACGAAAGACAGCGCGCGGCGGCGGAGAGCGGCGCGCGCATAACCGCCGTGGTCGCAGGTCCCGGCACCGGCAAGACTTTCACGCTGGTCGAACGCATCTGCAAACTGATAGAAAGGGGAGCAAAACCCGAAGAGATCACCGCGGTAACGTTTACCGTCAGCGCGGCGGCCGAGCTGAAAGAGCGGCTTTCCGCAAAGCTGAAACGGGCGGCGGAGAAAATAACGGCGGGCACGTTCCATTCGATCTGTTACGGATTTTTGAAAGACGAATTCGCCCTCGCCGACCGCGCTTTCTGTCTGCGGACGGCGGAAGAAACGGTCAGAGAATACGGCGTGAACATGGCGCCGCGCAAATTTCTGAACGCGGTATCCGCGCATAAAAACGGCAGAAAGGCCGACTGCGCGCGGGCGGTCGAGGCATATACGGAAAAACTGCGGTCGGCGGGCTTGCTCGATTTCGACGATCTGATCGCGGAAGCGCTGGCGCGGGGCGTGGGCGATAAGCGTTTTACCAACCTGCTGGTGGACGAATTTCAGGACGTCAACCCGGCGCAGTACGAACTCGTGCGCATGTGGACGGGGCGCGGGGGAACGCTGTTCGCCATCGGCGATCCCGACCAGGCGATCTACTCTTTCCGCGGCGCGGCGGCAGACTGTTTCGGACGGCTGACGGCCGATTTTCCCGAAACGCTTACCGTGCGGCTCAAGGAAAATTACCGTTCCACGCCCGAAATTGTCGGGGCGGCGAAAGCGGTCATCGCGCACAACGGCGGCGAACGCGAGCTCGAGGCGGTCGGCCCGTCGGGCGCGGCCGTGCGGCTGGTGCGCTGCGCCTCCGAACTGTCCGAGGGGATCTTCGTGGCAAAGGAAATCGCGCGCATGGCCGGCGGGCTGGATATGCTCGGCAAGGGGCGAGAGGAAAAACTGTTCACGTTCGACGATATCGCCGTCGTGGTGCGCACGCACAGGCAGGCGGAGGCGATAGAGCGGTGTCTCAGGCACGACGATATCCCGTGTTCGGTAACGGGAAAGACCGATTTTCTGGAACACGCGTCGGTGAGCGGCGCGCTCGCGTTTTTCAGCGCGCTGCTGAGCGGGAACGAAGGGGCGGAAACGCGCGCGGCGGAATACCTCTGCGGGCGGGACAACTTCGAGCGGGCGAAAGAAAAATTCCTTCCGATGATGAAGGGGCGGCCGCGGAAGATACTCGCGGCGTGGAAGGAGTACATGAAAATCGGCGCGGCCGAGTTCGATAAACTCATAGAAGCGGCGCATTTTGCCGATATGCCGGAATTTCTCGCCGCTTTGCTGGAGGGCAAGGACGGCGACGTGCGAATTTCGGAAGGAAACGCGGCGGGCGCCGTGAAAATATCCACCATGCACGGCGCCAAGGGACTGGAATTTTCCGCGGTGTTCGTGTGCGGACTGAACGAAAACGCCCTGCCGCTGACGATCGGCGGGGAAACGGACGAGGAAGAGGAGCGGCGGCTCTTTTACGTGGGCATGACGCGCGCGAAAAAAGAACTCGTGCTGACCGCGGGGGGCAGACCGTCGCCCTTTACGGAGGAACTGCCCGACGGCGTAAAGCGTGAAAAAGCGTTCGAGAGGGCGCAGTATCAACAGGTGTCCATGTTCTGACGGCTGAAAGGCCCGCGGGAAAATCCGCGGGCTTTTTTTCTTGCGGGTAAGAAGTTCTCAAAGTGGAAGGCGCGGGGCGATCGGTGGTAGAATATGTAAAAACCCACAGGGAGAACAAAAGATGAAAACAAAAGAATGGATGGATTTCTGGCTCGCGAACTGCAAAAAAAATACGGTAAAGTATCATACGTACGTGCAATACCGCGACATCGCAGCCCTGCACCTCGTACCCGCGTTCGGCGAATACGGGCTGAACGAACTCACGGCGGAAAAGATACAGATCTTTCTGGCGGAAAAGCGCAGGCGGGGAAATCTCAGAACGGGCGCGGGGCTTTCGGGGCGAAGCGTCAATCTGCTGTTCGGCGTGCTGAAAAACGCGCTCGACTGCGCCGTCCGTTTCGGGCATATAAGCGTAAATCCGTGCAGCCGCGCGGTGCGCGTGAAGGAGGAAAACCGCGAAACCGCGGTGTTTTCCCGCGCGGAACAGCGGAAGATAGAACGTATCTGCATGGAAAAAGGCGGTATCTACACGGGGATCGTGCTCTGCCTGCATACGGGCATCAGGATAGGGGAACTGCTGTCGCTCACCTGGCGGGACGTGGATTTCCGCAGCAACCTGCTCCGCGTGGAAAAGACGGTGGTGCGGCTGCGCGCCGAGGACGGGGGATACACGGACTATATCGACCGACCGAAATCGCCCTCCTCCCGCCGCGCGATCCCTTTGTCCCCGAAAGCGGCGGAGGCCTTGAAAGAGATGAAAAAACATGCCGGGGGCGAATACGTGTTCTGCAGCAGAAAGGGGCGCGTTTCGGTGCGGGCCTATCAGCACCGTTTTGAAAACCTGCTGCGGAAAAACAACATACGCGTGCTGCATTTTCACGCGCTCAGGCATACGTTCGCCACGCGGGTAATGGAATGCGGGGTGGACGTGAAAACGCTGAGCGAACTGCTCGGGCACAAGAACGCCGCAATCACGCTCAACCGCTACGCGCACAGCATGATGGATACCAAGCGGAAAGCGCTCCGCCGTATGGAAAAATATATCGGAATGTAAAAAAGGCAGGCCCGCGGGGCCTGCCTTTCCATTATTTCACCGTCATCACGATGGCTTGCGGATAATCGCCGAAATTCTTGCCGAAGAGATTGAGCCCGCCCTTATGCAGCGCGTCCTCCTTGACGCCTATTTTGAATTTTATGCCGCTGCCGTCATACAGTTTGAGGTCGTCGAAGGTAACTTTGCCGTGGAGAAACACGTTGTCTAAAAACACGCCGTTCCCGTTGACCGTAACCTTTTTCCAAAGCCCGAACTGCGTGCTCGTAACGGGCCAGTAGTCGGGCGTATAGCGCCCGCGTCTGCCGCCGAAATCGCCCGGCGAAGTGAAGGTCGCGATCTCCGCTTCGTTGATATATACGGTGATGTCGCTCGGCCAGTTGTTGTTGTAAAAAAAGGTTTCCGAGCAGATCTCGAAGCCGAAGGTGATCTCGCGGCACTCGTGGTGCGAGAGCGGATAGGCGGGAAAGGTGTAGCTGATAAAGCCCGTGTCGAACCAGATGCATTCCGCCTTGATGCGTTCGGGGGAAAAGAACGCGCTGGGATCGTCGAACGGGGCGATGAACTCGTCGGTTTTGCCCGCCATGCCGCAGGGCGGTTTGATATGGCAATGCGAAAACATGCCCACAGGCATTTCCACGGTGTACTCCTTTTCCTCGGTTTCTTCCTGCGTGGGGGCGTACAGCGAAACGGTGTAGTCTGCGGCGAGCTGCGTGCAGAATTTGGTATGGCCTTTCAGACCGGGCTGATAGTTGACGAACACGAGCTGCGCCTCCGCGAGCGCGTCGATATGGCGCGAAACGCTGGAAACGGGGATGCCCAGTTCCTGCGAGAGGTCCGAAAGGTATTTCGGGTGGTTGAGCAGGCTTTTGAGAATACGCACGCGGTCGGGCGAGGCGAGCGCGCGGCTCACTTTGCAGATCATGTCGTGATCTTTCGGATTGTTCACGTAAAGCACGATGTTTTTTTTGAAACTGACTATATCGCTCACGGTATTTACTCCTTTTCCAAAAGTATAATAAAAATATCGGCAAAAGTCAACCGTAAATTATTCATGCTTTCCGAAAATTGGAAAACCTGCGGGGTGAAATCGTCGGAAATCGGAAAGCTTACCCATATTGACATCGTTAAAAATGTATGTTAATATGAAATCGACAACGAGGGAAAGGGCGTTTATTATTCGACCGAATGCGAGAATAAGGGGCCCCTTATTCTGTTTGCGCCGCAAACAGAACCGACGTTAACGGAAAACAAAACGAAAGGAGAATTTCGCATGAAAAAATTATTGAGTTGTATTCTGGCGGCGGTATGCGCTCTATCGCTTTTCGCCGTTACGGCCTGCAACCGCAAGCCCACCATGAGCAACGGCGAAGAGCTGGATCCCAACCGCGTTCAGCTGTACGTGGGCAACCTGTACGGCGGCTACGGGGACGGCTGGCTGTACGAAGTCAAGGAGCGCTTTGAAAAGGCTTATGCCGACTACGAATTTCCCAACGGCAAAACGGGCGTGCAGGTGTGGATCAATTCCGACCGCGACAAATACTTCGGCACGACCATGATGAACACCGTCGGTGGCATGACAGACGAAGTGTTCTTTTCAGAAAGCGTGTATTATTACGACTGGGTTGCGCGCGATCTGGTGCTCGACATCACCGACGTCGTTACCGAACCGCTCTCCGCCTACGGCGAAACGCGCAGCATCGAAGACAAAATGAGCGATCAGCAGACCGATTACTTCGGCATAGAGGACGGAGGCGAAAAACATTATTATATGCTGCCGTTTTACGAAGCGTATAACGGGCTGAGCTACGATATCGATCTTTTTGAAGAGGAATTGCTGTACTTTGCGGACACGGTGTCGGACGGCACGCGCGACTTCGTTTCTTCGCTCAGCGACAAGCGTTCCGCAGGCCCCGACGGGATTTATTGCGAGG
>ENA-OYXI01000485-OYXI01000485.1-human-gut-metagenome-genome-assembly--contig:-NODE-485-length-19941-cov-20.422207_pt1 | contig 19941 bp, 19 predicted proteins | sample MGYA00244217_ERZ653421 | MGnify/ENA primary metagenome ERZ653421 (study PRJEB26926, sample SAMN06165148) | human gut metagenome | biome: ENVO:00009003; feature: ENVO:2100002; material: ENVO:00002003... | reverse complement strand
GTAGTACAACAGTAAGACGATTACTCATGCCCATAGGAGTGCTGAGTAGTTACTACAAACAGAAATGCAGGGGTTTTAGGAAGAATCTGTATCTTTGCAGAACCAGTAGCGGAGGTAAAAGCCTCCGCAGCAAACAACCATGAACGATATATTCAACACACTGGGTGCTGCGGAGGCTTTTACCTCCGCTACTAAAAATCGCCACTAAAAAGAACAAGAATGAAACACAACAGAATCGCGATGATGGCGTTCATCATCATACAGTTGTTCGCCGGAGCAAGCCAACTGAAGGCGCAGTTCAGAATCGTAGACGAGCAGGACGGCAAGCCGGTAAGCGGAGCGTACGTCTTCAGCAGCAAGGGCACGCTGCTATGTATAAGCGATGCCGACGGAAACGTGAAGCTGCAGGAAGGTATGGTGACGATCAGCAACCTCGCCTACGAACCGCTGACGGTTGACGCTGCGAAAGAGAAGGGCACGGTCTGCATGAAGCCGAAGGCATACACGCTGCCGGAAGTGGCGGTGGGCAAAGCGGAATATGTGAAGCTGAGCGGTGCCTTCAGGGACATCTGCCGCAACAACGGCAAGACAATTCTATACCGCGAGGGACTCGCCGACTTCTACATAAACATAAAGACGGGCAAGGCTAAGCGACGCGTGCGTGCTTGCCGACAGTACGAACTGCCTACGCTGCGCCGACTCATCAACTTCAACATCGCCATACTGGGAGAGGCGCGCTCGTTCAACATCTCGCGCATCCGCTTCATAGAATGCGACTCGGTGAGTGGCACAAGTGGCGACTCCACCTTCTACAAGTCGCACTATAGGGGGACATCTGCCGACAGCGCAATCATATACCTCAACTCTCACCGCGAGGGGGTCTACCGCTTCATCATCGACGGCACGAAATACAACCGACCGGACAATCTGCTGTTGAACGTGAAGACGCAGCTGTTAGACTGGACGTTCTCAAGTCCCAAGAACTCGTGGAGTTCTCTGCTCTCCTACCGACGCGTGTACAATTACGACTACCGCCCACTACCAACAAAGGAGCCCATTGCTACGGAGGAAATCAACGACTTCGTGACGACAGACGTAAAGACCATGACCAAGGAGGAGGCGAAGGCGGAGATGAAGGACCACAGCGAAACCGACCAGTTCGCCCTGCCCGACTGTCTGCCGGCTATACCATACGACGTGGCTGCGGAGACAAAAGACCTGCTAAAGAAGAGCTTTTGGGAGATGTAGACGTGATATATAATTAAAAGTAACAATATAGTATACAAATAAAACCAACCTACTCATGAGAATAACAAAGACCTTGGCAGCTGCGCTGCTCTCTCTCGCTTGCTCCACAGCCAACGCACAGCAGGGCGCATGGAGCGGCGACCTCAACGTGATGGGCACAAAGCTGCCGCTGGTGTTCAACTTCTCGGCTGACGGCTGCACGCTCGACTCGCCGGCGCAGGGCGCAAAGGATATTCCGGCGCAAAAGAGCGTTGCGGAGGACGGCACGATAAAGGTGACGGTGGCGATGATTGGCGCTACGTTCGAGGGCAAGATGGAAGGCAACTGCATCAACGGCACGTTCGCGCAGGGCGCAATGCAGCTGCCGCTCACGCTGAAACGCGGAGCGCAAGAGGTGCGCAGACCGCAGACGCCGGTGGCTCCGTTTCCGTACAAGCAGGAGGAGGTGAGCTTCGAGAACGCCGGCTTCCGCTTCGGCGGTACGCTCTGCACACCTGCCAACTGCACAAGCGATACGCCCGTAGTGCTCCTCGTGACGGGTAGCGGACAGCAGAACCGCGATGAGGAGTTGTTCGGACACCGACCGTTCGCCGTGATTGCAGACGCTTTGGCGCGTAACGGCATCGCCTCGCTGCGCTACGACGACCGCGGATGGGGCGACAAGAGCACCGACTTCAGCCGTTTCACCACCGACGACTTCAAGCAGGACGCGGCTGCTGCACTACAACTGCTGCGCCAACGCTTCCACTTTACCCATGTGGGCATCGTCGGACATAGCGAGGGTGGCACTATCGCTCTGATGCTCGCCGCCGATGGCAAGGCTGATTTCATCGTGTCGCTTGCCGGTATGGCGGCGTCGGGCAGAGAGACCCTCCTGCAGCAGAACCGACTCGTGCTGCAGGCGGCTGGAATGACGCCCGATGTTGTGGAGACCTACTGCAAGCCTATCGCCAAGGCGCTCGACGCACTGGCTGAGGGTAAGGCCATAGAGGAGATTAGCGATGCCGACGTGCCCAACGAGATGAAGCCGGTGTTCAAGAAGACGCTGCAGCAGGGCAACTCGCCCTACCTGCGCCATTTTCTGACGCTCAACCCTGCGGCGCTTCTGCCGAAGATAAAGTGCCCGGTGCTTGCGCTCAACGGCACGAAGGACACGCAGGTAGATTGCACACAGAACCTCACAACACTTGAGAAGGGGCTCACCAACTGCCGCCATGACATTAAGAAGGTGGAGGGCGTGAACCATCTCTTCCAGCATTGCAAGACGGGTATCGTCATGGAGTATCAGCAGATTGAGGAAACGATGACACCGGAGGTGCTGGGAATAATAACGGAATGGATAAAAACATTATGAACGAAACACTAAATGTACTTGAAACCCGCCGCAGCGTGCGCGGTTTCGACCCCGAACGAATGCCGTCTGACGAACTCATCAAAGAGGTGGTTCGCGCCGGCGAGTATGCCCCTACGGGCAGAGGAATGCAGTCGCCACGAATGGTGGTAGTGACTAACAAGGCGGTGCGCGATAAGCTCTCGCAGCTCAACGCCGAAGTGATGGGCGTAGAATCAGACCCGTTCTACGGCGCACCGGTGATAATACTCGTGCTCGCCGACCGCTCGCGACCGACGTATATATACGACGGAACGCTCGTGATGGGCAACCTGATGAATGCAGCGCACGCCGTAGGATTGGGCAGCTGCTGGATTCACCGTGCTCACGAGATATTCGACTCCGTAGAGGGCAAGCTGCTGCTCGCCTCATGGGGCATCGAGGGCGACTACGAGGGCATCGGACACGTAGCCTTAGGCTATGCGCTGAAAGAACCCGCAGAAGCGAAACCAAGAAAGGATGATTATACGATTTGGGTAAAATAAAAAAAGAGGATGTATCAAAATATCCTCCCACAGATTTCACGAATCTACACAGATGGTTAGGTTGTGGAAGTACCCACGAAATTCACAGAATCCACAGAAAATAAGGATGCTATGGTTAGCCAATCTGTGTAAATCTGTGACATCTGTGGGAGAATATACTCAGCAATCAGTTCTGTGGATTCTGCGAATTCTGTGGGAGGACAATCGGATGCGTGGAATTTTGACACGCCCTCTTATATAATAGTTAGCTAAGCTTCTCGTCAGACTCTTCCGACTTCTTAGAAGCAGTCTTGCGAGTAGTGGCGCGCTTACGCTTCGGCTTCTCTTCAGCAGCCTCAGGAGTAGCTGTCTTAACGCCAGCCAGTTCAGGGTCGATCATGATACGACCGCAGTATTCGCACACGATAATCTTCTTGTGCATCTTGATGTCGAGCTGACGCTGTGGCGGAATCTTGTTGAAGCAGCCACCGCAAGCGTCGCGCTGCACGTAGACGATGCCGAGACCGTTGCGTGCGTTCTTGCGGATGCGCAGGAAGCTTGAGAGCAGACGCGGCTCAATCTTTGTCTCCAGGTCGGCAGCCTTAGCCTTCAGCACTTCCTCCTCCTCACGAGTCTCCTGCATGATCTCCTCAAGCTCGTTGCGTTTCTCGGCGAGAGCCTGCTGGCGGTCGGCGATGAGGTCGTTGGTGTGAGCCAGCTCGCGCTTCTTGTCCTCAACCTTCACGTTAGCCTCCTTAATCTTCTTGTTGCAAAGCTCTATTTCGAGGCTCTGGAACTCGATTTCCTTTGTCAGCGTGTCGTACTCGCGGTTGTTGCGCACCTCGTCGAGCTGCTTCTTGTAGCGCCCTACGCTCTCCTCAGCCTCTGCTATCTCGCCCTGCTTCTGAGCGACAGCCTGCTGGAAGTCTGCGATGTCGCCCTCGATGTGCTCCACACGTGTCTTCAAGCCTGCAATCTCGTCTTCAAGGTCCTGCACCTCAAGAGGCAACTCGCCGCGCAATGCGCGCATCTCGTCGATAGCCGAGAGAGTGGTCTGAAGCTGGTAGAGGGTCTTCAGTCTTTCCTCTACTGAAATTTCTGATTCCTTTTTTGCCATAGTCTTTGATATTTTTAAAAATACATTATCGGATTGGTACATGTGTCGGCGATGAAACACTTCACGCCCTCACAACTGTTTTCTATTATCTCGCGGAATATCTCGCTCGTGAACTGCTCGCTCTGATAGTGGCCTATCACCGCTATCTGTATCTGCTGCTCGCGTCCGAAATACTCGTGGTAGTGCATCTCGCCCGTCACGAAGGCGTCGATGCCGGCGCTCACGGCGTCGTCGAGAAGGAACGATCCAGAGCCGCCGCAGATTGCCACGGTGCGTATCGGGCGGCGCAGCAGTTCGTTGGTCTGCACACACTCTACACCGAACACGCGCTTGAGCATGATGACGAAGTCGTCGGCGGCAAGCTGTTCGGCGAAACTGCCCACAACGCCCGAACCATACTCAACGCCGTCCATCTGCTTCGCACTCATAAAGTGCACGTCCTCAAGCCCCATCTTCTCGGCAATCTTATAGTTGACGCCGCCCTTCGCATTGTCCATGTTGGTATGGAGCGAAAGGATGACGATGCCCTGCGCAAGAGCCTTCATCACGCAACGCTGCACATAGTCCTCACCGGTGAGGCGCGACAGCTTGCGGAAGATGAGCGGATGGTGCGACACGATGAGGTTGCAGCCCTTCTGGGCAGCCTCGTCGACGATACGTTCAGTAACGTCCAGACACAATAATGCCCCTGATACTTCCGCCTCTGTCAATCCAACTTGCAGGCCAGCATTATCCCAGCTTTCCTGCAAGGGCAGAGGCGCGAAACGTTCAAGGGCTTCAATTACTTCCTTTATTTTCACGCTATTCAGCCTTTATGTATGTCGATAGAATTTCTATTTAGAGGTACAAAGTTACTACTTTTTTGGCAAAGCAATAGCTCTGCAGCCTCTTAATTAGAATATTTTAACGACAAACGTAGGAGGCTACTGCATTCTACAGTTACAACTCGACGCTTTCGATGCGCAGTTTGACGAGTCCGGCAGGCACGCGCACTTCCACAACGTCGCCAGCCTGCTTGTTGAGCAGCGCCTGGGCTATGGGCGACTTGATGGAAATCTTGCCCTCGGTGAGGTTCGCCTCATGTGGGTTCACCACCATATACTTCATGCTGCGGTTGTTGGCGATGTTCGTCAGTTCTATGCGGCTAAGCAGTCCGACACGGTCGGCTTGCAGGCGCGAGCGGTCGATGACGCGCGCGTTCTCAAGCACCTTCTGCTTGAAGCGTATCTGTCCTAACAGTCTGCCCTGCTCGCGCTTGGCAGCATGGTATTCGAAGTTCTCGCTAAGGTCGCCCTTGTCGCGTGCCTCAGCAATGGCGTCGCGCACACGCGGCAGTTCTACGAGTTCAAGTTCTCTCAGTTCGGCTACAAGCTTGTCGTAGCCCTCTTGTGACATATATTCCATTATAAGTTTTGAGTTTTATCAAATATTCCAGTCGTCGGGATTGCACGTTGCCTCCACTTTGTCTTCAATCTCGTCGGGTAGCGCAGGGAAGAAGTCGAAGCCCGTGATGCGCTCCACCTCGTCAACCGAGTTGGCATAATCGCCCTTCGGTCGGTTGCCGTCACCGTTTTTATATATAAAGCCGATAGCCTTCGGTTTGCCCGTCATGCAGAGCACCACCTTGAAGAAGGCATCGGGCACGGAGACGCGGTTCTTGCCGATAGTCTTCTTGCTGTTCTTGTAGAATATCGGACCGCACACGATGTACAATGCGCCCTCCTGCTTAGCCCACTTGCGGCACGCCTGCTCCATCTCGTTCCAGTCGCCACGGTTGAGCTGCGGCGCCTGCGGACAGACGTTAGTGAAGAGGAACGACTCGTCCATAGCCAGTGCGCTCCACTTGTTGTCGCCAGCCGGGCACATATGTCCGCGGTCGTAGCCAGAGCGCACATAGTCGAAGTCTACAGCGCGCGGCTCGGGCACGTCTGCGTCCTCATGGAACTTCGCGTCGCTGCGCTTGCTGCTGCCCGTAAGACGCTTCGGCGTGAGGCACCACGCCACCCAATTGGGCACGCGACGATTGCTGTTATACGACACGGTGTAGCCCGTGCGGCGCAGTATTTGTTCGGGCACCGACTTAAGTCGAGCCGGAATCTCCAAGTCCGTGTATTCGCCGTCAGCAACAGCGGTTGCCGCCGACTTCTTGTCGCCGGAAGCGAAACTGCTCTCGCCCACTCCGTCGGTTTCTGTGTTCTCAACTATGCCGATAGCCGCTTTGCTCTCGGCAAGCTTTGCGTCCATGCGCTTCGCCACTTCGCCGCAAGAGCAGAAAACAGGCAGAAGACAGCACGCAACAAGTATTGTTCGTATTTTATTCATTGTTATTTGTTTTTTGCTGAATGGTTGATATTAAATAGTTTTTATTGAATAGCCTTCCGTAGCGGAGGTCTCCGGCCTCCGCAGCACCAAGTAAACACTAATAAAAAGGAATATTATGTTAGCATTATTGCTTGCTGCGGAGGCCGGAGACCTCCGCTACGGATAATTATAGTTATCCAATCACAATATACGCTTTATTTCCTTCAGACTATCCACACGCCACAACCGTTCATGCTCATATTCTTCAGTCTTTTCGTGCGCCCAGATGGTGCGGAACGGCACATGCACAGCGTAGGCGCCAATCTGCAGTGCAGGGGCGATGTCGCTACGGAAGCTGTTGCCCACCATAAGCAGTTGGGCTGGCGTCACCTCAAGGTCGGAGCACAGATGGTGATAAGCCTCCTCGGTCTTGTCGCTCACTATACTCACCACATCGAAGAAAGGCGCAAGCCCCGAACGGCGCAACTTGTTCTCCTGGTCGAGCAGTTCGCCTTTGGTGAACACAGCCAGCCGGTATCGGCGTGCGCCATGTGCGTCGGTCTGGTCGTGCAGATAGCGCAGCGTCTCTTCTACGCCCTCAAGCGGTGTGGCATCGAGGTGAAGCAGACTCTTTCCAAGTTCCACTATGCGTCCGATGATGTCGCCCGTAACAGCACCATGACTCACCCGCACCGCATTCTCTACAAGCGAGATAGTGAAAGCCTTGCAGCCGTAGCCCATGTCAGCCATGTTAGCCGTCTCGGTAGCGAAGAGCGCCGCCGACACCTCGTCGATACAGCCCCACGGAGCAAGCAGTCGGCAGTATTCGTGCTCAACAGCCTCGAAGTGGTTCTGCAACTCCCAAAGCGTGTCGTCGGCATCAAACGCAATAGCACGAATGCCTCGCAACTTGTCGTTCGAGGTACAGCAATCAGTATTGTTCAGCATTTATTTGGTGTTTTTCATTCGTCCGTAAGCGTCGAGCGAATAGCGACGCGCCACCTTCACAGCCACCACAGTAGCCACTATCGACGAGCAGAACACGCCGAGCAGAAGCAGGACGAAGAGCACTACAGCGTCAACAACCGTCGAACCGCCCATAATCATTGCCCACATCATTGCCGCTCCGGCGCCTACGGATGTGCCGCCGACCAAAGCGCTTATGCCGCATGCGGCAGCCTGCTGCACAGCACGGCGTGTGAGATAACTCAGTGCCTCATGATGCGTGGCGCCGTTGCCGAGCATATAATAGTAGAACTGGTTGTGATGGCGCAGTCCGGCGTAGTACATCGACAAGGAGCGAGCCAACACATCGGCTGTGCCGGTAAGCAGAATGGCGAACACGGGCAGCACGAAACGCGCACTGAGAGCCGCCAGCGACGTGATGTTGACAAGCAGCAAGCCAGCACCGGTGAGCATTGTGCCGGCGAAGAGACCAGCCAGAACCGGGATGACATAAGACGTAGAGCGCAGACGTGCCCTCACCTTTACCTCAATAGCCGAGTAGAAGAGCATAGCGATGACGAACAGAACGTCGAACACGAAGCTGTCCCACTGCACAAGCCAATAGACAAACAAGGCTATGACACCCACTTTCAGTGCCATAGAGAAGAAGCCTTTCAGCATCTTGCCGAACATATTGACGCCTAAAGTGCCCATCACTACGACAGGTATTATTATGAAAATGACACCGAGTGCCAATGCTATCCAAAGATTTACCATAGCTATAATTGTTTCGTTTACAAGTTAACTCTTTTGTTGCACACCGCAAGCAGGTTCTCGTCGGCTGTAGCCACAATCAAGGCTACGCCATCCGACCGTTTCTGCTTGATATATCCGGCTACGAGCTGACAGCCTGCCTCGTCCTGACGCGACGTAGGATTATCGAGCAACAGCAACTGGCGTTCGAACATGCCGACAAGTACGAGCGACGCACGCTGAGCCACAGCTTCATCCATCTCGTCGAAACCTTTCTGCATACAATCGGCGTCTACACCGAGAGCCGAAAGCTCGGCAGCGACGGCCTTCGCCGAATAAGCGTAGTCGGCGTTGGCTTTAATGGCGAACTGACTCTTCGCCACCTCCTGCACGGTGAGCCCTTCGAAGTCGAGCGTGTCGGGCTGATAGGCTATGAACTGGCGGAAGTAATTGCCGGTGACGGCTGTAACCGGCTCACCGTCGATGCTCACCCAACCCGACTTAAGCGGTCGCAAGCCGAGCATGGCAAACAGCAGAGCCTTCCGAGCCACAACATTGCCCGTGACGGCAACCGCATCGCCCGGACGAGCCACGAACGAAACGCCGCTGAAGAGGGTTTCGCCACCATTTGTAGCCGTAGCATCCTTAAATTCAAATATCATTGTTGTTTCGCTTTCTGAGTTTATACGAGGTACAAAAGTACAGAAAACAATTGTAAACAGAAAGCGAATAGCCTAAAAAAACGGCATTAGTTTGTGGTTGTCAAAATGAAGAGTTAATTTTGTAGCTGATTAACCGACAGGTTTTTCAGTAGAGAGATCCGAGCTTAAAAAGATAAAGAACTGGTTTTAACATTAAAGAGAATCGGTTTTAACATTATACAAATCAAGTAACAATGAGTTTTTCCACACAAGATATAACCCGCCAGTGGGCTTCGCTGCCGGCATCGCAGATTGCGGTCGGCGTGAACGAAGCCCTGCATACCAACAGTTCGCTCGTAGTGACGGCTCCTCCAGGCGCCGGCAAGTCGACATTGCTGCCGTTGACTATTCTCTCCTCGCTCGGCGAAGGCGAGAAGATACTAATGCTCGAGCCGCGCCGACTGGCTGCGCGACAGATTGCGGAGCGCATGGCGCAGATGCTGGGCGAGCAGGTGGGCGAAACCGTAGGATACAGAGTCAGGTTCGAGAGTCGAGTGTCGAAACGTACACGCATCGAAGTGCTGACTGAAGGCATTCTGACGCGCATGATTGTAGACGACGCAACGCTCGACGGCGTGAGCGTAGTCATCTTCGACGAGTTTCACGAGCGCAGCATCAACTCCGACCTTGCCCTTGCGCTGACTCGTCAGGCGCAGCAGATAATACGCCCCGACCTGAAGATTGTTATCATGTCGGCAACAATCGACGCCAGCAATATATGTGCGGCATTGCAGGCTCCGCTCATAGAGAGCGAAGGCCGCATGTTTCACGTAGAACTGCATTACGCCGACAAGGATACCGACCCGCGCGACATTGCCGCCGCAGCAGCCTCAACAACCATCGAGGCGTACAAGAAATATGAAGGCGACATTCTTGTGTTTCTACCAGGACAGGCAGAGATTGAACGCTGCTTTGAACTGCTCAGCAAATCTCAACACTTCACCGCATCACCATCTCAACCCATCACCACCTCAACATCTCAACACCTCACCACCACAACACCTCACCATCTCACCATACACCCTCTTTACGGCAACCTCTCGCCTGAAGATCAGCGCCGTGCCATCGCCCCATCTGCACCCGGTGAGCGCAAGATTGTGATAGCAACACCCATCGCCGAGACATCAATCACGATTGAGGGCGTGCGCGTGGTGATAGACGCAGGACTGTGCCGACAAGTAGTGTTCGACGCACGCACCGGACTGAGTCATCTTGAGCCCGTGCGCATCAGCATGGACATGGCTACGCAGCGCATGGGACGTGCAGGTCGTGTGGCTGAAGGCGTGTGCTATCGTCTCTGGACGAAAGCGTCGGAGCATCTTATGGCTGAACAACGCAAACCAGAGATTGAAGAAGCAGACCTTGCGCCGATGGTGCTCGACACGGCTGCCTTCGGCGAGAGCGACGCTGAAGCCCTTCCGTGGCTCACCATGCCACCGCGTGCCGGTGTGTTCAAGGCGAAAGAGCTACTCACTGCGCTCGGCGCCATCGACAAGAACGGCAATATAACGTCTATCGGAAAGCGAATGGCTACACTACCCTGCCATCCGCGTATCGCAAGAATGATTCTCGCAACAACCAATCTCACCACCTCAACACCTCAGGGGGTGCACTTGTCTCAAGTGCACCAACAACACCTCACCACCTCAACATCTCACCACAACAACACCTCTTTGGCTTGCGACATAGCCGCTCTGCTCGAAGAGAAAGACCCGCTATCCGAGACCGGCGGCACCGACCTCACACTACGCCTCTCCGCTCTGCGTGCCGCACGCCGCAAGAAGCAGCTTGGCAGATGGCAGCGTATAGCGAAAATTGCGGCAGAATATCGCCGCATGGCGCACACCGACGAAGACAACCGCGACCCGGTGCCGACGGAGGTAGGACTGCTTGTGGCTTACGCCTATCCTGAGCGCATTGCGCACAGCACGAACAGCATCGGCGGCTATAGGCTTGCGAGCGGCGCAAACGTGCAGCTGGACGCCGCCGACCAGCAGTCGGCTCACTCGTGGCTTGCCATAGCGTCGCTCTACAGTGCGCCGGGCACAACGGGCAGAGTGTTCCTCGCCGCACCGATAGCCCCCGATGATCTCGAAAAAGAGTTTGTGAAGGAGGTGGACAACATCGCATGGGACACGAAGCAGGGCTGCGTGGTGATGCAGCGCGAGCAGCGTATAGGCAAGCTCATGCTCAGTCAGAAACCGATACACGACGCCGACAAGGAGCGCTTGAAGGGCATAGTGTGCGAGGCGATGAAGAAAGACGGACTGACGATGATGGCATGGAGCGAGAAAGCCGTGGAGCAAGTGCAGCGGCGTGTGGCGCAGGTGGCGGCGTGGCATCCCGAACTGGCGTTGCCCGACGTGTCGACAGAGTATCTGCTGAGCACAGCCGCCGACTGGCTGCCGTTCTATCTCGAAGAAGGCGGACGCGTGAAGACGAGTGTGCAGGAACTGAGAAAACTGAACCTTGCAGATATAATATGGAACATTCTGCCGTACGAGGCGCAGCTGGAGGTAGACCGGTTGGCGCCGACACACATCGAGGTGCCGACGGGTTCGCACATACGCATCGACTACCGTTCGGGTGCCGAAGCGCCGGTGCTGAGCGTGCGTCTGCAGGAGTGTTTCGGCATGGAACGCACGCCGTGTGTAGACGACGGCAGGCAACCGCTTCTTATGGAACTGCTCTCGCCGGGTTTCAAGCCAGTGCAACTGACGCAAGACCTCGCCAGTTTCTGGCAAGGCACATACTTCGAGGTGCGCAAGGAGCTGAGACGCAGATACCCGAAGCACTACTGGCCCGAGAACCCGCTGGAGGCAGAGGCTGTGAGAGGCGTGAAAAGAAAATGAACAACTAACATAATAACATAAAAAGAGTTTTAGTACGCCTTGATGCGGTATATCACGCCAAGCTCCACACGGTCTGTATTATAATCGGTGAGTCCGCAGCGGCGTGTGTAGTCGTACTTGCGACCTGCGTACGAGAGGAACAGACGGAAGTCCTGCTTCTTCACGGGGAAATACTCCAGACTGCCCACATAGCCATAGCTGCGACGATAGTTGTGCAGATGTTCGTATTCGCTCACAGAGGTTATGCCGTACATGCCCTTCAGCTGAAGGTTCCAGGAGGGCGCAAACTGCCAGTCGGCCTTTGCGGTGAGCGTGTGATACTTCACCTTGCCGAAGTGGAACGTTGAGCCAGATTCGTCGTCGCCGACTATTGCGGGCATCAGTTCGGATGTGGCTATGCCAAGCATGTCGAGCTGGTCGAACGCGCCCATATAGTCGAGGTAGCACTGGAACTTTGGCAGATTGAGTTGCTGACCGAGCGTCACCATGCGGCTCAGCTTGCCCTTAGCCAGCGACTGCAAGCCGCACGACCAGCGCGTGTTGAGCTTTCCACCGAACATCGATCCGTTCCAGTTGAGGATGTAGCAGAACGGTGCGCTCGACTTCTTCAACTGCTTCTGCGAGATGCCTTCAAAGACGTATGGCGACGTGCCGTATATGTCGGAGAACTTCTTTTGGTATGTGTTGCTCATCTCGAAGGCGAACTCGTGGTTGGATACGGGACGATAGCTCACCATCACTCCAGTCATGAAGTCTCCCATGTGGCTCACGATGTCCGAGTATTCGTAGACGTATATCGGGTTCTCGTCGAACTCGTATCCGCCCCACAGCTGCGCCAACTTGCCACCGGCAACGGTGACTTTGTCGTTGATGTTGTAGCCCACCATCATGATGTCGGTAGCCTCGGCGAAGTTGTCAAAGCTCTGTCCCTTCGCCGACTTGTTAAGACAGTGGCGCAGACGGTAGAAGAGTTTGTCGTTGATGGTGCCTTTGAACTCGAGACGCAGCTGGCGGTTGGCGAAACGCGACTCCCACTGGTCGGTACGGCTGTCGTGCTCAGACTTCACCGAGCCGGCGAAGTTGATGTAGATGTTGAAGGCGTCGTGACGTTTCTCGAGCTTAGTGATGCGCTCGGCTATCGACTCGAAGCCCTCGTCGTTGCCGCCCATAAGCGTGTTGTTACCTTGAGCTGAAACGCCCATCGAAAAGAAAAGTGAAGTTATTGCAAGCAAAAACCGTTTTTTTGTTCTTACGCTAAACATATTAGGCTATTATGAAATGATAAAGATGAGTTGTTAAATAATTTGTTGCTTTATTGAAATGTATTACAAAAGTACAAAAAAATATTGAATAACCTTTCTTTTGCAAAAAACAATCGCTCGTTTCAGATTTTTTCTGTAATTTTACACTCTTAAAAACAATATAAATTGCATTTATACAGAATATGAAAAGCTTACTTATAGAGGACACTACCGTAGACGAGCGCATGCAGATTGTAAAGGAAGCGCTCGGCGGATTCGGCAACTGCGACTGCGAAGGCATCGACATGGACGATATGTACGACGAGTATATCTTCGGCAGACGCGAACTGGCTGACATCAACCGCGAGTTCAGTCAGCAGCACGCTGGCGCCGTAAAGGCTGAAGACCGCGAAAAACCTTCGGGATGCGTAATGCACTAAACAGGAAACAACAAAAAACATACAACGAACTATAGGAAAATGGAACTGATACTGAAATACTTCCCTAATCTGAGCGACACTCAGCGCGAGCAGTTCGCTACATTGAAGGCTCTCTACGAGGACTGGAACAGCAAGATTAACGTCATCTCGCGCAAGGATATGGACAACTTCTACGAGCATCACGTGCTCCACTCGCTCGCCATCGCTCACGAGATTCGCTTCCGCGAAGGCACTAAGGTGCTCGACCTCGGCACGGGCGGCGGCTTCCCAGGCATTCCGCTCGCCATTATGTTCCCAGACTGCCAGTTCAAGCTCATCGACCGCACGGGCAAGAAGATTCGCGTGGTGAACGAGGTGGCGCAGGCTATCGGACTGAAGAACGTGGTGGCTGAACAGCTTTCGGGCGAAGATGAGAAGGCGCAGTACGACTTCGTGGTGAGTCGCGCCGTGATGCCTCTGCCCGACCTCGTGAAAATAATAAAGAAGAATGTGAACCGCAAGAACCAGCACAACGCGCTGCCTAACGGACTCATCTGCCTTAAGGGCGGCGACCTGCAGGCTGAGACAAAGCCGTTCAAGAACATCGTGAGCCTCACCGAGATTCACGACATGTTCAAGGAGAAGTGGTTCAAGGAGAAGTATCTTATTTACTTACCGCTTTAAAAAGTAAAAGAGTAAAAAAGTAAAAAAGCAAAAGAATAGAAAGGTCTACAAAGGTTTAAAGAGGCTTAGAAAAGGCTTAGAAAGGCATAAAGAGGCTTAGAAAAGCATAAAGAGGCTTATCCCCCAAAAAGAAAAGAAAAAATGCTCAATATAGAAACATTCACATGCAACATGCTGCAGGAGAACTGCTATGTTGTAAGCGACGAGACAAAGGAGTGCGTGATTATCGACTGCGGTGCATACACCGAGGCAGAGAAGCTCGCCATAGAGAAATACATCAACGAGAACGAACTGCGCCCCGTACATCTTATCGCTACGCACGGTCACCTCGACCATAACTTCGGCGACGCTTTCATCACCAGCACATACGGATTGCCGCTGGAGCTCGACGCGTCTGACGAGGCTTACGTTCGCGCTGCCGACAAGCAGGCTGCGTTCTTCGGTATAGCTCTCACAGAGCCTATCGCTTCGGACATCAAGCCGTTCACAGCTGGTGCTCACCTCAAGTTCGGTTCGCACGACATCGAGGTAATCGAAACACCGGGACACTCGATGGGCAGCGTGGTGCTCTACATCAAGGACGAGCGTGTAGCCTTCACCGGCGACACTCTCTTCCGCGGTTCTATCGGCAGAACCGACTTCGAAGGCGGCAGTATGCTGATGATTATACAGAGTCTGCGCATGTTCGTGCAGTTCCCCGACGACATCACATTGCTGCCTGGTCACGGACCGAAGACAACAATGGGATACGAGTTGGCGCATAATCCGTACTTGGACCGATAAATGAAGGCAGAAAAGATTATTCTCGGCATCGACCCCGGCACGAACGTGATGGGATACGGCGTGCTGCGAGCCGTGGGCAACAAAGCCGAAATGCTGCACATGGGCGTGATAGACATGCGCAAAGACCACGACCCGTACTTGCGTCTGGGCAAGATTCACCAGCAGGTGACTGCCATTATCGACCGTTTCCTGCCCGACGAGATGGCTATCGAGGCTCCGTTCTTCGGCAAGAACGTGCAGTCGATGCTTAAGCTCGGACGTTCGCAGGGCGTGGCTATCGCGGCTGCCGTGGGCCACAGCGTACCCGTACACGAGTACGCACCGATGAAGATAAAGATGGCGATAACCGGACAGGGTCAGGCTTCGAAGGAGCAGGTGGCGGCGATGTTGCAGCGCCTGCTGCGCATTGACACCGAAGAGATGCCGAAACTGATGGATGCTACCGACGCCTTGGGCGTAGCCTACTGCCACTTCATGCAACAGGGCAACCCCGTAAGCGACACGCACTATAGCGGTTGGAAAGACTTCATCAACAAGAACCAGGACAAGGTGAGCCGCATCGGTCATTAAGCACGTTATCTATAATTAACTCGCTCTAAACTTGTCTTTAATTGAATATCAAGAAGTTGGGCGTTTGCCTATATTATATAGGTAACAATATGGAAACGAGCGGACTTCTGCTCGTTTCTGTATTTTGCAATATGCAAAGAACACCTCAATTTGGGGACAAAGATACGATATTTTTCTTAATATCCCATAATTTGCAAGAAGAGAAACATAGAAATTAGGACTTTTTTACATAAAATCTTCTGTTCAGATATGTTCCTATTCTTTTATATTATCACCCCCACTGACATAAGAAAGAACCAAACGGCGAACCACGGCATGAATATCTTCATTAGGGAACTTCTGGCGATATTTCTCCGTAAGGTCTTCACAGAAATACATCTTGCTATCAACCAAAGAATTAGGAATATTTTGATGCATAAACACATCGTATGTTGCAACAGGCTTGCCATCCTTTGTGTCGACAGGCACAATATCCATCTTATACCAACCATGTACAGAAGCGGCAGAGAACAATCTATAATTGTCCTTACTCTCCACTTTACCAGCTTTGTTCAGTATATATTCGTCAGCAGACTTATCGTCCTCAGGATTCACCGCATATAGCATATATAAAGGAGAAAGCGTCGAGTGACTTTTTATGATAAACTGATATTTCTTGCTTCCTCCAAAAGGAGGGTTTGCCTTCAAATCCTGCTCTATATCCTCACGAATTTGTGGCGCATCCACCACAAACTCTACTTCGCCAGTATAATTGACGACAGTTTTCCATGACTGTGGATTTGGCTGAATAACTTCACCATTGTCATTGCTGTTGTCACACGCACAAAAAGCCAAGACTACCAACAGTAGTAAGACTGATTTTTTTACTAAATACTTCATATCCCAATTTGTTTATTAAACTTATTCTGATGTTAAACGTAGAATATGCCTAAAGATTGCTCTATTTTACGTTTTTAACATTCCATCTAAAACTTGCCAACACTCACAAGAAGCTATCATTTCCCTGCTTCCTACTGCCCCTTACGGTAGATGGAAACAAAGCGGTTAGCGATATTGATGAGTTTCTGCCGGGCGTTAGGATCACTTACGTCATCAAAACTCCAGTTGGGAAATTCGCCACGCATTTTGGAGAAACGCTTGGAGATAGCACCGCCATTGGTCAGGTCGGAAGGCATTTTCAGCTGCTCCGTAAGATACTTGCAGAAAGATTTGCCATTATCAAATTTGCCTTCAAAATCATCGATACTGGAGAGCGCCACCATAATCAGGGCATAGTCTTTCTTCAAAGGAATAGCCTTCTCGTCTATCATCTTCTGCAAGGCTCACTTTACTCTTTCTTCCTGGCTCAAGTCGCCCCATTCCTTCTCATTATCTTCTTCCGTTTTTTCCTGCCCGCCGTTTTCCTGATGCTCATCGTCTGTCACTTCCAATTCTAATGTCCTCTTCTGTTCAGGCTCGAATCCGTGCAGATATTCTTCATCATTGTTCTGGCGCATCAGTTCATTAATCTGAGATGAAACGAAGAAACCATCCTCGCCATAATAACCGATTTTGGCTGCCAGTTGTTCAACCACATCCCGGTTCTTCTCCAGCGATTCCAGGCATCGGTTAGAAAACTCATAAGCCACATAACCTCTCCATTGCGCCATAATCATTACCGAAAATTGAGACAATTTCGACTCCAAAGGCATCATCTGAAGTATCACAGCTGCCATATACAGGATGACAAATACGATTCTCTGCCGCTCGTCCTGAGCTGTAGCATACTAATCCTCGTCAACATAGTTTTTTTCATATTGCCCTATTCCTTCCACAAAGGCAAGGCGGCTCTCCGTATCGGTATGCGAAAACATCATTTTGTCTACGATGCAGAATACCTCATAAAAAACATCCTCGCATGAACATCTGGACGTAGGAAACCACGTCTTGTCATTGAAAATGTCATGAGATTCTGTGGATGAACATCTCGGTTAATAAATCCTGAGATATTCATCACACAGAATTTGGGTATTGCATTTTAGAGGTTAATTTGAAAACCAATGCTTTTCTAAAAACGATTAATCTCATCCTCAGCAGAACCGCTTCCGTTGTATTTATCTTTGAAACTATTGAAGTTGTAACTAATGGAAGCTATGATGCAGCGATTGAAGTTATTCACCTTTCTGTTCTGTACCACAAAATTAACCCTCTTTACATCGTTCAACTTCGAGCTATCAAACAAGTCCTCTGCTTTCAATGTTATCGTCAATTTCTTTTTAAGTAACTGTTTCTGTACCATCATATTGAATGACGAATAACCGTTTTGCTCGTAGATGCCATGATGTCCCTTAAGGTTCCAAAAGAAATCACATCGAAAAAGCCAATCGTTCCTTAGTGCCACTACATTTTGGAAAGCGAAGAGACCGTATGGATGATTGTAGTCTAATTGCTCTCCATTATATGATAGCGTGAAATAAGGTTTATAGACACCCATCGTCAAAGTAGGTCGCCAACAACCAAAAACAGGTGAAACAACACATTGCGCTCCTAGTTGCTGGAAATCCTTGGCGTTGGTTGACATCCAAGTTACCGTTCCAGGTTTGCCGGATACAGCAACGACAGTCGGATGGATGTAATCCTTGATATACTGATAATCCAACTTGAAGTCGAATATGCTATAATTCACACTAAGTTCTGTATCATACACGTATTGCGGTTTCAGATAAATGTTGCCTTGCTCATAATGGTATTGATTGTTGTAGCTCACACTGTTGTTCAACTGACGAAACGAAGGACGGTTGACCCTGCTACTGAAATCAAGATTCATCCCCACTCTCCCAAACATAGTGGAAAGAGAAAGGGATGGAAGTAAGTCCGAATAATTGGTCTTGTTCTTTACTTCTCCTTGGTCTGTGTTGATGGCATGAATGTACTCATAGCGAAGCCCGATGCTTCCTTTCCATTTGGAGGCAGACAAACGAAAAGTGGCAAATCCTGCATACTTGGTTTCCTTATTCTTGAATTGGTCATCGGCTATCTTCCCTTCTTCGTTTACAGACATACCCCATGAACTGATTTTACTGAAATCCGTTCCGAAATCAAGCCTATTATTCTTATTCATGTTCCAAGCAAACACCCCTTTGAGTGCAGTCGCACGATTTCGCTGGTCGTTTTGCATATGCGTGATTTCTGAGACAGCATCTATTCTACTTGTCTCGCTCACTTGTTGCTTATGTTTCAGTTGAGCATAAACATAGTCGGCATCCAAGTTGAGCTGTAGGTTGTCTGTTAGTTTGCCGATATAATACAGATTGACATTGTGAAACCTTTCCTTTTCAGATTCTGCAGTCTTGTTGTCTGTAGATGTCAGCAGTTCATCATTCTTGTACGTCTGCATATAGTCGAAAGGAGAGTCGAGCATCTTGTAGTTGGAGATGCTTCCCAAATATCTTCCGCCGATAGTGTGATTCTTGTTTATGGCATAATTCATACCAACATTATAGTCATGAGAGTGAGAGCGGTCGGAATATTCAGAAGCAGAAATCTCATGAAATGTATCTTGCTCGTAATTGAACTGGTTAACATCATATCTGATGTCACTTCTCGTATTGTCATATTGATATGCGAGGAATACATCCAAAGCTCCCTTGTGGATGTTGAGGTTGACCTCCTCGTTGTTAGACAAATTCTTATGTTTGGAGATTTCCGCACCCACAATACCAGAAAGTCCATCCAAGGAATGGTGTACGGTAGTGATGTTTATGACACTTCTTGTTTCTGCATCGTATTCTGCCCCAGGGTTTGTTATGAGCTGTACAGACTTCACGTTGGTAGAAGAAAGGAGTGACAACCCTGAAATATTAGTCTGCTTTCTTCCATCTATATAGATGACAGGCTCACCCTTACCAAACACCTCATACTTTCCATTTGTATAGAGCATCCCAGGAATATATTTGATAACATCTGTTGCCTTGCCAATATTTTTCAAATTGGAATTTTGAACGTCAAGCGTAAGTTTACCGTTTTCTCTTGATATGTATTTGCGATGACCTTTAATCACAACTTTTTGCAGATTAATTGTTGCATCCTCCAAGGTTATGGCACCAACCTCACCGGTACGATATGCATTACAGTAAGTTTTGTAGCCCACACAACTCACTTTCACAATCGCCTTTTTCACCTCGCAAGGAATTACGAACTGACCATTCTCATTTGTAACACCACCCGTGATTAAACTGGAATCACTAACATTGAGCAAAGCGACATTGGCGAAATCGACTGGTTGATGATGAGTGTCCACGATGCGTCCCATCATTCTGTTAGAAGTCTTTTGAATACATTCTACAATGATAATATTATCCACTTGTTTCATCTTGATAGGGTAAAAACCTATCAAGTTCATGATGGCATCTGGAACACTTTCATTTTTGATGTTCTTTGTCACCTTGAAATCCTCCAACTCGTCATACACAAAGTTGATGACATACTTATCCT
>ENA-OYXI01000482-OYXI01000482.1-human-gut-metagenome-genome-assembly--contig:-NODE-482-length-19992-cov-4.494959_pt1 | contig 19992 bp, 16 predicted proteins | sample MGYA00244217_ERZ653421 | MGnify/ENA primary metagenome ERZ653421 (study PRJEB26926, sample SAMN06165148) | human gut metagenome | biome: ENVO:00009003; feature: ENVO:2100002; material: ENVO:00002003... | reverse complement strand
GTGCTGCGGAAGATATTGCTGCTCCTGCCGCTCATCTATATCATGCCCGCGGTTTTTGCGGGCGACCCCGCGACCGCCATTTACGCCGCCGAACCCGTGGCGGACTTCCTCGCCGTGGCGACCACGGTTACCTGTTTTACCGTGCTGTTCGGCAGGGCGATGAAAAAACTCGACAAGGAACGCGCGGAAGAGCAGGCGGCGGCCGTTACGGAAGCGGACGGAAACGACTGATTTCGCGCAAATCGGACAAAAAGAAACAAATGCTTATATATTCATATATGGTATCATGAAACGGAAATTCGATCCGGAGGGATATGTATATGGAATGTATGCTGCTCGACAAGCGCACGCAGGGGCTCGTCAACGACTATGTGCCCACGGGGGAGATCCTCGACGATCTCGTTTGCTTTTTCACGATTTTTTCCGACTATACGCGGCTCAAAATGATATCCGCGCTGGCGATTTCGGAAATGTGCGTGAGCGACCTCGCGCGGGTGCTCAAACTCAATCAGACCACGGTTTCGCACCAGCTCAGGTTGCTGAAAAACCTCAACGCCGTAACGACCAAGCGGCAGGGGAAAGTGGTGTTTTACTCGCTCGGGAACGAAACGCTCAACGACGTGCTTTTGAAGGGCGTGGAGTTTTTGGGGTATTGAAAAAAGCCGCGTAAAAAGCGCGGCTTTTTCCATGCCCGCCGCGCGTCCGCCTCGGCCGTCGTGCCCGTGCCGCGTCCGCCCTGCCCGCCGCCTGCCCGCTATGCCGCCTCGTCGCGCTTCGCGGCGGCGGACATAGCGGACGCAAAATTGCCGTGAAAAATAAGTTGTCAAAATCGCCTCCGTAGGGTATAATAAAATTATGCTCGAGGATAAACTGCGGCTTTTGCCGGACGATCCGGGCGTCTATATCATGCACGATAAGGACGGCGCGGTCATATACGTCGGCAAGGCGAAAAACTTAAAAAACAGGGTGCGGCAGTATTTTTTCAATTCCGTCAAGACCGATAAGGTCATGGCGATGGTGGAAAACGTCGCCGACTTTCATTACATCATCACCAAGTCGGAGATAGACGCGCTCAGCCTGGAAAACAACCTCATCAAAAAATACAAGCCGAAATACAACATACTGCTGAAGGACGACAAGACCTATCCGTATCTGCGCATCAATTTGAAGGAGGATTTCCCCGCCTTCAGCGTAACGCGGCGGCTCAAAAAGGACGGGGCGAAGTATTTCGGCCCCTTTATGGGCGGCATTTCCGTCAGGGACGTGCTCGAACTTTTGCAGACGACGTTCGCCGTGCGGCCCTGCCATATCGCCGTCAACAAGGAAAAGTTGCAAAAGCCCTGCCTCAATTACCACATAAAGCGCTGCATGGCGCCCTGCGCGGGGTTTGTGAGCAAAGAGGAGTACCGCGAAAACGTGGAAAAAGCCATTGACTTTCTCAACGGAAACGACCGCGAAACGGAAAAAATACTCAGGGAAAAAATGGAAATCGCCGCCGGAAAGCAGGAATTTGAACTGGCGATGTCGTATAGAGATAAATTGAAGGGGCTGGAAAAGATATGGCTGAAACGCATAACCAGCCTGAACAGCTTTCTTTCGGCGGACGTGGTCGCCTATGAAACGGACAATATCCATTCGGCGGTCAGCGTGCTCGTCATACGCGGCGGCAGAATGTCGGGCGGGCGCAACTTCGCCGTTACCGACGCCGCGCTTTCCGAGGCAGAGGCGCTGGGGGAATTTCTCACGCGCTACTATAAGCAGGACGCCGAACTGCCCTCGGAAATTTTGCTTGCGGGGGAGGCGGACGCCGCTCTGCTGGAAAATTATTTCAGGGAAAAATTCGGCGCCTCCGTCAGCGTGCTGTCCCCGAAACAGGGCGTGCGAAAACAGCTGTGCGACATGGCGGCCGTCAACGCGCGGGAATACTTGTCGAAAAATATAGAAAAGATAAAGCACAAAGAGGACATGACCGTAACGGCATGCAAGCGGCTGCAGAGCGTGCTCGGCCTTTCCCGCTATCCCCGCCGCATGGAATGTTACGATATTTCCCATATCAGCGGCGTGGACAAGGTCGGTTCCATGACGGTGTTCACCGACGGCGAGGCCGACCGTTCGGAATACCGCCGTTTCAAGATCAAAACGGTGGAGGGCAACAACGACTTCGCGTGTCTGAAAGAGGTGCTCAAACGCCGCCTTTCCAAACTCGGCACCGAGGAGGAGGGGCGCTTTCCGAAGCCCGACCTCATCATCATCGACGGCGGCAAAGGGCAGCTTTCTTCCGTAAAAGAGATTTTCGACGAAATGAACGTGAAGGATATCGACCTCATTTCCCTCGCCAAGCGGGAGGAAGAGATCTTCACCCTGCAATCGCATGTCCCCGTCGTGCTCGATAAGAGCGATTACTGTTTGCGCATGCTGCAGCGCATACGCGACGAGGCGCACCGTTTCGCCATCACTTTCAACAGAGATCTCAGAAGCAAGCGCACGCTCTCTTCCCTGCTCGGGGAAATCCCCGGCATAGGCAAGGTGAAACGCCGTCTGCTCATGGATAAGTTCAAGGATATTTCGGGCATCATGGCGGCGAGCGAGGAAGAACTGAAAAAAGTAGAGGGCATCGGCGATAAACAGGCCGTGGAAATACGGGAATTTTTTCACAGGACGATAGAGGACGAACAGAGGTGAAATTTATGAAGTACAAGATGTTTGTGGCGGATTTCGACTGGACGCTGGGCTGCGCGCCCGACAAGATAGAGGCAAGCACGGCCGAGGCGATCAAGGAATATCAGAAAAAAGGCGGAAAATTCGCGGTCTGTACGGGCAGGCTGTTTTCCTCCATCAGGCCTATCCTCAGAAAATACGGCATAACGGGCGACGTCGTAGCCTGCCAGGGCGCCATTATCGGGGATATTGAAACGGGCGAACGCATCTATTCGCACGGCATAGAACCCGCCCTCGCCGCGGAAACGGTGAAAACGCTGCTCGCAGACGGGCACTTCGTCATGCTCGACAGCGACGACACGCTTTATTTCAGCGAGTATAACGAATATACCGCCGCATACGAGCAGCTGACTACGCTCAAAGGCGTGGTGCTCGGCGACATGCCAGCTTTCATCGTGCGCGAAAAGGCGTGCACGCAGAAGATCATGATCATGGACGAGGCGGAGCGCATTCCGCAGCTCGTGGAGGAATACAACAAAAAATTCAAGGGCGCGCTTTTGGCGAACAGCGGGGCGAAATATCTCATGGAAATCGTCAACCCCGTGTGGAACAAGGGCGTTTCGGTGGAATTTCTGGCGGAGCGTTACGGCATAGACAAGGCCGAGGTGCTTGCCGTGGGCGATTCCACCAACGACCTTTCGCTCATGGGGCGCGGCTTTCACGGCGTGGCCGTCGGCGACGGCAACCCCCTTCTGCAGGCGGCCGCGGACGAAGTTACCGTGCCTTTTGCGGAAAAACCCGTGGAGGTGCTTTTGAAAAAGTATTGTCTTTGACGAAAAGGGGGAAAAAGAAACAGAGGTGAAGAATGGAAGATATAAAAAATGAAACGGCGGTCGGGGAAACGGTGAAAAATCTGCCCATGATCGCCTTGCGCGGCAAGGTGATATTCCCCAAGACCTTTATCAATTTCGACGTGGGCAGGCAGATCTCGCTCGCCGCGGTCAACGCGGCGGCGGAAAACGGCACGGAGCTGTTCATCGCGGCGCAGAAAAACGCCCTCGTCGATACGCCCTCCAAGGCCGATCTGAACCGATACGGCGTGGTCGCGCGCGTAACGCAGATCATCAAACTGCCCGGGGGCAGCGTGAAAGTGAGCGTGGAGGCCCTCTATCGGGCGTATGCCGAAAACATCAGGACGGAAAACGGCATGTTCCGCGCGGATACCGTGCGCGAAGACTATATAGAAGAGGAAGGCACGGAAACGGAGGCCTATTTCCGCCTCGCGCGGCAGGCCATGCTGGAATACACGCTCTTCGACAAACAGCTTTCCAAGGACGTGCTCATCAAGCTTTCGGAAATGTCCGATCCCAACGAGTTTATAGACAACGTGCTTTCCGTGCTCACGTTCAAGGAAAGCCGCTGTCAGGCGCTTTTGGAAGAGCGCGTTACGACGAAGCGGCTCGCGGAATTTACAAAACTTCTGACGGGCGAGCTGGAAATTTCCAAGATAGAACGCAAGATCAGCGCGCAGGTAAGAAAGAACATAGACAAGGGGCAGAAAGAATTTTATCTGCGCGAACAGCTCAAAGCCATTCACAGCGAGCTGGGCGACGACGAGGACGAGAAAAAGACGCTGCTCAAAGAGATCAAGGACAAGCGTCTGCCCGCGGAGGTGGAGGAAAAGGCGCTTAAGGAGCTGGCGCGGCTGGATAAGATAAACCCGTCCAGTCCCGATTATTCCATCATTCTGAATTATCTCGACTGGATCAAGGAACTGCCCTTCAATACCGTAACGGAGGATACGGAGGATCTCACCGCGGCGAAGGCCGTGCTCGACGCCGATCATTTCGGCCTCGAAAGCGTGAAGGAACGCATTGTGGAATACCTCGCGGTGCTGCATCTTACGAAGAAGATCAAGGGTCCTATTTTGTGCTTTGTCGGCCCTCCGGGCGTGGGCAAGACCTCCATCGCCAAGTCGGTGGCGCGGGCGCTCGGCCGCAAGTTCGTGCGCATGAGCCTCGGCGGCGTGCGGGACGAGGCTGAAATACGCGGGCACAGGCGCACGTATGTGGGGGCCATGCCCGGACGCATCGTCTACGGGCTGAAGACCGCGGGGTCTTCCAATCCCGTATTTTTGCTCGACGAGATCGACAAGCTTTCCAGCGACATACACGGCGATCCCGCGAGCGCGCTTCTGGAGGTGCTCGATCCCGAGCAGAACTCCTCTTTCCGCGACCGCTATCTGGAGGTGCCGTACGATCTTTCCAAGGTCATTTTCATCACGACGGCGAACACCCTCGACACCATACCCTATCCGCTGCTCGACCGCATGGAAATCATCGAGCTCAACGGTTACACGGAGGAAGAGAAGGTCGAGATCGCAAAACGCTATCTCGTGCCCAAGCAGATCGCGGAAAACGGGCTTTCTCCCGATCGGCTCGCCGTTACGGAGGGCGGTCTCCGCGAGATCATCCAAGGCTACACCATGGAAGCGGGCGTGAGAAATCTCGAACGCGAAATCGGCACGGTCTGCCGTAAAGTCGCCATAAAGGTAGCCGAAAACAAGGTGGCGAAAAAACAGATCGTCAACGAAAAGAAGGTGGGCGAATACCTCGGCATCCGCAAATTTTCCAAGGATAAGCCGATAGAGGAGGACGAGGTCGGCTCCGCCACGGGGCTGGCATGGACGGCGTTCGGGGGCACCACGCTCATCATCGAGGTGGGGCTGATGCGCGGCAAGGGCGAAATCCTGCTGACGGGCAAGCTGGGCGACGTGATGAAGGAGTCGGCGCGCGCGGGGATCAGCTATATCCGCAGCAACGCCGCGAAATACGGCATAGACGAAGAAATTTTCGATAAGACGGATATCCATATCCACGTGCCCGAAGGCGCCACGCCCAAGGACGGTCCCTCCGCGGGCATCACCATGGCGACGGCTATCTTGTCGGCGTTTACGAAAAAGGCGGTGCGCAAGGACGTGGCCATGACGGGCGAGATCACCCTCCGCGGCAAGGTTCTGCCCATCGGCGGGCTGAAGGAAAAGGCGCTCGCCGCCAACCGCATCGGCATAAAGAATATCGTCATTCCCAAGGGGAACGAGAAAAATCTCGAGGAAATCCCCAAGGAAATTCGGAGCAAAATAAATTTTATCCCCGTGGAAAACGTGGACGAGGTGTTCTCCGTCGCCATAAGGGAGCGGTAAAATGAAGATAACAAAAGCGGAATTCATCACGTCGGCGGCCTCGCGCGCGGGGTTTATCCGCACCGACAGACCGATCGTCGCGGTGGCGGGCAAGTCCAACGTGGGGAAAAGTTCGTTCATCAATATGCTGGCGCAGAGAAACAAACTCGCGCGCACGTCCAACACCCCCGGCCGCACCCGTCTGGTCAATTACTTCGATCTGGGCGAGTTCGTGCTGGCCGACCTGCCCGGCTACGGTTTCGCCAAGGCGGGCAAGGCGGAAAAGGAAAAATGGGGTAAGCTCATGGAGGACTTTTTCGAAGAAAGCGGCATCTCGCACGTGTTTTCCCTGCTCGACATACGCCACGATCCCACGCGGGAGGATATGCAGATGGTGCAGTATCTCTATCACTACGCCATCCCTTTCACGCCGGTCGCGACCAAGGCGGACAAGATAGGCAAAAGCAAAGTAAAGCCCCGCCTCGCGGAGATCGCCGCCGATATCGGCGTGGCGGCGGGCAACATGATCGCCGTTTCCTCGCTCACTGGAAAAGGGCGGGAGGACGTGCTCGATAAAATAGCGCATATTCTGTCCCTTGCGGAAGAATAAAACAAAGCGCCGCCCGCGTACTGCGGGCGGCGCCGTTCTATATACAAGCCGAACCCCGCGCGGCACGCGGGGTTCGGGGAGAGAAAAATATATCGATAAGACAAGGTCGTAAGGGCTGTTATAAAAACGCGGAAACGAGTTTGTAGGCGCCTAAGGCGATCAGCATGAGCGGCGGCGCCGCCCTGTAATTTTTCAGCTTTCCCAAAAATTTCGTTTCCGAAAGCGCGGAACCCAGAACGATGGTTACGAAATGCGTCGCGGTGATGAGCAGCGGAACGTAAAATTCCGCATATCCCATGAGGCTGAGCGAGAGCGTGGCCGCGGCGCCGTCCAGCCCCACGGCAAATCCCACGATCAGCGATTTGTTGAGAATATGATCTTCGCCGAATTCCTCTTTTCCGGAATATATCATGTTGTAGACGCCGACCGCGATGAGGATCATCCCGCCCGCCGCCGCCACTTCTTCGGTGAAGATGCCGCTCAGCAGGTTTCCGAGCAGGTTGGCCGCGGCGCAGAGGACGAAGACCGTGAGCACGATGCCGCAGACGATCATCGTCCGCCGTCTGGAGCCGAGCGAAAGCGAGAACCCGCAGAAGAAGGAGTCCGCGCTTACCGTCAGGGCGGTCGCAAGTAAAAACAGTATGTTCATATGTAAAAATTATCCGCCGCCCCGCGGGCGGGAAAGGCTCCTTTTTTTGTGGGAGCAGAAATAGCCTTTTCCGCCTGTTCCGCGTTATATTGACATCTTATGCGCCCGACCGCGGGAAAGGTGCGGCTGTTTTTGCCGAAACGCGGAAAAAAATTAAAAAAAGTCCGAAAGTAGTTTGACAAACGGACGTTTTTATATTAAAATAGACTAAGCTATAGTCTTTTATAGTATAACGGAATACGGGAGCTTTGACATACATGAGGATCAGCTTAAATAAAAAGATATTTACCAGCGTTCTCGCTTTGATCGTCGCGCTGACTTTCGGCGCGTTTACGGTAAGGGCGTTTACGGTAAGGGCGTTTGCGGACGATACGGCGGAAGCGAATACGACGGCCGATTATTTTACCGTTACCGACGCGGACAATACCTCCGATTCGACCGCCGAACTGAAGGACGGCGCTTTGGTTCTTGCCATGGGCAAAGATTATGAGGCGGAGTTTAAACGGGAACTCGTATTAAACGATTTCGGCGTGAAATTCGCTTACGGCGGCAAAGTCAACCTCGTGTTTTACTACGATTCTTACGACGTGAACGGGTATAAGGCGCAGAAAACCGACGAAGAGGGCGCGCCGATTGAAGGCGAATACGAATACAAGACCGAAGTGGAAAACAGGATTTCCTTCGACGGCATGAGCGTTACCGTCAACGGCGAAAAGAAAACCGTAACCTCCGCGGAGAGCTACGAGGTGAAACTTGCCGTCGTGAACGACGAAAACGGTTACAGTTTCAAAATAACGGTCAACGGCGTGGAATTCGACATCACGGCTGCGGCGGCGCTCAAACCCTATATGTTCGGCGGCAACGCGGTGGGTACGTTCGCCTTTGAAACGTTTGCGGAAACGGAAAGCGAGCTGAAAGTAGACTCTATTTCCCAAGGCGGACAGACGCAGGAATTCGTGCTGACCGAAAATGCGATCGTTCCCGTGCAGTCGGTCGTGCTGCTCGACAAAGAATTTTACAACGGCGACAAAGAGGGCGTTATCGTCAGGCGGTTTGCCTCCGATCTCACCGTGGCTTTCAAGGAATATTCCATAGACAAGAGCGACGTTTCCGCCTCCGATTTCGAAATTTCGGTGGATGAAACTTACGAAAACGATATTTGGTTCGACAATTCTTCGACCAAAACCATGCGGCTGAAGAGCCTTGACAAGGAAGTTGAATTCAAGGTAGTTACCAAGGAAACGACTGAGGAAGAGGGCGCCGAAAGCGAAACCGAAACCATTTACAATACTTTCAAAATCAAAGGCGTCAAGGACGAAACCGCCCCTGCGCTGAAGACGGACGCGGCCGAAGCGAAAGCGTCTTTTGAAGAGGCGCTTTACCGCGCGACGAGGGACGAATACGAAGTCCCGCAGGAAGACGGCACCGTAAAAACGGAAGAGCATTATATCCGTTTGGGTTCGGGCAACTATCTCGAAATCCCCTCCATGGAAGGTTTCGTGCAGGACGATACCACGCCCTACGACGATCTTTCCTACACGGTATATTACCGTACGCAGAAAGCCGACTGGACGAGCACTTCTTCCTTTAAAATCCCCGTCGCGAGCGAGGGCAAGTACGAATTTTACGTGATCTTCAAGGATGCGGACGGCAACGAGATGGATAAGGATAAGTTCGTCGATAAGGACGGAAACATCCTCGATCAGAACTACGTTTTCACCTTTGAAGTCTACAACGACGCGCCCATCGAGGTGCAGGCGGCCGATTCGCAGGAAGCCGCATATAAGGGCGTTACCTTTACGGCTACGGAATTCACCGTGCTGGCGCTTAACTACGAGTCCGAATACAAGCTGGAATACTCCAAGGACGGCGAATCGAACTGGGTGGAAATCCCCGCGCTCGCCGATCTCGACGAGGAAGAAGACAAGGACGAATACAAAAAGTTTTCAAAATACGCGTACGACGGTTCGCTGACCTTTACGCCCGCGGACATCGGCACTTACAGGATCACGCTTACCGTTTATGAAAACGAGAGTTTGAGGGAAGCTTCCGACTCTACGCTGATCAGAGCGGAGTCCACGCCCGTCAAGGTCGTGCCGCGCGAGAACAACTGGTTTTTGAACAACATATGGTCGCTGGTGTTCCTGACCATCGGCACGCTGGCGCTCGTCGGCATCATCGTCATTCTCTGCATCAAGCCGAAAGACGCTGAAACCGCCGAAAAACCCGTCGTGAAAAAGAAGAAATAATTTTTGAGCCCTCCGCGGAAAGCGGAGGGTTTTTGTTTCGCCTCTGCGGGCGCCCGTCCGCCGAGGTATTTTTTTTGCGCGGCGCACATAAAATTTACTATGAAACTGAGCGACGTAAAATTGGGCGAAGAAGTGAAAATAGTCAGGATAGGCGGCGGGGCGCCGCGCAAGCGGCTGGAAAGCATAGGCGTCGTCGCGGGCGCGCGCGTGCGGGCGGAAATGTTTGCGCCGCTCAACGGCGCGATCTATCTGCGGCTGGGACAGGTGGGCGTTGTCATGCGCAGGGAGATCGCCCGCGCCATCGAGGTGGAACGTGAAAAAGTGTGAAACCGTCGCGCTGGTCGGTTTTCCCAACGCTGGCAAGACCACGCTTTTCAACGAGCTGACGGGGGCGCACGAGCGCACGGGCAACTGGCACGGCGTTACCGTTGCCGCCGCGGCAAAAAAAATGAAAGACCTGCCCTTCGCGCTCGTGGACCTGCCGGGGATTTACGGCGAAACCGCCACTTCCCCCGAAGAGAAAGTTACGCGCGATTTTATAGAGCGGGAAAAGGACGCGCTCTTTATCTGCGCGATCTCCGCAAACGACATAACGCGGGGGCTCGCCGCGGCGGAAAAACTGATCAAGACCAGAAAGACGCTCGTCGTGTTCACGTTTTACGACGAGTTTTCTTCGCGCGGGGGAAAACTCGATCTGCCGCGGCTGAAAACGGCGCTCGGCACGGAGGTCGCCGCGGTCAACGCGAACGACCCCGCCGACGTCAGGCGGCTGAAAAAGCTTTTGCCGCGCGCGGCCGCCGCCGTCGCGGGCGGAAACGCCGACTTCGCCGCCGCGAAAAAATTTATCCGCGAAGCGCCCGTGAAAAAACACCCGCTGGACAAGATTTTGCTCAGCAGGTACGGTGCGCCCGCGGCGTTCGCGCTGTTGTTCGCGTTCGTCTTTTACGCGGCGTTTGGAAAATATTCGCCCTGTACGCTGCTGCTGGAGCTGTTCGGCAGGCTGTCAGAACTCGCCGTCGGCGGGCTGGAAAGGGCGCTTTCCGGCGCACAGCCGTGGCTGACCTCGTTCTTGTGCGACGGGCTTTTATCGGGCGCGTTCGCCGTGCTTTCCTTTCTGCCGCAGCTCGTTACGCTGTTTTTGTTTCTCACCCTTTTGGAGGAAAGCGGCGTGATGGCGCGCTTTGCCTTTATGTCCGACGGCCTCTTTGAAAAGATAGGCCTCAACGGGCGGGCGTTCTTTTCGCTGTTCGCGGGCTTCGGCTGCACGGCGGTCGCCGCGCTTTCCACCCGCTCGCTGGACGATAAAACGCTGCACAAAAAGACCGTGCTCATGCTGCCCTTCATTTCCTGTTCGGCGCGCCTGCCGATCTATCTTCTCGTCATCAACAGCGTCTTTCCCTTCGCAAAGCCGCTCGTGCTCATGGCCGTCTATCTCGGCGGAGCGGTTCTCGCCTGCCTTTTTTCCGCCCTTTACGACAGGGTGTGCGGAAAAAGCTCCCCGCCCCTGCTGATGGAAATGCCCGCTTTAAGGAAAGTCGGCGCAAAAAAGCTCGCAAAAGTCTTGCACTATTACGTAAAACAATTTATAATAAGAGTCGGGAGCGTTATCGTCGGCGTTACGCTCGTCATGTGGTTTTTGAACAGTTTTTCCTTTTCGCTCGCATATGCGGACGGCGGGGACAGCATTCTCTCCGCCGCGGGCAAGGGGCTGAAATACCTGTTCTATCCCATGGGAATAGACGACTGGCGGATATCCGTGGCCGCGCTCGGCGGCATATTCGCCAAGGAGGCGGTGGCGGGCACGCTCGTCATGCTCTTCGGCGGTTCCGTCGAGGGCGCGTTCACGCCGGAATCGGCGCTCGCCTTTCTGGCGTTCGCCTCGCTCTACACGCCCTGTCTTTCGGCGCTCGCCGCCATACGGCGGGAAGTGGGGCTGAAAGGCGCGCTGTTTGCGGCGGGCGTGAGTTTCCTCGCCGGGCTGCTCGCGGGGTACGCGGTTTATTTTCTGGCCTCTCACGTGATCGCGCTGACTGCGGCGGCGCTCGTCGCCGCGGCGTGCGTGTTGGCGGGCATATTCGTAAAAAAGGACGGCGGCTGCAAGGGCTGCGGGAAATGCGATGGTGGAATTTGTTGCAAAGAGGCCGCAGGGCCTTGTAAAACTTCTGGCAGAACAAGGCGTGCCCTTTTCCGAAGCGCAGCGGGCGCTGCGGAAAAGGGACGTAAAAGTCAACGGCGCGCGCGTGGGGCGGGACGTCGAGGTGCAGGCGGGCGATAAGGTGGTCGCCTACGTGCGGGAGGAAAAAAAGCCCCCCGCCGTAATTTACGAGGACGAAAACGTGCTCGCCGCGGATAAGCCCAAGGGCGTGGAGAGCGAGGCGTTTTTTCAAGCGCTGAAAGAAGGGCGCGAGCTTTATTTCGTGCACCGCCTCGACCGCAATACCGACGGATTGCTCGTGTTCGCCAAAAACGAAGCGGCAAAAGAGGCTTTGCTCGCGGGGTTCAGAACGCACGCCTTTGAAAAATATTATCTCGCCGAGGTGTACGGCTCTTTTGAAAAAAAGAGCGGCACGCTCGCCGATTATCTCGTCAAGGACGCCGAAAAGGCGCAAGTGAAGATCTACGGCCGTCCCGTAAAGGGAGCGGTAAGGATAGAAACGCAGTATAAAACGTTGAAAGAAAGCGGCGGCACGAGCCTGCTCGAGGTCAGGCTCGTTACGGGAAAAACGCATCAGATCCGCGCGCACCTCGCCTATTACGGACACTTCGTCATCGGGGACGGCAAGTACGGCAAGGATAGCGTAAACCGCCTTTACGGGGCGAAAAAACAGCGCCTTTCGGCGGAAAGGCTGGTCTTTCATTTCGCAAACGGGCCGCTTTGTTATCTCGACGGAAAAACCATAAAAAGGAAAAACTGACATGCCGCAGGACGCATTCACGCTCTATCATCAGGCGAAGGAACTCAATAAAATGCTGGCGGGGGGTAAGGTCAACAGGATTACCCAGCCCGCGGAAAGCGAAGTGTATTTCGGCGTTTACGCCAACGGCGCGCGCTGCAAGCTGGCGGTTTCGGCGAACGTGGCGACGGCGCGCGTGTGCACTTCGGCAAACGAAAAGGAAAATCCGCTTGCGGCGTACAACTTCTGCATGCTTTTGCGCAAACATCTGCTCAACGCCGTGATAGAAAGCGTTTCCCTGGACGGTTTCGACCGCGTGGTGAAAATAGTCTTTTCCTGCTACGACGAGCTTTTCGGCGACAAGAAAAAAATACTGTACGCCGAGATCATGGGCAAGTATTCCAACGCCGTGCTCGTGCAGGACGGCAAGGTGCTCGGCGCGATGAAGACGGCGGGCATAGAGGAGGCGGGCAAACGCCCGCTCATCGTGGGGTTTCCCTACCTGCCGCCTCCCTCGCAGGACAAGCTCGCGCCCGACGATCCCGCGCTTTTGGGGCGGCTGACGGCGTTCGGCGGCGGGGATCTGGGCAAGTTTTTGTTTGAAAACGTTTCGGGGCTTTCCTATCCCACGGCGGCGGAGATCGCGTACCGCTTCGGCGCGGGCGCGGAAAGTTTTCCGCCGTTCGGCCTCGCGGCGGCGCAAAGCTGCCTGACGGCCGTTAAAGATTTCGTTTTCGGGGAAGATCTTTCTCCCTGCGTGAAGACGGGCGCGAAGGGCGCGGAGGACTTTTTCGCAAAGAGATACAAAAGCCTCGGCGGAGAATATATCGCTTTCGATACGGTGAACGCCGCGGAGGAATATTTTTTCGGCGCGAAAGAAAAAGACCGCGCCTTTTCCTCGCTGAAAAACAAGCTTTCCGAGTGCGTGAAAAAGGAAGAAAAAAAGTTTCTGAAAAGGCTTGCCATCATTTCCGAAAAGGAAAACGACTGCCGCGACGCGCAAACCGACAAAATCAAGGGCGATCTGATACTTTCCAACATTTACCGCGTGAAAAAAGGCGATAAGGTATTGGTGTGCGAAAATTATTACGCGGACAACGCCGAAACGAAGATAACGCTCGACGTAAATCTCTCCGCGCAGGAAAACGCGCAGCGCTACTATAAAAAGTATAACAAGCAAAAGCGAACCCTCGCGGCCGTCGCGCCGCAGAAAATAGAGGTGCTTTCCGAACTCGAATACGTGAAATCGCTCAAAAGCGAGATAGATCTCGCCGAGGACGAGGAGGGGCTGAAATTCGTGGAGGCCGAGCTCGCGGCGGCGGGGTATCTGAAGAGAAAGGAAGAGCGGAAAAGCGCGAAGAAAAAGCCAGCGGCGGCGGGGTATCTCTACGAGATCGAAGGCTTTGCCGTGCACGTCGGCAGGAACAACGCCGAAAACGACGCCATCACGGGCGGCGCGCGCGGCAAGGATATCTGGCTGCACGCAAAGAGTTATCATTCTTCGCATGTCGTAATAGACGTGCGCGAGCGCCCGGCGACCCGGAGCGTTATCAAGGCGGCGGCGGAGATCTGCGCGTATTTTTCCGCGGGCAGGCAGGGAACGAAGATAGACGTCGATTACGCCGAGAAAAAATTCGTCAAAAAACCGCCTAAGGCGGCGCTCGGTTTTTGGATATATTCGGAATTTTCCACGATCACCGTCGACCCCGCAAAACACGAAGAATTTTTAAAACAGAGATAAAAAATTTGCTTTTTGCCACGAATTATGATAGAATAGGTGAGAATTTAAAAGGCAGGAGAAAATTATGAACTACAAATTTGAAAAAGCCGAAAAGAGTACGGTCAAAGTTTTTATAACGCTGGACGCGAACGAATGGGACGCCGCGCAGACGGAGGCGTATAACAGAACGAAAGGCAAGTATTCCGTGCCCGGTTTCAGAAAGGGGCACGTGCCGAGAAAGGTGCTTGAAAGCGCTTACGGCAAAGGCTTGTTCTTCGAGGACGCGATCAACGGCGCTTTCCCGAAATATTACTACGAAGTTTTAGGGAAAGAACCCTCCATCGAGGCGGTGGCGCAGCCTTCGCTGGACGTGGAGGACGTGAGCGACAAGGGCATTACCTTCGTGGCCGTCGTACCCGTCAAACCCGAAGTCAAATTGGGCGAATACAAGGGTATAAAGTTTAAAAAAGTTGAGTATAATGTTAAAGACGAGGACGTGGAAGCCGCGCTCACCCGCCTGCAGGAGAGAAATTCCCGCCTGGTGGCGGTGGAAGGTAGGGCGGCGGAAAACGGCGACACCGTCGTTATCGATTACAGCGGCAGCGTGGACGGCGTAAAGTTCGACGGCGGCACCGCCGAAAAACAGAACCTCGAACTCGGCAGCAAATCGTTCATTCCCGGTTTTGAAGAACAGGTGGTCGGCATGAACGTCGGCGAGGAAAAGGACATTTCCGTCAAATTCCCCGAAGATTATCACGCGGAGAACCTCAAGGGCAAGGATGCGGTGTTCCATATCGTGCTGCACGAAATTAAGAAGAAGGAATTGCCCGAAATCACGGACGAGTTCGTGAAGGACGCCGACGGCGCCGAGAGCGTGGAGGCCTTCAAGGCGGAAACGAGAAAGCGCATGCAGGAAAGCAACGACCGCCGCGCGCAGAGAGAGCTCGAGGACAATATCGTCAAGACCATCACCGACAAGGCGGAAACGGAAATTCCCGACGCGCTGGTGGAAAGCCAGATCGACCGCATGGTGCAGGAAATGGAATACCGTTTGATGTACCAGGGGCTGCGCCTCGAGGATTACCTCAAGTATTCCAAGATGAGCCTCGAAGCCTATAGAAAGGGCTACGAGCCGCAGGCGAGGGAAATCGTCAAACAGCAGCTCGTGATCGACAAGATCATTTCCGACGAAAAGATCGAGGCGGGCGAGGAAGAGCTCGAAAAGAAGATCGCAGAAAACGCCGCCGCGCAGAATAAGAGCGCGGAAGAATACAAAAAGGAAAACGAAAGCAGAATGGACTATCTCAAAAACGAAATAGTCATCGAAAAACTCTTCGATTTCCTGAAAAACGCGAACACGATAGAATAAAAATCAGAGCAAGGGGTAAAAAATGGAAAGAAACACCGTGATACCTTACGTAGTGGAACAGACGGGCAAAGGCGAGAGAAGTTACGATATTTATTCGCGGCTTTTAGAGGACAGGATCATCTTTTTGACGGGCGAGATCAACGACGCCGTAGCCGACACGGTGGTTGCCGAACTCATTTACCTCGAAGGCAAGGATCCCGGCAAGGATATCTGTCTTTACATCAACTCGCCGGGCGGAAGCGTTTCCGCGGGCCTCGCGATATACGACACCATGAATTATATCAAATGCGACGTGCAGACCATCTGCATCGGGCTTGCCGCCAGCATGGGCGCGTTTCTGCTGTCCAGCGGCGCGAAAGGCAAGCGGTTCGCCCTTCCCAACAGCGAAGTGATGATTCACCAGCCTCTGGGCGGCGCGCAGGGCCAGGCGAGCGATATAAAGATCATGGCCGATCATATCATAAAGACCAAAAAGAAATTAAACACCATATTGTCTTTGAACACGGGAAAGCCTTACGACGTGATCGAAAGGGATACCGACAGGGACAATTACTTATCGGCGGAGGAAGCAAAGGAGTACGGGTTGGTCGACGAGATCTTCTATAAACGTCCTTAACTTTCCGCCGAAGAGGAGAAGTCAATGAAAGAAAAGGAAAGTTATTGTTCGTTCTGCGGCAGACCCAAGGAAAAGGTGCGGGAGCTGATCGTCGGGCCGAACGGCATTTGTATCTGCGACGAGTGCGTGGAAAGCTGCCGCGAGCAGATTTTGGACGCCCGCGCGCGGACGAAAACGGGGGCGAACGTAAAACTGCTCAAACCCGCCGAGATCAAGGCGCGGCTGGACGATTACATCATCGGGCAGGACAGGGCGAAACGCGTTTTGTCCGTCGCCGTGTATAACCATTATAAGCGCATCAACGCCGCGCCCGACAATAAGGACGGCGTGGAGCTGGAAAAGAGCAACGTGCTCCTTTTAGGACCTACGGGCAGCGGAAAAACCCTGCTGGCGCGCACGCTCGCAAAGATTTTGGACGTGCCTTTCGCCGTCGCGGACGCGACCACGCTCACCGAAGCGGGCTATGTCGGCGAGGACGTTGAAAACATTTTGCTCAAGCTCATCCAGAACGCCGATTACGACGTGGAACGCGCCCAGCGCGGCATCGTTTATATCGACGAAATCGACAAGATCGCGAGAAAGAGCGAGAACGTATCCATCACGCGCGACGTTTCGGGCGAGGGCGTGCAGCAGGCTCTTTTGAAGATTATAGAAAGCACGGTGGCAAGCGTTCCCCCGCAGGGCGGAAGAAAGCATCCCCAGCAGGAGTGTATCCGTATCGATACCACGAATATTTTGTTCATCTGCGGCGGCGCTTTCGTGGGGCTGGATAAGATCGTGCAGAAACGCATTGAAAATTCTTCGCTCGGCTTCGGCGGAAAGGTCGTCAACAGCCAGGAGGATAATTTCGAATTCGTGAACGAAATCCAGCCGCAGGATCTGATAAAATTCGGGCTGATACCCGAATTCGTCGGCCGCGTGCCCATCACGGTGGGGCTCAACCCGCTGGACGAAAAGGCGCTGGTCAATATCCTCACCGAACCGAAAAACGCGCTCGTAAAGCAATATAAAAAGCTCTTCGGCATGGACAACGTCAACCTCGAAATCACGAGCGACGGCGTTCTTGAAATAGCGAAAAAGGCGATCGCGCTCAAAACGGGGGCGAGGGGGCTTAGGACCATTCTGGAAAATCTCATGCTGGATACGATGTACGAAATACCCTCTGAGGCAAACCTCGACAAAGTCGTTATCGACGGCGACGTGGTGAAGTTCGGCGTCAAGCCCAAGCTTGTGAAAAAGGAAATCGCGTAAAACTGCTTACGAAGGAAAAATCAACATAGATTTTTTACGCAGGAAAAGACCATAAGAAAAACGTGAGATAAACTCTTACGAAAGAAGACCGCCGCACGGAAAGACCGCGCGGCGGTTTTTTTATGCCGCAAACCGCGTCGCTCCCGCGGCGGAACGGGGGTGTGCGTTTCTTGCTGACGCTCCGTCTGAGCGCGTCGGGAGGCATGCATGCGCATACGTTTTGCATAAACGTATGCGCATGCGTATGATTTCGGGGCGCTTTTTTCATACGTATGCGCATCTGTCATTCGTCTTTTGGACCGATATTGTAAAACCTATCGAGCGCATCGTTGTTTTCGCCGTATAGTTTGTTTCGGATAAGTTTAATATCGGTAAAAAAGTCGATGACCAGTCTGATAAAAATCCATCCTACCCAAATCAAGCCCAATCCTGCAAATAACAATAGTATGCCGCGAGCTGTTTCTCCGAAAATAATCAAGTACACGCTTCCCGCTATACAGGCAAGACAGAGAAAAACCGTCAGAACATCAATGCCGACACGCGCGGTCTGTATAGAATTATCGTTTTTATTATACATAATAAGTTCTCCTTTTTCGGGATTAAAAAAGCGCGCCCCGCAAGCGGAGCGCACCCCGAAAATGTACCCCACGTTGCTGCGACGCAATTTCTTCCGCATAGGGAAAATTGAAGTACAAATTTCGCTGTTTGTACCCCTAAGCGGAAAAATATGAAATTGCGTCGCAAAAATATTGTAACATAAGCGTGAGGATTTGTCAAACGGGGGGACGGTTTCGGAAAAAACGGCTTAAAATTTTCTTCCTGCCCGTAAAGCGGCATTTTCGGCGTTGGCGGGAAATATAATATAGGTATGAAAAAGAAAGAAATAAACCTCTTTGCCGCAGGCAAAGAGGGGGCGGACGGACAAGGCGGGCGCGGGAATAAATCAAAATCAAAGAAAAATTTCGATAAAAAAGCGTTTTTCAAGCGGTTTGCGCTCTCGGCGCTCAGCCTCGCCGTTCTGGCGTTTTCTTTCGGCTACGCGCTGAAAAATATCGATTATGCCGATAAAAAACTGACGGGCGGGACAGACTATAAGTGCATAGTCAATCTATGGCATGTGGACAGTTTCGAGGGCGGCACGGGCTCGCGCGCGGAGTTTTTGCTCGGCCGCGCGGCGGCTTTTGAAAAGAACAACGCGGGGGTGTTCGTCATGGTAACGCCGATGACGGCGGAAAACGCCAACGAGAAATTCGCCGCGGGCGAGCGGCCCGACATGATATCCTACGGCTACGGCGTGGAAATTTCCGGTTATTCCGCCATAAAAAGCGATAAAAAATGCGTTTACGGTCAGGTAGACGGCGACGTTTACGCCCTGCCCTGGTGCAGGGGCGGATACGCAGTCATTTCAAACGAACCCCTGCCGGAGGATAAAACGCTGGAAAACGCGGTCGTTTCCAAAGGCGCTTATACGCAGCCCTACGCCGCGCTCGCGCTCGGAGGATATACTTTGAAAAACTATGAAGAAAAGGCGCCGCTCGACGCGTATTACGCCTTTGTCAGCGGCAATGCGGATATCCTCGTGGGCACGCAGAGGGACGTCAACCGCCTGAACGTCCGCCAGATGGAAGCCGTCATTACGCCGCTTTCCGAATACAGCGACCTTTACCAGTATATTTCCGTAACGGCGGCCTCGGCGGAAAAGAAAGCGTATGCGGAAATGTTCATAGAGTTTCTGCTTAGCGAAGAAGCGCAAAAAAAAGTGAGCAATCTCGGCATGTTTTCGCCCTATTACCGGCTTTCCTACGACCTTTCGGGACTGGAGGAAATGCAGACGGCAATACAAAAAAGCGCGGCTTATCCCGTGTTTACCCCGCTTTCGGTATTCGGCGAGTTTTCGGAAAACGCCTTGCTCGCGGCGAAAGGAGACGAAGCCGCGCTGAAAAAATTAAAAAATTTGCTGATATAAATTCTTGTGAATTTTGCGAAAGTAGTGTAAAATATGAAAAGGAGAGATATGCGCCATACAGAGAGTAAGCGGGAGCGCGTTTTTGAAACGTGCGCCCGCGGCGTGCCGCTCGCGCCGCTGACGACGATCGGCGTCGGGGGAAAGGCGGCGTATTTCGCCGCGCCTGCGACGCGGGAGGAATTCGTTTCGCTTTACGACGAGGAAACGTTCGTGCTCGGCAGGGGCTCCAACGTGGTGATTTCGGACGGCGGCTACGGCGGCCTGGTGCTTTCCACGGCGAACCTGAACGGAATAAAGGAAGAAAACGGCGTTTTGACTGCGGAATGCGGCGTTACGGCCGCGCGGCTCGTCGACTACTGCCGCACCCGCGGACTGGGCGGCACGGAATTTCTGTTCGGCATTCCCGCGAGCGTGGGCGGGCTCGCCGCGATGAACGCGGGCGCGTTCGGGCGGGAAATGAAGGACGTGCTGCGTTCGGTCGTCGTATGGGACGGCGCTCAGAAAAGGATTTCCGTTGAGGATTGCGGCTTTTCCTATCGGAAAAGCGGCATAAAAGGCGTAGTTCTCGCGGCGGAATTCAACGTCGCGGGCGGTTTCGACGAAACTTTTATAAAAAAAATTGCCGATTTCAGGCGTGAGAAACAGCCGCACGGAAAGACCTTCGGTTCTACGTTCAGGAACGGGGAGGGCTATTCCGCCGGCGCTCTCGTCGAGCGGGCGGGGCTGAAAGGTTTTTCGGTCGGCGGCGCGCGCGTGAGCGAAAAACACGCGAATTTTATTTTGAATACGGGGGGCGCGACGGCAAAGGACGTTCGTGAACTGATTTTAT
>ENA-OYXI01000472-OYXI01000472.1-human-gut-metagenome-genome-assembly--contig:-NODE-472-length-20104-cov-23.705920_pt1 | contig 20104 bp, 19 predicted proteins | sample MGYA00244217_ERZ653421 | MGnify/ENA primary metagenome ERZ653421 (study PRJEB26926, sample SAMN06165148) | human gut metagenome | biome: ENVO:00009003; feature: ENVO:2100002; material: ENVO:00002003... | reverse complement strand
TCTTTTCAGACTTACAAAGCTATATGCTTAATCCCCTTGGTTTATCGGGTGAGCCTTGATGTGTTGTTATGTTGACAAATGCCTTGTATTGTTTATGTGTAGAAATGGTTCTTCTCAGTAAGAAGGTTCCGTGGATTCCGTGGGAATATTGATATTCTCCCACAGATTTCACTGATCTGCACAGATGGTTAGGGTGCGTAGGTCCTCCCACGGAATCCACAGATTTCGCAGAAGTTAGGCTGCGTGGCACAGCTGTGATAATAAAAAATCCTGAAGGACTCACATTATTAAATATGTTTTTGTAAATTTGCAGAAACACCCACAACATCATCTCTCAACATCTCACCATCTCAACATTATGCATAAACTCCTCCTCTCCCTGCTGCTCTCCTTGGCAGCCATCACCACCGCATACGCATCCGACTGGCTCTCTCGCATCGACGATGACCGCCGCGTGTGCCGTCTCTCCATCCCCGGAACCCACGACGCCTGCACAGGCTACGGCTTCGTTGCGCAGGACACGCTGGCGGGCAACTACATCGCCTGCACACAGCAGTTGGACATCAGCGCGCAGTGGGCGGTTGGCGTGCGCGCCTTCGACCTGCTCCCCGACGTGCTCACCACGCAGCCCGCGAAAGACCCTAACGCGAAGTATCGCAAGCACCATAAGGACGACAACCAGCCGAAGCGCACGCTGCAGATATACCACGGCGAGTTTGCCACACGGCAGACCTTCAACGGCGTGTTCGACGTGCTGCGCGACTCGCTTGCGGCGCATCCTACCGAGTTCGCCATCATCATCATGCAGCACGAACGCTCGTCGCACCGCGACGGATCGCACTGGGAGGCGATGGTCGACTATGCGCTGGCTGAAAACAGCGACCTGCTCGTCGACTTCAGACCTGACCTCACCGTAGGACAGTTGCGCGGTCGCATACTCGTGCTCAGTCGCGACACCTACCGACCCACACCGCGCGGCGGATATATCGACGGATGGCGCTTCGACGCCGCTGTCGACTGGCAGCAGCCTGCCACCATGCGCGGATATGCCATGAAGGGTGTGCTCTGCGTGCAGGACTTCTACAACATGACGTGGGAGGGCGGCACAACGGCGAAGCTCGCAGCCATAGAGCGCCTGCTGCGCGTGGCGAACAGCGCGGAGGTGGCTGCGAAGTACCCCGATATGTGGTTCATCAACCACACCTCGGGATTCAAATACACCTCAACGGAGTATACCGCCGAACCGGTTTCTACCAGTGAAGGCTACCGCGCCAACGCCGCCGATACCAACGCTTTCCTCGCCAACCTCATCAAAGGTCGTATGACAACGGGCCTCGTAATGATGGACTTCGCCGGCGTAGACCGCTCCGGATCGCACGACGTAATGGGTCGGAAGCTCGTCAACGCTGTTATCAACAGCAACTTCTAAGTTGTCAAGCTACCTTTAGGGGGTGCACTTGTCTCCCACAGATTTCACGGATGCAAACTTCAGGGGGTGCACTTGTCTCAAGTGCACCAACCGAGCAATATTGATATACATCTTACTACGTTGGTGCACTTGAGACAAGTGCACCCCCTGAAGTTAGCAGTATCTGTGCCGATCCGTGCAATCCGTGGGAGAATAATCTCAGCAAGAACTTCTGTGAGATCCGTGGATTCCGTGGGAGAATATACGCAGCAAGTCGGTATTCGTGTTATTCGTGTTCGTTATAATAATTAGTGTTATTGTTTGCTGCGGAGGCCGGAGACCTCCGCTACGGATGGGTGCGCACCCTAACAATCTGTGCCGATCCGTGCAATCTGTGGGAGAATATTCTAACGCTTTGAAATAATCTTCAGCACATCGTTAGGATACATATAGTTTCTTTTGCGCAATCGAGAGAAGCAGAAACAATTGTTCTGCTCGAGCACATGCACCACGAACTCGGTGCAGTAGAGCGCCTTCGCCGAGGAGTGGTCGAAGTTGAAGTCGAACGGCACCTGCTGCTCCACCAGCGCCTCCACCGTGCGCCTCACGGCAGCCGTATCCACCGCGCAGGGCGCCTTGCGGGCGTAGATGCAGTAAGACCCATTCTTGCGCAGATACTCCTCCGGCGTCTCCATCACCACCTTCTTAGCCACCGTAGACGCATGCGCCAGATGCACACCGTCGGCATAGCGTATGACGATGCCGCAATGAGACGGGGTAGAGTCGCACACCTCGAACGATGTGCAGCCCGAGAGCGCACGCACAGCCACCGACTCCCATGCGTCGCCCACGCTGAAGAACACGTCGCCCGTGGCGAACGCCGACGTGTCGGGCACGAGATACGGAGGTCGTTTCAGCCAGCAGAAGCCGACCCATGCGGCGGCTGCAAAAACAAAAAAGGCGCACCCCCACACTACTAAATGGAGAATGCGCCTTGTGATCCTATTCATTCGTTAAGCTAGTTTTTAGTGAATATATCTATGCGGCATACGCCTATGCCGAGCAGTGATATGAGCATATAGAGCCAACTGCCCCAAGAGAGAGAGATGCCAGAGGGCAGAGCAATGGCGAAAAGCAGACAGAGCACGACGCCAGCCATGAAGCACAGCATGCAGAAGTGCTCGCTCAGCTTGCCCGTCAGCTTCAGGTTAACCGACTTGTTGAACACGACGAACATTGGAGCCAGGAATATCAGAACGGAGAGGAATCGTGAGAAACCGAGTCCGCTGCCTTCGAACAGCACCTTTAGTCCGTTGATCTTCGCCTTGCCTGCCACGTCGATGGCTGGACAGAAGCCGAACGCTACGAACATGAGTATAGCGAGTGCTATGACAATAGATGTCTTGTTCTGTCTTACGGTTTTAATCAATTCGTCCATATTATTTAGTTTTATGGGGTGTATCGGTTTATGTTAATAGTTTTTGTGATGGTAGTGGCGGAGCGTTTCTCCGCCATTCAATCAGCCTATCTTACCATTTCGAGTTTGTAGCTCTTAGCCAGCTTGCTGCCTTCAACGTCCGCCTTGCCGAAGCCGAGCTTGTCGAACTTCACCGGTGTGCCTGCCTTCACGAGCAGTTTGCCGTCGGCGTCCTGCACCTCTACGCTGCCCACTCTTGCCTTGTACACCTGCTTGCCTTCGGCGTCGTAGCCGGTGATGTATACGTTCTCGGTCGAGTAGTAGTATTTCTGGTCGATGGTGATGTCGGAAGCCGCCTTCGCCTCGCCGTTCACCTTGAACCTGGGTGTGAGAGCCGACTCGCTTGAGAACTCCTCGAACTCGAGAGATACGGGCGACGTAACCTCAAACTGCGACTCGGCGAACTCGATTGGCTTGCCGTTGAGGTCCTTTGCTGTAGCTTCCAGCTTCTCCTTCCACTTTTTGTTGAGCTTCTCCGACTTTTCGAGGAAGCGTTTCTTGTCGGCTTCTGTCTTGATGTTCTGAGCCTCCTTCTTCAGTTCGGCTTTCTCTTCAGTAAACTGTGCGTACTTGTCGGGGAGTTGTCCGAGCATACCTGCGGATGAACCGCCACCTGAGCAAGAGAACAACAGTGGCATAAGGATGGCAGCCAGTGCCATGAGCTTGATTATCTTCATAAGTTTTGTGTTAGTTAAAGTTATTAATGTTAGTAACTATTTCTTGTCTTTAGGTTTCGATTGCAAAGTTAGCGTACGATTCAAAAACTCTTGTTACCAAACTCTCAATTTATCGTTCACAAAGGATAAACAGAGTTGTCAAAACGTAAAAAATCTATTAACAACTTTTCTAACACGTTGAGGTTCAAACGTTTTCTTCCTTGCGATATTTAGTGGGCGAAGTGCCTTTTATCTTGCTGAAAACGCGAATAAACGATTGCGAACTGTTGAATCCCGACTTCTCTGCTATCTGCACGATGTTCTCCTCCGAGTTCGTGAGCAGATTGCAGGCGTATTCTATGCGGTATCGGTTGACGTAATCGTAGAACGTACACTCAGCCTCCTTGTTGAAGAAGGCGCTGACGTACGTGCGGTTGGTGCCTATCTCGGTAGCGATGTCAGACACCTTGAGGTTGGGGTTGAGGAAGATGCGGTCGTTGTCGAACAGCGTGCTGATGCGCTTGCCTATCTCCGACATCTCCGTGTCGCTGGCTTCTGCAGGCGCAGGCGTCTCCTCGCTGCTGCCTTCGGCAAGGTCGGAGAGCTCGTCGAGCACCGACTCGTGCTTGTAGATGTAGTAGCTGATGAACATCCACACCACCAGCGAGCTTATCATATACAGAGCCTCGAGTGCATAGTTGACGTTTATGCAATCGACAATCCATATAAGAAGAATGAAGGTGAACGAGAAGAAGATGGCGCGGAGCCAGCCCAGGTTGATGTTCTCGGTGTAGGAGAAGCGCTGCTTCAGTTGGGCGTTGTACTTGGGGATGGCGAATGTTGCCCATATAACGTAGCTTGTGCCGTATACGGCTGCCTCAAGCACCATGGCATAATAGAATACAACGTCTCTTGTGAAGCACAAAAGGCACGATGAACAACAGTTCATGAAATACGATTGTGCGGCGTGTGAGGCTCGTAGGGCTGCACAGCTCTATGAGCGCGAAGGCATAAAGCGGCACGGCTACCATGTCGGCAGCCGTCACTACCATCCAGTCTATCTCATCGAGTTCGGCAATCGGCTTAATGAAGAAAAGGTCTTTCAGACACTGCAGGCCGACGACGAACATAAGCACCGTGACGAGGCGCGAGAGCATCTCCTTGTCCTTGCGGTAGAAGAGCCACGACATCATGAAGTAGAACATGACTCCCAGTCCGTAGATGAAATATATGGCGTATAGCATAGGTTTTAGGTTTTAATAAAGTGGTGTTACCCCTTGCGTCCGAAGTCGGCAGGCACCTCGCCCCATCGCTTTGTCTCCCACTTCACCACGGGGTTCACTATCTGGTGGGTGCGCAGCCATGTCTCGGCGCGTGCTATTATCTGGTAGAGCTGTTCGGTCTGGGGTGTGCGCTCGAGCTTGGTCTTGCACTGGCGCTTCTGCACCCACAGAATGGCGTTGTGCGAGTCGGAATATATCGTCTTGCCCGTTACGCCCTGCTTGTCGAGCAGCGCCAAGGCGTGTACGATGGCGAGAAACTCGCCTATGTTGTTAGTGCCGTGTACGGGTCCGAAGTGGAACACCTGCGCTCCGGTGGCGAGGTCGATAGCCTGATACTCCATCGGGCCGGGATTGCCCGAGCAGGCTGCGTCTACAGCCCAAGCGTTCGCCGTCACCTCCATAGGGAGCGGCAGCACGGTGTCGTGACGGTAATCGGGAGGGTTTTGCATTGTCATACCATGAACATTATTATTACTTGCGCTATGATCACTCTGATGAACATGCCGAGTGGATATACTGAGGTGTAAGCCACGGCGGCGCGTTCGCCAGGGATGGTGTCGTTGGCGTAGCTGAGCGCCATCGGGTTAGCCATTGCGCCGCAGAGTAGACCACAGATGGTGCCGAAGTCGAACTTGCGCGTCTTCAGCGCTATAGCGCCCACGATGAGCAGCGGCAGCATGGTGAGCACCAAGCCGATGCCTACCCACATCAAGCCCTCTGGACGTATGATGGTGCCGAGGAAGTCCTTGCCGGCTACGAGTCCGAGGCAGGCGAGATAGAGCGAGAGGCCCATCTTGCGCAGCATCAGCGACGCCGAGCGTGTGGTGTAGGTGATGAGGTGTATGCGTGCGCCGAGCGAACCGATGATGATGCCCATGATGATAGGGCCGCCGGCGATGCCGAGCTTCACGGGTGCGCTCATGCCCGGTATGGTGATAGGAATCATGCCGAGCGCCAGACCCAAGAGCAGTCCGAAGAAGATGGCGCCGAGGTTAGGCTCGTTGAGGCCCGTCACGGCGTTGCCGAGGAACGCCTCTGCGTGGTCGATGTCTTCGGGTGTGCCCACGACGGTGACGCGGTCGCCGTACTGCAAGTGGAGCGTATCAGTTGCGAGCAGCTTGATGTCGCCGCGCATCACTCTCGACACGTTCACGCCGTATGTCTCGCGCATGTGCAGCGAGCCGAGTGTTCTGCCGTTCAGACGGCTGCGCGTCATCACTATCACGCGGCTCTCCACAGACGAGTCGATGGCGTTCCAGTCTATCTTGTCGCGGTTCCAGTCTTTCTTCACATGCTCGCCGAAGAGGATGTTCATGGCAGCCACCTCGTCGCGGTTGGTCACCACGAGCACGTTGTCGCCGTGCTGCATCACGGTCTGTGCCATCGGAACGATAACCTTTCCGTTGCGCCAGATGCGCGAGATGATGAAGTGGCGGTGGGTCGACTGCGATATCTGCGCTATTGTCTTGTCAGAGATGGCGGGGTTGACGCAGATGAACTGTCCGACGTATGTGCTGTCGTCGTCAGAGCTTTGGCAGCGTTCAAGGTCTTCCTTGCGCACGAGGAACTTGCGCAGCAGTATCATGGCGAAGATGACGCCCACTACGCCCAGCGGATAGGTCACGGCACAGCCCAATGCGGCGCCGCTGCTTGATATATGTTGTGTGGCAAGCGCCTGCTGAGCCGCACCGAGCGCCGGTGTATTGGTAGTAGCACCGCAGAGAATGCCCACCATGTCGGGGATGCTGATAGGCAGCACGAGGCACAGCGAGAGCGCCATCACGGTGCCGAGCACGATGACGCCCAAGCCCCAGCCGTTGAGCGACGCACCATCGTGGCGCATCATGCCTATGAAATTAGGACCTACGTGCAGACCCAGGGCGTAGACAAAGAGGGAGAGGCCGAAGGTTTCGGCGAAGCTGATCATCTGCTCGTCGGCAGTGAAGTGGAGGCTGCCCGCCACGATGCCCATGAAGAACACGAACGCCACGCCGAGCGAGATGCCGCGGATGCGCAACTTGCCCAGTGCCATGCCCACGCTGATGATCAGCGCCAGCACTACCAGCGTCTGTACTGCTGAGTGTATGGTGAAAAGACTGTCAATCCATTCCATTGTATTTCTGTGTAATTTGTTTTAGAGTTTATTAGCTACCTTCAGGGGGTGCCTTTAGGGGACGTCTTCAGGGGGTGCACTTCTTGCTCTGTTGGTGCCTTTAGGGGGTGCACTTGTCTCAAGTGCACCAACGTAGCTTTACTGGTGTACTTCTTGCTCTGTTGGTGCACTTGAGACAAGTGCACCCCCTGAAGGCACCCCCTGAAGGCACCCCCTAAAGTGCCCCTAATGATTCTTTCTGCAAAGTTACTGCAAACTGCTGACTCTACAAAACAAATGCAACAAAAAAGGCGCTGCCCGCAGAGGGCAACGCCTTAATATTCATTTATATAAGCTGTTCTGTTGCTTTATAACTGCTTCGCCGATTACTTAACGAGCACCTTGCGTGTTGTGCCGTCAGACATCTTAACGATGTTGATGCCCTTCACCGGAGCTGCAATCTGAACACCGTTCACGTTGTAGCGAGCCACAACGGTAGCCTCAGAGCTGTTGTTTACGTTCTCGATGCCGGTTGAGTTAGTAACCAAAGACTTGGCAGCGTTGATGATAGCGCCCTTCTTGTCAAGAACCATAGCAACAACGTAAACCTTGTCATGCTTGATGGCAGACTTAATCTTTGTGCTTGTCGGCATTGACAATGTGTACTCAGAGCTTACAACACCATTCTCAACGAGTGTAGGCAGAGTTGCGTTGTTTTTCGATTTGGTGTAAGAGCTTGCGATAAGTATATCGTTGAATGTTGCAAAGTATGTGCTGCCAGCATCCCACAACGGCTGAAGGTCTTCCGGTAGATCCGACTTACTGTTGGCACCATTGCTTCCTGCATATGTCTTTGAATATGCATTCTTCTGCTTCCATATGTTTGTTGTACCAGTGAGTCCGTCAGCTACAAGAGCATATACGATATTGTAGTCGCCAGATACCAATGACTCTACAGAAGCCTTTGCATTCACCTTAGTGTCTTCCTCTGCGAATGTACCTGTTACTTTTACATCAACAACTGGTAAGTCGTCGAGTGTTGTAGCTACAATTGAGACAGCGTCGAAGTACGGGTCCATTGCACTTGAACTACGATTTACCACAGCCTGCGGAGCAGAACCATACTGAAGTCCAGGTACGCTATAGTTGACAAAGTACATCGGGTCACTACTATCGAAGTAGTGCCAAGCGATACCGATGAACTGATCGCCGTAAAGTTCTCTCATTTTCTCCATTGCAACATGACCACGTGAGCACCAAGGGCAAGTTGTACCAGTGTTCTCCTCCACTACAGTCACCTTCTTGAACGCCTTACTAAGAGTAATCAATGTGCCAGAAGCACTGTTTGAAGTGCTTGCGTTCTTCTCGCCGTTTACCTTTGTTATGGTCAGTGTTACGGGAACTTCGCCTGTTGTAGGAGCTGCTGCGAACGGAATCTCTACCGTGTGCTTGCCGCCTACGCCGAAGTCCTTGCCGAAGTCGAGGTGCTGCTCAGCGCCTGCCTTGCCGTTGAGAGCGATGGTATAGTCGATGTTGCTGAGCTTAGAACCGAAGTTTTTCAAAGTTACCTTAACGTTCTTTGTCTTGCCCAATCCAACCTTGATAGTGCCTAAGTCGAGAGGCTGTACAGAGTTAGGTGCGAAGTCGCCCTCTACGATAAGCTGGATAGCGAGACCCATGCCGCCGCTTTCAAACTGGTACCAGGTTTCGCCGTTGCCGCCCTGCGAAGACGGGATGTTAGCGTACATGAAGAACGGACCGTCAACCTTAGAGTTAACGCCGATAGGGTAGTTGCTTGATGTCTGCTTGTAGTTGAAGCCTACGAACAAGTTCTGGAAAGAAGAATTCAGTTCTACCTTGTTGTCGAACATCACCTCATGCCATTCGCCTGTGTTTGTTGCGCCTGCTGCTGATGTAACGCTCTTGTCAGAAGTAGCGACGTCTGCCATATCAACAATCTGACCGTTTTCGAGCGTCAGGTTCTGTACGAATACACCGGTAGATGTTTCGCCCTGACCCAGATTGAAGCGTACGCCGGCAATCTTCTTGCCGTAGTAGGGAGCGAGGTCGTCTGCTGTAAGCTCAATGGCTACCTTATTGTTGCCGGTGAATTTTGGAACGCCTACGTAGTTGTCGCAATCGTCGGTGTCGAAGTAGCCTACGAGACGCTGGTTGGCAGCGAGGTTAGCCTTCGCAGGAGCCTTGAATGCGCCGAAAGCCGGTGCCTGAACGCCCTGCGGGTTCAGTGACTTCTCTACTGTGAAGTTCTGCGCGCCGGCTGTGAGAGCCAACAGCATCGCAAAAGCAGAAAGCAGGAATTTTTTCATGATTTTAATCCTTTCTGAATTGTTAAAACTTATTCTTTTATTTAATGTATTTCACGGTCTTGCCGTTAGAGAGCTTCACGATGTTCAAGCCCTTCTGCGGAGCTGAGAGGCGTGTGCCGTCTGCTGCGTAGCGTGCTACTACTGTAGCGCCTGCGTTGCTGATGCCGTTGATGCCGGTAGACTTCTCGTTGTAAATGAAGTGCACTGTTACGGTTGAGCTCTCGCCAATATCCTCGTATTTGAACTGCTCTATGCCAAACTGGTCCTTGCCCAGAGACACCTTGCGGCAAACTACCAATGTGAGCTTGGCTTTTGCCTCGCCGTACATTGCCTTATCGGTTTCTTCGTCGTTGCCAATCTTCCATTCGGTCTGAAGATCGTCGAGTTGCTCTACGAAACCGCCGTTAGATTCAAATTCTCCTTTTTTTGAAGCGTTCTTGCAGTTGCCAAGCAGACAAAATGCGATGCTGCCATTGTCGATTCTTTCTACGTTAAGACGCAACTTCACGCAGATCTTCTCTCCTTTCAAGTCTGTCTTAATAGGTTTTACGAACAGACCTGTTGAGATTTGCTTGGTATCATATCCATCTTCAGGATCTGTAAAGTCTTCGACGTCCGATTTTGTTATTACTGTTCCGCTTGGTACAACAGTACCGTCTGCTGTAGCGAATTCAAACATGCCCTTAGTCTCCTGCGCGAACATTGCCACAGCAGAGAAGAGAGCAAAGCAAAGTGTAAAGATTTTCTTCATATTATTCTGTTTTTTAAATTAGCGTTAGGTATCAATGGTTTGTTAAAAGAATTGTTTGAGGTTGTGCGGTCTTTCCCCACAACCTCAAACAGAATATGTTTATTCAGCAGTGGTTTCTGCTAAGACAGCCTTCTTAGTAACCTGCTGCACCTCGTTGTTGTCGTAAACGAAAGCCACTACCGATACCTTCTCGGCGTTCCATTTCTCGGGCAGCGTATAGTCGTACTGCTTTTCTGTGGTCTCGCCCTCCTTCACGGTTACGTCCTCGCCCCAAGTGCCGTTGGCAACATCGCGGAATACGTGGTTGTGTACATACTCTTTGTTGATTTTGCCATTGGGCATCTTCTGTTTAGCTACGATACCGTCCTCAATGAGCCACACCTGCAGCTTGCCTGTCGTATTGCCGTCGGTACCGAAAGCCTTTACGTCGATGGTGAGCTTGCGCGAAGTAGCGTCATAAATATTGTTGACGCTGAGTGAGAGCGCAGCCTTCTTCGAGATGAGCGCACCTACGTAGCTTGCCCAAGTGTTATAGTCCTGATTAGGAGCTGTAGCGCGGTTGATGAGCGCCCAAGGCTGTCCGAGCTTGCTCTGGCTGTCCCAGTGCTTGTAGTACTCGTCGCCTATTTCGGTTGCCAACGAGGTCTTGCCCTTTGATGCGAGCGGACCGCTGTGTATGCCCACTGCGATTACGTTCTTCTCGCCGTAAGTCTCAACGATATTGTTGATGGCGTTTGTGCCGTTAGGGCAGTTGACACACTCCTGACCGGTGTAGTCTTCGATGAGCACTGCGCGTCCCACCTCAGCCGGCTTCACGTAGATGAGTCGGTCGTTGGGATCTACTTCCTGACATGCCACTGTTGCGAAAATGGCGATGGCGCTTGCTGCGCCTAACAATATATTCTTCAGTTTCATAATAGTGGCTTTAGAAGTTAAAGTTGTATGATACTGTCACACCCTTGCTTGCCGGCACGTAGCGGCATACGCCACCCGAGCAGTTGTAGCCTGCGCGTGTCTTGCCGTAGCCCACCTGCAGACGGTGTGCGCCGTGAGTGAAGGTGACAGAGCCGTTGATGTAGTGCTCGGCGTGTGTGCCCTTCGACTCGTCGATGGCGCCAGTCGATGTGTAGTAGTGCTCCGCACCGTTGTACTGGTCGCTGATGGTGAACATGAAGTTGGGCAGCACAGAAAGCTCGAGCAAGCCGAACCACCAGTCGCCCTGGTCGTCCTTTGTGTTCAGATACTGAGCTTCGCCGCGCAGCGTAATCTTCTTGTTGAAACGATACTTACCCTCAGCCACGAAGATGTCAGAGTGAATCATGCCGCCCTCGCCCTCAACGACGGTCTTGTTGTAGTACTGGTTCATGTACATGAGGTTGAGCTTGAAGTCCTTGGTGAGCTTCTTCTCAATCTGCACGTTGATGTCCTGGTAGTACTTCTCGCCGCTCTTCCAGAAAGGCGAACCGTAGCCGTCTGTGCCCGGTGTGCCGCCGTTGTGTACGTTCTTCTCGATGGCACGGATGTGCGAGAAGTTGAGCTTCACGCTTGTGCCGTACTTGCCGCCGAGGAATGTTCTGCGGTTGAACTTGTAGCCGAGCTCTGCCTGGTAAGCCCACTCGCCGTTAGGCTGTGTAGCGTAAGGATAGAGCGAAGCTAAGGCGTATGTCTGCTGCATGGCGAACGCCGGCAGGTGGTTGATGAAGCCTGCTGTGCCGCTCTCTGTGCGGCGTGATCGGAAGTTCATGTTGTCCGAACGCTTTGCCTGCAGGAGGATACTCATGCCGCGCTGCGAGTAGGATGTAGAGAGCATCGTCACGTAGCCCTTGCGGTAGATATACGGGAAATTCTTGTCGAACGTCGGGTCTTCGGTCTTCTGTGCGTATTCGCCGAGCACGCTGAAGCCTCCCTTTTGGAAGTTGGCACGCACGTCGAAGGCGTTGGTGTTCTCTACGAAGCGCAGCTTGTGTGTGGCGTCGGCGTAGATGTCCTCCTTCTGGTGCTGGTGGTTTACGACCCACGATGCGCCGAGCGTGAGGTTAGTGCCCGACTGCTGCATCTTCTGCGACCACTCAGACACGCTGAGTTCGAGGTCGGCACCTGCTATGAGCGACTGTGTGTCCCAATAGCGGCGCTGTGTGCCTACTACAGCCTTTGCCTGCACGCCCTTGAACGGACGCACCATGACGCGACCGCCGAGCAGCGAGTTGTCGATGCCCAGCGAGCGCTCCTCGTATGTGCGGAGGATGAAGCCCGAGCCGAACTGCTCGTAGAAGTTACCGAGTGTGAGCTCGGCGTTCTTCATCTTGCCCTTGATGTAATAAAACGGCACACCCCAGCCTTTGAAGTCCTTGTCAAAGCCTGGGAGCGGATGGTCGAGATATTCAAGACGCACACCGGCGTCTACGTACTTCGAGAGTGCGTGAACCTCAGCGTAGGTGTTGTTCAGCACCTTGTCGTCGTAGGTTCCCGTACCAATCTTGTTGTCTTCCTGCGGAACGAGGAAGTCGGTCTGCAAGCTACCCGTAATCTGTACGTCGTAGTCTTTTGCTACCTTTATGGTCTGTGCGCTCGCTGTGGCTGCCGACAGACTGAGGGCAGCGAGAGCGAGCGTAAGCTTCTTGTTCATATTAATGTTGTTAGGGTTGTTGGTGGGAGTGATAACTGCTAACTCGTCAATATGTCAACATATCAACATGTCAACATGTCAACTCGTTTACTTGTTCACAAGCTTGCGTACTTCCTCAATAAGCTCTTCCTCAGCACCCTCGGTATATCCGTTGTGCTTAGACACGATCTTGCCGTTGCCGTCGCAAACGATAACGTAAGGGATGGTCTGTATGCCGAGCGCGCGCTTGAAGTCGCTGTTCGGGTCGAGCAGAACCTCATACTGCCAGCCGTGGTTGTCTACGAGCGGTTTCACCTTGTTGCTGTTCTGTGCCTGGTCGATAGACACGGCGATAACCTTCACGCCAGTCTCTTCCTGCCACTCATCGTACACCTCGCTGATGGCGGTGAGCTCGCGGTTGCAGGGCTTGCACCATGTTGCAAAGAAGTCGATGATGAACGGTTTGCCGTTGTTTGAGAGTGTGTCTGTAGACACTGACTTGCCGTCGATGCTCTTAAGCATCACCTTCGGCAGCTGTGCGCTTGCGGTAGTTACGATACCGAGCAAAAGCAATGTTGCAAGTAATAATTTCTTCATAGTCGTAAGTATTTTGTTGCAAAATTAAATAAAAACCTTGTTGCGTGTGCATTACAAGGGTTAATTTTGTATAAAAAGGTAGAATGAGATGTTGAGATGGTGTAATGTTGTGATGTTGAGATATGTAGTAGATGGTGAGGTGGTGATAGATGTTGAGATGGTGAGGTGGTGAGATGTTGAGATGGTGAGGTGGTGATATATGTTGAGATGTTGAGATGTTGAGATGTTGAGATGTTGAGATGTTGAGGTGGTGAGGTGGTGATAGGTGTTGTGATGTTGAGATGGTGAGGTGGTGAGATGTGTTTTTATCCGTAGCGGAGGTCTCTGGCCTCCGCAGCAAGCAATCGTGCTAACATTCTTATAATTATATATTGCTGTCCGGTAAACAATTATTCGCCCTTATATTGCTTTGTTATTCAGTGTTTTATTTCAATATTTACTAAATAAAGGGGCTTGCCTAATACTATGCGGGCTGCGCTCGGCTTTGCCGCTTGCCAGAGCAAGAAAGCCCAATAATCACATAGCCCAGGGCAGCGCCCTGGGTATAATAGTGTATATAATAAACAATGCGCCCTGCAAGGGCAACACCTTAATAATTAGGCTTTTGCCCTTGCAGGGCGTATGGGTCGTGTGCGTCTTTTAACCCAGGGCGTTGCCCTGGGCTATGTGGTGCTGCCCCTTCGGGGCGTGACGCTTGCGAGTTTTGACTCACCCTTCTCCTACGGATAATAACGTTTTATTCTTCTCCGAACGCTGCGGCTTCTGCAGCAGCGATTATCTCTTCACGGCTCTGTTCTCTCGCCGAGATATGGCTGAGGTCGAAGTCTTCGTCAGAGAGGTCGAGGTCGGCGGGGGTGAGGCCAGAAGAAACGGGCGCTGCTTCTGCCTTTGCAGGCGCTGCTGTCTTCGCAGAAGCGGTGTCGAGAGCTTCGGCTGCTGCCTCGTCCTTGCGGTACATCGGCGAGCGGCGGTTGCGCTTAGCCTTGGAGTCTTTAGGAGAGCTGGGCTTGCTGGGAGAGCTGGGCTTGCTAGAAGAGCTAGTTTCTCTAGAAGAGCTAGGCTTGCTAGAAGAACTAGGTTTACTAGAAGAGCTAGGCTTACTAGAACCGCTAGTTTCTCTAGAAGAGCTAGAACCATTAGCCTCGCCAGCCTCGCCATCCTCATTAGAAACCCCTTCTCCCTCCATTCCCGAGCTCACCACGATGAAGTCGTCGGGCTGTTCTGTTGAGGGCACGTTCTCCACCGGCTCCTCCTCCATCTTTGTGCGGTCGGTCTTTGCTGCGAACACCAGGTCGATGAATTGCGGTTCGCGGCGCAGCTTCTCCAGCGTCAGTTTCGACGCTAACTGCTGGCTTTCCTTCTTGCTGTAGCCCTTTCCTTCGCATCCCTCCACGCCTTCGAGCGTCACACGGTAGACGAACACGGGCGAGCCGGTTTTGTCCTTCTCTTCGAGAATCGACTTGAAGTCGATGCGCACACGGTTCTTCTGGCTCCATTCGATGAGCTTGCTCTTGAAGTTCACCTCCTTATAAGCAACCTTGTCGATGTTTATCATTTGTGCCAGTATTCGTTTGCGCATGAACTCCATGCAGGCGTCGTATCCTCTGTCGAGGTAGATAGCTCCGACGAGCGCCTCGAAGGCGTTGCCTCCCATGTATGAGTTGTGCGACTGCGACCGTCCGCTTGAGAGAATGAGCTGGTTGATGCCCATCTCCTGCGCCAGTCTGTTCAGCGTGTCGCGCTGCACGAGCTTCGATCGTGTGTTGGTGAGGAAGCCCTCGCGTTTTCCGGGGAAGTGTCTGTATACGATGTCGCCCACGGTGGCGTCGAGCACGGCGTCGCCGAGGAACTCCAGTCGTTCGTTGTTCACAGGCTTGCCCTTTGCGTTGCGCTTGTACATGCTCTTGTGCATCAGTGCGAGCTTGTAGTAGCTTATGTCGTGCGGGTAGAATCCGATGATTTTGCGTAAAGACAAATAAAGCTCCTTGTCCTTGCGGAAAGGGAGCTTCATTCTGTCGATGAGATTACTCAGCATATTTCTTGAATATTACACATGCGTTGTGACCACCGAAACCGAACGTGTTGCTCAGTGCCGCACGTACCTCGCGCTTCTCAGCCTTGTTGAAGGTATAGTTGAGCGTGTAGTCGATTTCCGGATCCTCGTCACCCTCGACGTGGTTGATAGTCGGCGGTATGATGTCGTTCTTCACTGCGAGCACTGATGCGAGTGCCTCTACAGCTCCGGCAGCACCGAGGAGGTGACCAGTCATTGATTTTGTTGAGCTGATATTGAGCTTGTATGCAGCTTCGCCGAACACCTGCTTGATAGCCTTAGCCTCAGAGATGTCGCCCACCGGTGTCGATGTGCCGTGTACGTTGATGTAGTCGATGTCCTCCGGCTTCATGCCAGCGTCCTCGAGTGCGTTCTGCATTACGAGGCAGGCGCCGAGTCCTTCCGGGTGTGATGCTGTGATGTGATAAGCGTCGGCAGACATGCCTTCGCCCACCATCTCTGCGTATATCTTCGCTCCGCGTGCCTTGGCGTGCTCCAGCTCCTCGAGTATGAGGCAGCCGGCGCCTTCGCCCATGATGAATCCGTCGCGCGATGCGCTGAACGGGCGTGAAGCGTGCTCTGGGTCGTCGTTGCGTGTAGAGAGGGCGTGCATGGCGTTGAATCCGCCTACGCCAGCCTCTGTGATGGCTGCCTCTGCACCGCCGCTTACAATCACGTTAGCCTTGCCCAAGCGGATGAGGTTGAACGCGTCGGCGAGAGCGTTTGTCGAAGAAGCGCAAGCCGATGTAGTGGCGAAGTTGGGGCCGTGGAAGCCGTACATGATAGATATGTGTCCGGCTGCTATGTCGGCAATCATCTTCGGAATGAAGAAGGGGTTGAATTTCGGGCCGTTCTCCTGGTGTGTTGCCCAGTAGCCCACCTCTTCCTCGAAGGTCTTGATGCCACCGATGCCCACGCCGTAGATGACGCCGATGCGGTTCTTATCCTCCTCGTCGAGGTTCATGCCGCTGTCCTTCACCGCCTGCATTGCTGCGATGATAGCGAGCTGTGCGTAGCGGTCCATCTTGCGTGCTTCCTTGCGGTCGATGTAGTCGTTGACCTTAAGGTCCTTCACTTCGCAAGCGAACTGTGTCTTGAACGAAGAAGCGTCAAACAATGTAATAGGTGCTGCGCCACTTACGCCGTTCAGGAGGTTGTTCCATGTTTCTTCTACGTTGTTACCCAACGGAGTCACCGCGCCAAGACCTGTTACTACTACTCTTTTTAATTCCATGTAACTGAAAAATGTCAAAAAAAAAATGGTTTATGGTTTATGGTGCACAATGGAATTATAACAATGAGTGATTGCTATGGGGTTGTGCACACCATAAACTATAAACCATAAGGTTTATTTATTTTGCGTTCTCGATGTAAGCGATAGCGTCGCCAACAGTAGAGATCTTCTCTGCCTGATCGTCAGGGATGTTTACGCCAAACTCCTTCTCGAACTCCATGATGAGCTCTACTGTGTCGAGAGAGTCTGCACCGAGGTCGTTTGTGAAGCTTGCTTCTGGCTTAACGTCTGCTTCGTCTACACCGAGCTTGTCAACGATGATAGCCTTTACTTTTGATTCGATTTCTGACATAATTTTAATGTTTTAAATTGTTTATAATATTGATTTCTAATTTAATGCGGATGCAAAGGAACAAATTTTTTGTCAAATAGACAAATATTTTCTAATAAAAAGGCTTTTTCGCTGCACAAACACCCCACATCTGTGCATTTTTTAGATGCTTTTGGGCTGTTTGGGGCGGGTTGTTAAGGCCTTGCTAAGGCTTTTCTTCCTGTCTTTATAAGCCTTCCTAAGCCTCTCTAAGCCTTCCTAAGCCTTTGTTGACTCAAAACTCAAAATTCAAAATTGAACAATTCCTCATCGGCGAAGCCGACAATTCAAAATTCAAAATTCAAAACTCAAAATTGAATAACTCCTCATCGGCGTAGCCGACAATTCAAAACTCAAAACTCAAAATTCTCAATTGTTCACGACGAGCACTCCGAGCGGTCCTGTGGCGCTGCCGCGATAGCGCAGCAGCTTTTTGCCGTTGGCAGTCACGCCACGGTTGTTCAGGTCGTACTCTCGTTTGCATGTGGGGCATACCGCCATGCCTCGGTCGTTCATCCTCAGTCGGTAGCCCATGGTCTGCGTCTCAGCGTAGCAGTTAGGGCACTGGTTGTCGTAGACGTAGAACGTCGGGGGCGTTCCGAGGTTGCCGTATCCCACGATGATGCCGCTCTTGTTGTACAGGCCGAGCGTATATGTGCGTCGTGCGTCGTCGCCAGTCGGCTCCTTCTTGCTGCTGAGTCCCTGGTTGCTCACGAAGTAGATGAAGCGTCTGCCGTTCTCCGTGCCCTCGTAGACATTGCAGAACACGCCGGGCGAGAGTGGGTTGAGAGCGCTCTGCAGCGTCACGTCCTGATACACCTGGTTGTTGAAGAAGAAGGAGCAGCGCTCCGACGCATACTCGTAGTCGGTGTCGGTGCACGCCGCTGTCAGCAGCGCGCACAGCGCAATGGCTATTGTCCTGATTGTCCTATACATATTTATATATTGTTACTTGGTTGGCTCCTACGGAATCCACGGCTCTCACGGATTACATTATTCGTAGTAAACTTAATTATTGCGAAAAATCTGTCATATCTCCCAGTGTGCGCTGGATGGGTTCGTTGAATTAACAACGGATTTATCGGATTTAACGGATTGGCTGCTACCACTTTTTTTAACAACGGATTTAACGGATTAATCGGATTTACTGCTGCCACTTTTTTAACAACGGATTTATCGGATACTATCTCCAGGGGGTGCACTTGTCTCCGCTCGGCTTTGCCGCTTGCCAGAGCAAGAAGTGCACCAACCGAGCAAGAAGACGGATTAACCGAATTTATCGCTGCTACTTTTTTTAACAACGGATTTAACGGATTAATCGGATTCGATGGGTGCGTTAGTGGCTGCGTTGAATTAACAACGGATTTAACGGATTAATCGGATTTTTTAGGGCTGCGTTATGTTAACAACGGATTTAACGGATTCGATGGGTGTCTTTCAGGGGGTGCACTTGTCTCAAGTGCACCAACCGAGTAATGTTGATATACCTCTTGCTACGTTGGTGCACGTCTTGCTCTGGCAAGCGGCAAAGCCGAGCGGAGACAAGTGCACCTCCTGAAGATTGCATCCGTTTAATCCGTTCAATCCGCTGTGAAATCTCCCAAGCAGCAGGAATCCGTTTAATCCGTTGTTAACATTACGCACCCATCGAATCCGTTTAATCCGTTCAATCCGTTGTTAAACATCCCAAGCAGCAGGAATCCGTTTAATCCGTTCAATCCGTTGTTAAATCTCCCAAGCAGGCAATCCGTTCTTGCTCGGTTGGTGCACTTCTTGCTCTGGCAAGCGGCAAAGCCGAGCGGAGACAAGTGCACCCCCTGAGAGTAGTATCCGTTTAATCCGTTGTTAATTCTTCCGCAGCCTAACCATCTGTGTAAATCTGTGAAATCTGTGGGAGAATATACGCACCCTAACCTCTGTGGATTCCGTGGATTCTGTGGGAGACCCTCAGCAGGCGCAGGCTGCGTTAGATCTTTCCTCCGTAGCAGAGGTCGCCGGCGTCGCCGAATCCCGGCACGATATACTTGTGTTCGTTGAGGCCCCCGTCGATGGCAGCGCACCAGATGGTAGTGTCCTCCGGGAACGTCTTGCGGATATGCTCTATTCCCTCCGGCGCCGCCATCACGCACACCACGTGCACCTTCTTCGGCTTACCCTTCGTGAGCAGCGCCTTGTAGCCCATCTCCATCGATCCGCCCGTAGCCAGCATCGGGTCAACGATGAGCAGCGTAGCGTCGTTGAGGTCGGGCGTAGCCAGATACTCCACGTGTATGCCCACCTTCGTGTGGTCCTTGTCCTCATACTCGCGGTATGCGCTCACGAAAGCGTTGCCGGCGTGGTCGAAGATGTTGAGGAATCCCTGGTGGAACGGCAGACCGGCGCGGAAGATAGTGCCCAGCACCAGCTTGTCTGTCGGCACGTTCACCTTCGCCGTGCCCAGCGGCGTCTGCACGTCGCGCGTCTCATAGTCGAGCGTCTTGCTCAGTTCGTAAGCGATCAGCTCGCCCACGCGCATTATGTTGTTGCGGAACAGGAGGCGGTTCGACTGATAGTCTTTGTCGCGCATCTCCGCCATGTACTTGTTGATGATAGAGTTTTGTTTGCTGAAGTCGATTATTTTCATTGTTGCTTAAGTTTAAACTGAGCAAAGTTACACATATTAATATAAAATGTCAAAATCTTTGCCGTTAAAGAAACATAACCGCTTGCTGTTTTTCGTCAGGCTAACGTCTTGTCCGAGTGATTCGTGTTCGTTTTGTATGTTCTCCCGTCACTTTGTGTCGTTACCACGACCTGGTAACGACATTACATCTATGATGTAACGCTGTTACACGTATGCGGTAATGGCATTACCGCCTCGTGGTAATCGTATGCCGCGCAGCCTCCGTCCCTTTGCTTGTGAAGAATTAACAACGGATTTAACGGATTAAACGGATTCGTTGGATGCGTAAATAATCGGATTAAACGGATTTACTGCTGATACTTTTTAAACAACGGGTTAAACGGATTGAACGGATTCAATGGGTGCGTAAAAATCCGTTTAATCCGTTTAAATATCCCAAGCAGTAGGAATCCGTTTAATCCGTTCAATCCGTTGTTAAATATTCCAAGCAGCAGGAATCCGTTTAATCCGATAAATCCGTTGTTAAATCTCCCAAGCAGCAGGAATCCGTTTAATCCGTTCAATCCGTTGTTAAATCCTAAAATCCGCAAGCAATCTCAATGGCAATCTCAATTGCAGTAAAGAGCTT
>ENA-OYXI01000449-OYXI01000449.1-human-gut-metagenome-genome-assembly--contig:-NODE-449-length-20777-cov-13.565920_pt1 | contig 20777 bp, 19 predicted proteins | sample MGYA00244217_ERZ653421 | MGnify/ENA primary metagenome ERZ653421 (study PRJEB26926, sample SAMN06165148) | human gut metagenome | biome: ENVO:00009003; feature: ENVO:2100002; material: ENVO:00002003... | reverse complement strand
TTCCAATACCTGGGGCTATATTCCCATTACCGGTGAGCGGTATGACGAGAGCATCCGCTGGCCGGCCCGCCTGCAGGAAAAGCTGGGCTATCAGGACTACACCGTGGTCGAGGAAGGTCTCACCGGACGCACCACCGTCTTTGACGATCCCTTTGATCCGGAGCTGAACGGTCTGAAGACCATGCCCGCGGTCCTCCGCAGCGCGGCTCCTATTGATGTATTGGTCTTTATGCTGGGCACCAACGATTTTCAGTCCAATATTCCCGCCGGCAATCCCATCTCCACCGCCCGCGCCGTGCAGTATATGCTGGAAACGGCACGAAAGCTGGGGGTCGACCGTCCCGGCGAGAAGATGAAGATCCTGCTGATCTCTCCGGTAGAGATCACGGAGGATCGCCTGACCTTCAAGGAAAACGATGTGACGGATCAGACCAGCATCGACAACAGCCGCCAGCTGGGCAAGTGCCTGCGCACCGTGGCCGAGCAGCTGGATGTCGAGTTCATCGACGCGGCTCAGTTCATCAAGCCCGGCAAGGTGGACGGCGTCCATCTGGACGAGGAGGGCCACGCCAAAATGAGCGAGCTGGTCTTTGAAATGGTACACACCATGCTTTCCTGAAGTTCCCCCTGTTGTAATTGGGCTGTCAGCCCTGTGTTACAAAATTAAAAAATTAAATAGAAGAGGAGATCAAGAGAAAATGGAAGAAAAAAATGTCAAACGCTCTAAATTCAGCTCCAACCTCGGCATGATGCTGGCCTGTATCGGCGGCGCTGTCGGCCTGGGCAATGTTTGGGGCTTCCCCTCCAAGCTGGGCCGCGGCGGCGGCTTCTACTTCCTGATCATCTACGTCGTGGTGGCGCTGCTGCTGGGCATTCCCATGACCCTGTCCGAGTACGCGATTGGCCGCAAGATGCGCAAGGGCCCCATCGCAGCCTGGACAGAGCTGAACCGGAAATGGAAGTTCGTCGGTATCCTGAACGCCATCGTCTGCGTAGGCGTTATGGGCTTCTACTGCCTGCTGTTCGGCTGGATCATCAAGTACATGGTGGAATTCGGCATCGCGATCTTTAATCCCGCCAGCACCTTCTGGACCATGGACAGCGCCGAATACTTCTCCATGTTCATCTCCAACCCTGTGGAGCCCCTGGTCTGGACCTTCCTGGGCCTGCTTCTCGCCTATCTCTGCGTCCGCAAGAACATGGCCGGCGGTATCGAGAAGGCCTGCAAGTGGATGATCCCCGCGCTGGTCGTTCTGCTGATCGTTGTGGCCATCCGCGCCTGCACCCTGCCCGGCGCTGAGGCGGGCATCGAGTTCCTGTTCCAGCCCAGCACCGAGAATGTTATGACCTCCGGCGGCTGGCTCACCGTGTTCGGCATCGCCCTGGCCCAGATGTTCTTCTCCCTGAACGTCGGCTTCGGTACCAACCTGATGTATGGCTCCTATGCCCCTGACGACAGTGACCTGGCCAAGAATGCCCTGCTGGTTCCTCTGGGTGACATGGTCGTCGCTCTGCTGGCCGCTCTGGCCACCATTCCCGCCGCTTTCGCATTTGGCTATTCCCCCTCTACCGGCGCAGGTATGCTGTTCATCACCATGAAAGCCGTCTTTGAGAGCATGCCCGGCGGCGCCATTTTCGGCTTCCTGTTCTTCGTTGCCGTGTTCTTTGCCGCTATCAGCTCCGTGATCGGTATGACCGCTGCCAACGCCGCCATCCCCTGCGAGCACTGGGGCTGGAGCAACAAGAAGGGCACCCTGCTGGCGCTGGCCGCCAACTTGATCATCGCCATCCCCGTTTCTCTGGGTTACAGCTCCCTCAGCGGCGTGCGCATGCTGAGCTGGATGGGCAAGGATACCGACATTCTGGACTCCATCGACTACCTGTGCGAGAACTGCTTCGCCACTGTGGCAGCCCTGGCTCTGTGCATCTTCGTTGGCTGGATCTGGAAGCCCGCTGCCGTTATCGAGGAGGTAGAAAAGGGCGGCAAGTTCAAGTTCACCTGGAAGAGTATCTTCACCTTCCTCATCCGCTACATCTGCCCCATCATCACGCTCATCGTGGTGCTCAGCTCTATCGGTATTATCTCCCTGTGATTTTTCCGCCTCATCCCCCTTTTTTCTCTGCATTTTCCCGGCGCGAAAAAAGCGGACGCTGTTCAGCAGCGTCCGCTTTTTTCTATGCTTCTTCAGTTTTCTGCTGCACTCAACGGAAGTAGGGCAGCTCTTCGGGATATCGCTGCGCCACATAATCCTGCACCGTCCGCACGAAGATCTTCGTCACGGGGGTCACGTACTCGCTGCGCTGTGTAGCGATACCGATGGTGCGGAACGGCGCGCCCTCGATAGGAAACACGCGGATGTTTCCGCCCAGATAGTCCAGCACCAGCTCCGGCATAATGCTGATGCCCTGTCCGCTTTCCACCATAGCGATAATCAGTGCGTCATCTGCCAACTGGTGCGGATTTTCCATCTCGATATTGTTGGCGGACAGGAAGGCCCGCGCGTCAAAGTCGGATTCCGCGTGCGGCAGGATCAGCGTGTTCTTCCGCAGATCCTCCAGCGTAATATAATCTCCGTTTTCCGCTTCAAAGGACTTTGGCGTAATGCACATCAGTCTGTCATGCAGCAGCGGGTACGCCGGAATGCTGCCAGTGATAGGCACCGATACAAATGCCGCGTCCAGCTCCCCATTTGCCACAGCCGCCTCCAGTCCGGTATAGCTGCCCTGGTGAATATACATCTTGATCTGGGGATACTCCTTCTGCATCCGCAGCATAATGTCAGGCATCCAATTGCAGCCCACGCTGCTGAATACGCCCACATTCAGGATACCGGTACGTATATCACAGATCCGCACGATCTCCTGCTGCAGCCGCTCCTCCGCCTTCAGCGCATAGCGGACATGGGGGATCAGCTCCTGACCGTATCGGGTCAGCCGCAGGCCATCGCGGTTGCGGACCACCAACTGCATTCCCAGCCGTTCCTCCAGCTTTCGCAGAGAATGGCTCACCGCAGATGGTGTCAGGTGTACGATCTCCGCCGTTTTTGTCAGGCTGTTGGTGCTGGCCACCAAATCAAAAATACGATAACTGATGTCTATCACAAGCATCCTCCTTTCTTACCATTCTGTCGTGCTGTATTCCCCGTGACGGTGGTTACTTTGACAGTGCGGCGCGTTTTTTCCAATATATTATTGTGCAAGATTCAACACTGGTTGAATCTCTTTCATTTTGTTATTGTAGCCTTTTTGCGAGAGCTTGGCAAGTGCGGCGGCACATAAATCTGCACAATTTACGTTTTTTCTCTGTACGGATACCCCCAGCGCCGCAGACGCGTATCATGCAGTGTGTGCATGATAGCGTCCGGCACGGGGAACGGGCCGCGACCGGCAGCAGGCATACAAGGGGTGACAAACCCTGCACACTGTGCTATACTACCCACATCACCACCAAGGAGGACGTATCATGCGTATCAACTGGTTCAAGGACGAAAATCACTTGGTCTATATCAACGGCGCGACACAGCTGGCGGAGCTGGAGCGGACGCTGCACTTCCCCGGTCTGGAGGAAGCCGCCAATGAGCTGCGGCAGCATCCCACGGCGGAGGGCTTTACCATCAAGGGCCCCAAGCGCACCAGCGGACGGCTGTTCGTGCCCGATCTGACCTTCGGCGAGCACATCGAGATGGGCGAAAACATCTTCTTCTATATGGGTGAGATGCAGGAGTGCTACGTCATCTACTGGCTGGACGCGCCGGTGGCAAAGTGAGGCGGCATCGCACATGACTTTCCTGCAAAAGCATCACGGGCAGATGTCCGATTCCATGCTGACGGCCTTTTTCATCATCCTATCCGGAGGATTGCAGGACGCCTATACCTACTGCTGCCGGGGCAAGGTGTTCGCCAACGCCCAGACCGGCAATATCGTGCTGCTGAGTACGCATCTATTCGAGGGAGACTGGGGACAGGCGCTGCGCTACTTAGTCCCCGTGCTGGCGTTCCTGCTGGGTATCTACATCGCGGAGTGCGTCCACCGGCACTTCAAGCGGATGGAGAAGGTACACTGGCGGCAGCTCATCATTCTGGCAGAGATCGTGCTGCTGGCGGCAGTGGGCTTCCTGCCGGAAACGCTGAACACCACCGCCAACGCCGTGGTGTCCTTCGTGTGCGCCATGCAGGTGCAGACCTTCCGCAAGGTGCGGGGCCACGCCTACGCCAGCACCATGTGCATTGGCAATATGCGCAGCGGAACGGAGGCGCTGTGCGCCTACTTCCATACGAGGGATAAGGAAATACTCCACAAGGCGCTGACGTATTTCGGCGTGGTGCTGCTGTTCGCGCTGGGCGCGGGTATCGGCAGCATAGCCACCCTCCACTGGGGCACGGGGACGATCTGGCTGTCCTGCGGGCTGCTGACCGTCAGTTTTCTCATTATGTTCGTCCACGACGAGGAAGAAAAGCTGAATGAATAAAAAACGGCTCCAACTGCGCTCTCCCTGCCGCAGTTGGGGCCGTTTTTCGAGGTTTCCTTCATGGAAAAGAAAAGTGTGGTTAGTGAAATCATGGCGCTATGATAGCACGGAGGAAAGGACTCGGGGCGCCCATTTCACCGTGTCCCGCCTGCCGGGACACAAGGGGCCGACGTGACAGGCATCTATCTGGCGTCTGCGGCGCACGGTTTCCGCCGGTTGACCAATAAGGCCAAAACTGCTTCGAAGAAAAGAAAAAACCCTCGAAGCCTTGCGGCTTCAAGGATTTTTCGCTGGTGCGCGAGGCGGGACTTGAACCCGCACGTGCGTAATGCACACTAGAACCTGAATCTAGCGAGTCTGCCAATTCCACCACTCGCGCGTCACGAACAAGTGTTATTATAGTCATGTCCCCCCCAAATGTCAACCCCTCTTTTTCGTTTTTTTGAAAATCTTTTCTTTAACGATCTTTGTCGACATCTGTCCCCTCCTGCCGCCTTGACCTGAGATAAAAAAGCTGGTATGATAACAGAAAATTGCCAAAGGAGAACGTATGGAAAAACCGTTGACCGCCCGCAAACGGCAGGCACTGGAGATGCGCTCCCGCATCCAGAACGTGGCGCTGGACCTGTTTGACAGGGACGGCTTTGAAAATGTGGCCGTGGAGCAGATCGCGCAGGCCGCCGGCTGCTCCGTGGGCAATATCTATCACTACTTCAAGAGCAAGGATGAGCTTATCATCCAGGTCACCAGCAACGTGGACGCCCAGTACCAGCTGCTGGAGCAGTCGTACCTGGCCGACAACGCCTCCTCTGCCCGCAGCAAGCTGCTGGACTTTGTAGGCAAGTCGCTGGACATCAGCTCCAAAGACCCCGCCCTGTACCGCAGCTTCATCCACGGCCTGAAATATCCGGAGCAGGCCATCCTTCAGGATAATGAGAGCCGTGTCTACTTCCGCGTGCTGCGGGAGCTGATCGCCGCCTGCCAGCAGGAGGGCAGCATCGCCCCTCACCACGACCCCAGCGAGCTGGTGGCCGACCTGGTGGTGATGCACCGCGGCATGCTGTTTGAGTGGCGTATCGACGAGCAGAGCTTCGATCCGGTGACCCGCGGCTGCCGGATGGCCCAGGCGCTGCTGGACGGCTGGAAGCAGCCGGAGTAAGGGTTCCCGCGCAACAAACAAAATACCCCCGCGCACCGGTGTGCGCGGGGGTATTTTTATGCTGCGGATGGCTCGATCACTTCATGAAGGTCCCGTCCACCATCTGCTGCAGGTAGGCGTTGTACTTCTCCTGCACATCGGCGGGGACCAGATCGCTGATCTTACCGGCGGACAGGGTGCCGTTCTCCAGTGTACCATAGACGGTGTTGCCGCCGAAGGTACCGGCCTCGACAGCCTGCATGGAGGCGACGATCATGGCGGAGTTATCGGTGACCTGGGAGCAGATGATGCACTCGTTCTGGCCCAGGATGTCGGCGGGCTGGCCGATGTCGTAGATCTTCACGGAACCGGCAGCGGCGTTGGCAGCATCGATGGCCTCGCGGGCGCCGGAGTCAACGGCGGAGGCGTCGCCGAAGAACACGTCAGCACCCTGGCTGATCAGCTCGGTGGCAAATTCCTTACCCTTGGGGGCATCGGAGAAGGAGTTGGCGTAGGGGACGTTCAGCAGCTCGACCGTCTTGCCCTCCTGCGCGGCCACATACTTGGCGGCCTCCTCAAAGCCGGCGATCTTGCCCTTGGTGGTATCCAGCTCCATACCGCCGATGAAGCCCAGCTTGCCGCTCTCGGTCATCAGACCGGCCAGCGCACCGGCGATCCAGCCGATCTGCTGGGCGTTGGGCAGCAGGGAGGACACGTTGCCGTTGACAGCTGCGGCAGGGGTGCTCTCCGCGCCGTTCAGCAGGGCGAAGGCCACGTCGGGATACTCCTCGGCCGCCTGCAGGACGGCGTCGGTGTACTGGTTGCCGGGAGCGTAAATCATGTCATAACCCAGAGCGCAGTAGGCGGCGATGGAATCGTAGTACTGATCCTGAGAAATGGAGTCGGTGACCTCGTACTGCCAGCCCTGCTTGTCGCAGGCAGCGACCATGGCGTTGTAGCAGGCAGCGCCCCAACCACCGTCGTTGATGCTGGAGTCGCAGATCATAGCGACCTTGTAGACCTTGCCGCCATCGGTGTTGGCATCACCGTTGCTGTCACCGGTATTGCTGTCGCCACCGGCGGGCTTGCTGCCGCAGGCCACCAGGCTCAGGGCCATGACCAGCGCCAGCATCAGCGCAAGAAACTTCTTCATTCTTTTTTCCTCCTAAATAAAATCTTTTATAACAACGCGCTTCCGCGTTATTACCGCATTACCGCTGTTCCTTACGGTATGCCTGACCGTTGGCCTTGGGGCCGCTCTGACGAGTGCCGATGGCACTCAGCACGATGACGGTGGCCACATAGGGAATCATCTGGAAGAACTGATAGGGGATACCGATGCCGGACACCTGGAGCCGGATCTGCAGCGCGTCGCAGAAGCCGAAGAACAGGCAGGCCAGCAGCACGCCGCCGGCGCTCCAGCGGCCGAAGATGACGGCAGCCAGAGCGATAAAGCCACGGCCGGCCACAATGCCGTCGGTGTAGGTGCTGGAGTAGCAGGTGGTCAGGTACGCGCCGCCCATACCGGCCAGTGCGCCGCAGATGGCGCAGGCGATGTACTTCACGCCGATGACGTTGATGCCCAGCGTGGCGGCAGCCTGGGGATGCTCGCCTACCGCCTTGTAGCTCAGGCCCGCACGGGTGCGGTTGAAAAACACGGACGTGAACACCACCAGCAGGATCGTGAGGTACACCATGGGGCTCTGGTCAAACAGCAGGGGTCCGATGACAGGGATATCCTTCAGCCCGGGGATGGCGACGCTGGGCATGGTGACGATCTGCTTCAGGTCGGAGCCGGTGCCGAAATACACGCGGTAGATGAAGGACGCCAGCGCTGGCGCAAAGATGTTGATCGCCATGCCGTACACTGTATGGTCGGCGCACAGTGTCACCGTGGAGAATGCGTAGATCATGTTGACCAGCAGACCGGCCAGCGCGCCGCACAGCAGGCCCAGCCAGTTGGAGCCGGTGATGTAGCAGGCCAGGAAGCCCACCAGCGCGCCGATGGCGGCCAGGCCCTCCAGACCGATGTTGACCATGCCGGCCCGCTGTCCATACAGCTCGGCCAGGGAGATCAGCAGCAGAGGGATGGCCAGGCGAACGGTGGCCAGAAGCAAACTGGAGATCCAATCCATTACTTGTCACCCGCCTTTCTCTTTCCGGAAAACAGTCGGCTCTTCCAAGACTCGAACTCCGGCAGCTTCGTCAGGGCCATACCGGCCACGGAAAACACGATCACCAGCGCCTGAATGATATCCGACACACTGGTGGGGACGCCGGTAGCGGCCTGCATGGTGGTGGAGCCCACACGCAGCGCCGCGAAGAACAGCGCCACGATCACCGTTGCGATGGGGTGCAGCTGACCGATCAGCGCCATGGCCACGCCGTCGAAGCCGTAGCCCGCGCCAAAGCCGTTGATGAGGCGGAACTGGGTGCCCAGCAGCTCCGCGCCGCCGCCCAGACCGGCGATGGCACCGGAGATGATGAAGCTGGTCAGGATATAGCGCTTGACAGGGATTCCGTTAAAGCGGCTGGCTGTCATGTTATAGCCCACCGCCCGCAGCTTGAAGCCGCCGCTGGTCCAGAACAGCACGTAGTACATCACGAGGCCCACCACCAGCGCCAGCACGAAGCCCCAGGTGAAGCGCATGCCGGATATCACGCGGGGCAGCTGCACCAGCTTGGAAACGGCAGGGGTCTGAGGGATGTTCTCATCCCGGATCCAGCTGGTATAGAGCACGCCCATGAACAGCGTGGCCACATAATTCAGCATGATGGAGATGATCATCTCGTTCTGGCCGCGGGTGATCTTCAGCACGCCGGGGATGAGGCCCCAGATACCGCCCGCCAGCGTACCGGCCAGCAGTGCCAGCAGAATTCCCGCAAAGCCGGTGAGGCCGCTGAAATAGGCCGTCAGGAACGCGGCGATGGAGCCCATCAGGAACTGGCCCTCGCCGCCCAGATTGAACACGCCGCACTTGTAGGCGAAGCAGGCGCACAGCGCGGTGAACATCAGGGGCGTAGCTTTGTTCAGCGTGGTGCCGATGTTGGCGCGGGAGCCGAAGGCGCCCTGAAACAGGAATTTCACCGCCGTGAACGGGTCGGCGCCCAGCGCCGCCATGATGATACCGCCGATGAGAAAGGCCAGCAGGATGGACAGCAGCGGGACCGCGAAGCTGCCGAGAGAGCGTTTCAACTTTTCCATGTATGTATCCCCCCTTACTTACCGGTCATGGCAAGGCTGATCTCCTCGATGGGAGGATTCTTGCCGGAATACTCGCCCATGATCTGCCCCTCGAAGCACACCAGAATACGGTCGGACATCTCCAGGATCTCGTCGAAGTCGGCGCTGATGAGCAGGATACCCACGCCGCGGTCACGGGCCGCAATCATCTGGTCGTGGATGAAGCTGGCCGCGCCGATGTCCAGACCACGGGTGGGATGGGTGGCCACCAGCAGCACGGGATCGGACTCAAGCTCGCGGGCCAGAATGACCTTCTGCTGGTTGCCGCCGGACAGGCTGCGCACGTCCTGCTCCACCGAGGTGCAGCGGATATCATACTTTTCCGCCATCTCCTCTGCGTAGCCGGCGATAGCCTTCTTCTTCAGGAGCAGTCCTCCGCCGCTGCTGAAGGCGGCGGTGCCGCTGCTTTTCAGCACCAGATTCTCCGCGATGGACATGTCGCCGATGAGGCCCTGCAGGTTGCGGTCCTCCGGCACGTGGGAAACGCCGTCCTCAATGAAGCCATGTGGGTCAAAGATAGCCAGCCGCTGGCCGGACAAGGACAGTGTGCCGCTGTCGGGGGAGATGACGCCGGTGATAAGCTGGGCCAGCTGGGTCTGTCCGTTGCCGTCCACACCGGCGATACCCACGATCTCGCCGCGGTGCACCGTCAGGGACATATCGTTCAGTCCGTTATGCTTGGACTCCTTATGATAATCCACATGGGACAGCTCCACCGCGATCTCCGCGCCGGAGCAGTCCTTCTTCTCGTACTGGGAGGCGACCAGTTCGCGGCCGATCATCATGCTGGCCAGCTTCTTGCTGTCGGTGTCGGCACAGTTGACGGTGCCTACCACCTCACCCAGCCGCAGCACGGTGATGCGGTCGGAGATGTGCATGACCTCGCGCATCTTGTGGCTGATAAAGATGATGCTCTTGCCCTCGGACACCAGCTTGCGCATGATGGCGAACAGGCCCTCCACCTCGATGTCCGTCAGAGCGGCGGACGGCTCGTCCAAAATCAGCAGTTCCGCGCCGTGATACAGTGCCTTCAGGATCTCGGTGCGCTGCTGCTCGCCCACGGAGATCTCCGTGATGAGCCGATCCAACTGTACGTCCAGACCGTATCTGGCGGACAGCTCCTCGATCTCCTTGCGGCGGGCGGCCCGATCGATAAACAGCCCCTTGGCGTGCTTGTCACCCAGGATAATGTTGTCGAACACCGTCATCGCTTCCACCAGCATGAAGTGCTGGTGTACCATGCCGATGCCCAGCTTCACCGCCTGGCTGGGGGACTCGATGCGGACCTCCTTCCCCTCCAGAAAGATCTTGCCCTCCGTGGGCTGGTACAGACCGATCAGGATATTCATCAGCGTAGACTTGCCCGCGCCGTTTTCGCCCAGCAGCGTCAGCACCTCGCCGCAATTGACGGTCAGGCTGATGTCTTTGTTGGCGTAGAAGCTGCCAAACCGTTTGCTGATATGCTCCATTCTCAGCAACTCACTCAATTTTCCTCACTCCCTGCTTCTCCAAAATTAACGGTATCGCTGTTGTATCGCCTATAAAATGATGGGGAAAGTATACCATAATTTTCTTCTGTTGAAAAGCAGAAATTTACCATTTTCCGCATAAATACGATTTCGGTATGCCCTGTGCTTGCGGTTGTTGCACAGACTGCACTCCCCCCCGCAGAGCCGCAAAAACCGTTCTCCCCGCCGCGGATGCTGTTTTTCACAGTGACCGCGGCGCTTTTTTGTGCGATATGACGAGTTTCCGAAAATGTTCAAATCGCTGTTGACTTCCGCCATTGACAGTGTCATAATGTGAATGATTCATTAAATAATTCGGTGAAATATTCACTGACCACAAATCACATGAACTATATAAGGAGGGTTCCGATGAAGATCTTAGTCATCAACCCCGGCGCCACCTCCACCAAGATCGCGGTGTTCCAGGACGAGGAGCAGCTCTACAAGCTGACCATCGACCACTCCGCGGAGGAGCTGGACCGGTTCGAGCGTGTCATCGACCAGGCGGACTACCGCCGCGAGGCCATTCTCAGCGCCATTACCAGCGCCGGCTACCGGCTGTCGGACTTCGATGCCGTGTGCGGCCGCGGCGGCCTGTACCGTGCCATCCCCTCCGGCACCTACGCCGTCAACGACCGCGTCATGCGCGACGTGGAGGCCGCCCCCTACGGCGAGCACCCCTCCAACTTGGGTGCGTACCTGGCCAAGCAGCTGGGCGACACCGTGGGCATCCCCGCCTTCTTCGTGGACCCCGTCTGCGTGGATGAGATGACCGAGGTGGCCCACTACACCGGCTTTGCCGAGTTCCGCCGCAGGTGCCTGTTCCACGCGCTGAACCACAAGTCTATCGGCCGCAAGGCCGCGCAGCAGCTGGGCCGTACCTATGAGGAGGTAAACCTCATCGTTTGCCACCTGGGCGGCGGCGTCAGCGTGGGCGCCCACCAGCACGGCCGCGTGGTGGACGTGTGCAACGTCAAGGACGAAGGCGCCATGGGTATGGACCGCGGCGGCGGCCTGCCGGTGAACCAGCTCATTGACTACTGCTTCAGCGGCAAGACCCGCGCCGAGGTGAAAAAGACGCTGGGCCGCCGCGCCGGCATGTTCTCCTACCTGGGCACCACGGACTTCCGCGTGGTCTGCGCCAGAATGGCGGAGGGCGACCAGCAGGCCGCCGCAGCCTATGAGGCTCTGGTATATCAGCTGGCCAAGGATATCGGCACCATGGCCGCCGTGCTGCACTTCAACGTGGATGCCATCGTCTACACCGGCGGCATGGCGTATGAGCAGTCCTTCTGCGACGACATCACCGCCTACGTGGGCAGGCTGGCCTCCGTACTCCGCCTCCCCGGCGAGGAGGAGATGCGCTCGCTGGCGGAGGGTGCCCTGCGGGTGCTCCGCGGCCAGCAGGAAGCCGGTCAATATTAAATAGGATATATAGAAAGGTGGAAAAAGCTATGAAGCATCTGATGTCCGGCAATGAGGCCACCGCCCGCGGCGTCTACGAGGCCGGTATCAAGGTCTGTTCCGCGTACCCCGGGACCCCCAGCACGGAGATCCTGGAGAACCTGCCCCAGTACGGCAAGGATGTGTACTGTGAGTGGGCCCCTAACGAAAAGGTGGCCGCCGAGGTGGCCTACGGCGCGGCCATGGCCGGCTCCCGCTCCTTCTGCACCATGAAGATGGTAGGTTTGAACGTGGCCGCCGACCCCCTGTTCACCGCCGGCTACCTGGGCGTCAACGGCGCTTACATCGTTGTCAGCGCTGATGACCCCTCCTGCCACTCCTCCCAGAACGAGCAGGATAACCGTCTCTATGCCCGGGCCGCCAAGGTCGCTATGGTAGAGCCCAGCGACTCTCAGGAGTGCAAGGATTTTGTGAAGCTGGCCTGCGAGATCTCCGAGGAGTTCGACACCCCTGTGCTGTACCGCACCACTACCCGCGTCTGTCACAGCAAGGGTCTGGTGGAATTCGGCGAGCGCACCGAGCATACCGCTCCCGCCTACCAGCGCAACGTCCGCAAGTTTGTCTGCACCCCCGCCAATGCCTATATGAACCACCCCATTGTGGAGGAGCGTCTGGCCAAGCTGGCGGAGTACGGCTGCACCCGCGCACTGGAGAACGGCCTGAACAAGCTGGAGCTGGGCGACGGCAAGGTGGGCGTCATCACCGCTTCCATCAGCTATCAGTACGCCAAGGAGGTATTCCCCGAGGGCACATCCTTCCTGAAGCTGGGCCTGACCTTCCCCCTGCCCATGGGCCTGATCCGCGACTTCGCCAAGAAAGTGGAGAAGCTGTACGTCATCGAGGAGCTGGAGCCCTTCATGGAGGAGCAGATCAAGGCCGCCGGCATCGACTGCGTGGGCAAGGAGCTCACCGGCAACATGTACGAGCTGAACACCGAGCTGGTGCGTGAGCGGGTGCTGGGCGTGAAGCCCAGCTATCAGGTCATCACCGAGGTCCAGGCTGCCAAGCGTCCCCCCGCGCTGTGCCCCGGCTGTCCTCACCGCGGCTTCTTTTACACCCTGTCCAAGAACAAGAACTACGTGGTCACCGGCGACATCGGCTGCTACACTCTGGGCAGCGCCGCGCCCCTGAACTGCATGGACGCCTGCCTCTGCATGGGCGGCGGCTTCACCGTGGGCATGGGCATAGCCAAGTCCTTCCAGCGCGAGGGCGTCACCGATAAGGTGGTGTTCGGCGTCATGGGCGACTCCACGTTTTTCCACAGCGGCATGACCGGCGCCGCCGAGATCATCTACAACAACGGCCGCATGGTCCCCTGTGTGCTGGATAACCGCATCACCGGCATGACCGGCCACCAGGACAACCCCGGCACCGGCTTCACCCTGATGGGCGAGCCTGCCCCCATGATCCGCGTGGAGGGCGTGCTGGAGGCTTACGGCTTCGCACCCGTGTTCACTGTGGATCCCCAGGATCTGAAGGCCATGAAGCAGACCGTGGACGCCGCAGTGGCCGCCCTCAACGAGGGCAAGCACCCCGCCATCGTCACCCGCCGTCCCTGCCTGCTCATCAAGCGGATGAAGCACGAGAACGGCATGTGCGTGGTCAATGCCGACAAGTGCAGGAGCTGCAAGAGCTGCCTGAAGGTGGGCTGCCCCTCCATCTCCATGGAGAACGGCAAGGCATTCATCGACCGCACCCAGTGCGTGGGCTGCACCGTCTGTGCCCAGGCGTGTCCCTTCGGCGCTATCGAAAAGGAGGAGAAGTAACATGAGCGATGTGAAAAGCTGCCTGTTGGTAGGCGTAGGCGGTCAGGGCGCTATCCTGATCTCCAAGATCATGTCCAACGGCTTCATGAAGGCCGGCTACGATGTCAAGCAGAGCGAGGTCCACGGCATGGCCCAGCGCGGCGGCAGCGTGTCCACCCAGGTCCGCTGGGGCAGCAAGGTCTACGGCCCCGTGTTTGGCCGCGGCGAGGCCGACATCATGGTGGCCCTGGAGAAGATGGAAGCCGTCCGATACGCGGAGTTCCTGAAGCCCAGCGGCGTGGTCGTCATCAATGACTACGCCATCAAGTCCACCACCATCGCCTCCGGCGCCGAGACGTACCCCGAGGGCTGCATCGAGGCTATGGCCAGGCACTTCAAGACCATCGCGATTCCCGCCAGCGACATCGCTCTGGAGCTGGGCAATCCCAAGTGCATGAACGTGGTGCTGTTCGGCGCCATGTGCGACTCCCTGGGCTGCCCCAATATCGACTGGGAGCAGATCGTGGCGGAGACGGTGCCCGCCAAGGTCAAGGATCTGAACCTTCAGGCGTTCCGCGCCGGCCGCGAAGCCGCCAGCAGAACCGCCGAATAACACGGATACATAAAAAGCTCCCCCGACACGGTGTCGGGGGAGCTTTTTATGTATCTGCTTACTTGTGCAGCAGCGGGCTCAGGGGCTTGTAGATCAGGAAGCACAGCGCAACGTCCAGAAGGCCCTTGCACAGGGTGAAGGGCACGTTGAACACCAGCAGGCAGTTGAACAGGGCGTTGCTGGTGGGGATCTGCGCCACGGTGCCGAGGATCTCCTGATACATCCCCACGATGGCCTCCAGCGGCAGGCCGTACAGCACCACATAGGCGGGGTAGACGATGAAATAGTTCAGAGGCAGGCTGATGAGCGCCATGGCGGCGGCGCCGGCCACAGAGCCCCACAGAGCGCCGGAACGGTTCTTGTGCTTCTTGTAGATGATACCGGCGATGAAGGCGAAGGTAGCGCCCAGCAGGAAGTTGGACAGCTCGCCCACGCAGGCGCTGGAGCCGAAGGGCAGGTGCAGCAGGTTCTTCACCAGCTGGATGGCCACGCCGTACACGGGGCCGAGGGAGAACGTGCCAAGCAGGGCGGGCAGGTCGGAGATGTCCAGCTTCACGAACGCGGGCATGATGGGGATGGAGAACTCCACGAACTGGAGGACGGCGGCCACCGCTGCCAGCAGGGCGGCGACCGCGATACGATGGGTCTTTTGCTTCTGAGTCATAAAAAAACACTCCTTTTCGATGATAAACACCCGGAAATTGCCTTCCAAGGTGTACGCATCAAAAAAGAGCATCACAAAATGCCATACACGCCTTCTCTCATCCAGACTATACTGTCGGTACCGGAATCACACCGGTTCATGCAGCTCGCGCCGCTCGCGGACTATACCGCCGGTGGGGAATCTCACCCCGCCCCGAAGACAAATATGCGGTTGTTCTCGCGCTCTATGATACACCATGTCCCGCCAAAATGCAACCGCTTTCTGCTTGATTTTTTTATTTATTGTTTTACAGCAACTTTTTATTGTATTTCGATAAATAATGATTGACAAACGATATGTCCCGTGGTATGCTGACATTAGAAAGGATGTGTGAGACATGAAGCATATCGCGCATAAAAAGCTGGCCGTCCTGCTGCGTATCGGCCTTGTGATCGCAGCCTTGGTGTGCGGGGCCATCTTTTTCTGGTTCCTGCCTCAGCTGGGCCACGGCATCGCCCTGGCCGACCCTGAGTATGCCTGGGCCTTCTGGCCCTGCCTGATCTTCGCGTGGCTGTTCGCCGTACCGGTATTCTGGGCCATGGCCGCTCTGTGGGCCGTATTCGGCCGCATCGGCCGCGGCGACGCCTTCTGTATGGAGAATGCCCGGGCCATGGCCACTGTGTCCCGCCTGGCATTCTCCGACGCAGTGCTGGTGCCGGTGGGTGTCATCACCTTGGCTCTGCTGGGCGCCGGCTCCCCCGGCATGACGGTCATCGCCATGCCCGCGGGCGTCATGGTCTGCACTCTGGTGGGCGTCATGGCGATGGCCCTGAGCCGTCTGGTAGCCGATGCCGCCCGCCTCCAGGATGAGAGCGACCTGACGGTGTGAGGTGGCAGTATGATCGTATTTCACATTGATATCATGCTGGCCCGCCGCAAAATGAGCCTGACGGAGCTGAGCGAGCGGGTAGGCATCACCATAGCCAACCTGTCCATTCTTAAGACCGGCAAGGCCCGTGCCGTGCGGCTGGACACCCTGAACCGCCTGTGTGCCGCGCTGGACTGCCAGCCCGCCGACCTGATGGAATTTCTGCCGGACCCGCCGGAGGAATGACCGCACCGGCAGTTGCAGTTTCTGCCGCATCGTGCTACAATAAAGAGAATTCCGCCGGACTCACCGGTCTGAAGTAAGGTGGCGAACCGTATGGAGAGCACCTCCCCCGCCCAACTGGATACTGTGTCGCAGCCGGAGGCACCTGCGGCCTCCCGCTATTCGCTGCGCTGGCTCTTTTTCCCGCTGGCCCTGCTGTACCATGAACTGCTGCTGCGCGCTTTCGACAGCAGCACTGTCTTTTTCGACGCGGCGCTGGCGCCTACCGCCCTGACCGCGCTGGGTCTGGGCCTGCTCATCAGCCTGCTGGCCAATGCTCTGCCCTGCCGCAGGGTCTCCCGCTGGGCCGCGCTGATCCTGACGCTGCTGTGGACCGTCTGCGTCTGCGTGGAGTATTGCTGCAAGAGCTACTTCAAGTCCTACTTTGCCCTGACGTTCATGGTCACCATGACCGGTCACGTGGTGGGCGACTTCGCCGGTACCATCCCCGATGTGGTGCTGCCCCGCCTGCCCTTCATCCTCCTAGCGCTGGTGCCGCCGGTGCTGGCCATTGTTCTGCGCCGCCGCATCGTACCGGAGGACTCCATGGGCCGCCGCGGCCTGCTGGTGCTGGCGCTGCTGGCCCTGTTGACGCTGGGCGGCGGAGACGCCGTCGGCCGCTTCGGCCCCAGCGCCGCGCTGTTCACCTACGATTTCAACACCAACAGTGCCGTTCCCCGCTTCGGTCTGAACACTGCTCTGCGGCTGGAGCTGACCTACGCCGTCACCGGCGTGCCCACGCCGCCGCTGGAACCCCTGCCGGCGCCTGACCCCGCACCGGAACCGGAGCCCACGCCCGTGGACTACGGCTACAATATGCTGGACATCGACTTTACCGCGTTAGCCGAGTCCACCGGCGACAGCACGCTGGCCTCGCTGCACCGTTATATGGCCGCCCGTACTCCCTCCCGCCAGAACCAGTATACCGGCATGTTCGCAGGCAAGAACCTGATCCTGCTGACGGCAGAGTCCTTCTCGCCCTGGTTCATCTCTCAGGAGCTGACCCCCACCCTGTACCGCCTGACCCACGAGGGCTTCGTGTTCAGCAACTACTACCAGCCCGGCTGGGGCCAGTCCACCACCGGCGGCGAGTTTGCCGTCCTCACCGGCCTGCTGCCCACATGGGTGGGCGGCGATGTCAGCTTCTGGGCCAGCCGCTATGACTACATGCCGCTGGCGCTGGGCAATCAGTTCCGTGCTTTGGGCTATCAGACACCGGCGTGGCACAACAACACCTATAATTATTATGGCCGCAACGCCACTCACCCCAACCTGGGCTACGACTATGAGGGCATTGGCTCCGGTCTGACTCTGGCCACTCAGGACAGCAGCTGGCCCTACTCCGATCTGGAAATGCTGGAGGCCACGCTGGACAGCTGTGTGGACGCCTACCTCACCACCGGCCAGCCCTTCCACGCCTACTACATGACCGTCAGCGGCCACGGCAGCTATAACTGGGGCCAGTCCATGGCTGCCAAGAACCGCGCCGCAGCGGAGGCTGCCTACCCCAACGCCAGTGCGCCGGTGCAGGCCTACGTAGCCGCCAATCTGGAGCTGGAGGCCGCCCTGACGTATCTGGTGGACCAGCTGGAGGCCCGCGGCATCGCCGACGACACCGTGATCTGTCTCTCCGCCGACCACTACCCCTACGCGCTGGCGGAGACCGGCGTGGACTACTACGCCGAGCTGACGGGCCGTCAGGACTCGGATCTGGACACTTCCCGCTACCGCAACGCGCTGATCCTCTGGTGCGGAGGCATGGACCAGCCCGTCACCGTGGACACGCCCTGCAGCGCCGTGGACATCGTGCCCACCCTCAGCAACCTGTTCGGCCTTCGCTACGACTCCCGCCTGCTGTCCGGCCGCGACATTCTGGCGGATAACTACGACCCTGCCAGCGCCTCCGGCTGCATCCCGCTGGTGGTACTGCCCACTCCCGTGGGCAACAGCTGGGCCACCGCCGCCGGCGTCTACGAGGCCCACACCGGCACCTTCACCCCCGCCCCCGGCGTCACACCGGAGGAGGGCTACGTGGACGCCGTCAACCGCCTTGTCTCCGCCAAATACACCTACGCGCGGCTCATCATCCAGTACGACTACTACCGCATCGTGCTGGGAGAGAATGAATGACGTAAAAAAAGCTGTTCTGTCTCTGACAGAACAGCTTTTTTGTATATGGAAAACCACTCGCCTGCTTCCTCTTCTGATTCAAAGCTGGTGCGCATACCACTCTCCGCCGGTGGGCCGGAACCCCGCGGCGCGGAACATCTCCCGGCTCTGGTGGTTGAAGTCGTAGATATTGGCCGTGACCTGCGCCATCCCCTTTTCCCGGACAAGCCGCAGCATCTCCGTCGATGATGCGTTCCGTCATACATGCTCCTCCTGTTCTCTGCCGTAAAAGACCTCCCGAACCGGATCGGTTCGGGAGGTCGATGGCATATACCTCAATGTCTCCGCGTCAGTGGCGCTCCACGTAGTCCCACTCGTCGCCGCTCTCGTACACCAGATGGATGTCCTCCAGATAGGGGGTATCCATGGGGTTGGCCATGGGCGCCGCCTGCTTGTAGCGTTCCAGATTCCGGCGGGACTTCTCCGCCGGCTGGACTGTACCGGCGCCTGCGATGCAGCCGCCCGGGCAGGCCATGCCCTCCAGCAGATAGCCGTTGTACTTGCCGGTGCGGGCGCCGCGCAGCATCTTGCGGCACTCGTCCAGGCCCTCCGCTGCTACGGTCTTGACCTCCACCTCGGGACGGATCCGGTGGATGACCTCCTCCACTGCCTTGGCCACGCCGCCGCCGGCGGCGAAGCCCACGCCGGGGGCGGATGCCTCGTAGTGGGCCGCGCTGTCCTCGATCTGGGAGAAGTCGATGCCCTTGGCCTCGAACATGCCCCGCAGCTCCTCAAATGTCAGCACGAAGTCCACATCGCTGCGGACGGAGCGGCGGCTGGCCTCCAGCTTCTTGGCGGCGCAGGGGCCGATAAAGGCGATGCGGCAGTTGGGGTCCTTCTTTTTCAGCAGCCGCGCCGTCAGCACCATGGGCGTCATGGTCATGGAGATGTAGGGTGCGAAGCCCGGGAACTCCTTCTTGGCCATGACAGACCAGGCGGGGCAGCAGGAGGTCGCCATGAACGGCTGCTTCTCCGGCACGTCCCGCAGGAACTCCTCGGCCTCCTCGATGGCGCACAGGTCGGCGCCGATGGCCACCTCCTCCAGAGAGGCAAAGCCCAGCATCTTCATGGCCTCGCGGATCTGGCCTGGAGTCACGTTGTCGCCGAACTGACCCCAGAAGGCCGGCGCGATGATGGCCACCACCTTGTCGCCCTTGCGGATGGCGTGAATCAGCTGGAACAGCTGGCCCTTGTCCACGATGGCACCGAAGGGGCAGTTCACCAGACACATGCCGCAGTTCACGCACTTGTCGTAGTCGATGTCCGCCCGTCCGTACTCATCCTGTCCGATGGCGTGCATGCCGCAGGCCTCCTGACAGGGGCGGGTGAACTTGATAATGGCCTGATAGGAGCAGGCTTCCTTGCACTTGCCGCATTTGATGCACTTATCCTGGTCGATGACGGCCTGACCCCGCTCCGTGGAGATGGCCCCCTTGGGGCAGGCGTACTGACAGTGCCGCGCCAAACAGCCCTGACATGCGCTGGTCACCTCGTAGTGGGTGGGCGCGCAGGCATTGCAGGCGTACTTGATGACGTTGATCAGCGGGGGATCGTAGTACTTCGCGGCGATGGCACTCTCCTCCACGCCGTCGGACAGCACCGAGTGCTCCGTCACCGGCCGCAGCGGCAGGCCCATGGCCAGCCGGATGCGCTCACCCACGATGGCCCGCTCCAGAAACACGGACTCCCGCTGCCGCCCCACCTCGCCGGGCACGATCTCATAGGGCAGCTTCTCCATGCGCGTGTAGTCTCCACCCTCATAGGCCAGCTTCGCCACCTCGGCAAAGACCCGCTTGCGGATGTCCGCAACACCGCACTTGATATTTCTCATTCTTTTTTGTCCTCCCAAAATCCACCCTAAAGGGGTTCTATACCAATTGTGTATTATACCTGCTCCCCCCATAAAAAGGCAATATCTTTCGTAAGGAATTTTTTTCACCCTCATAGGTGAATTCTCTTGCAACCTGCACAATCCCCCTATATAAAGCTGCTATTCCCCCATTATATCCGCAAATATTCCGTAAAAAATACACGAAAAATCCGCATTATACTTATAGGAGAAATATTTTTCTCCAGAGTAAAATCGCTGCATGTTTTCTCTTATACACGTCCCCGCAGCGCTTCCTCCAGCTTCCCCAGTGCCTTCTTCTCGATCCGCGATACATAGCTCCGGCTGATACCGTACAGAGCCGCCACCTGCTTCTGGGTCTGGGGCAGTCGTCCGTCCAGTCCGTAGCGCCGCCGGATGATGTCGGCCTCCCGCTCCGTCAGCACCTCCGCCACCAGCCGCCGGATGAGCTTGCGGTTCTCCTTGTCCTGCAGCTCCTCCAGCATGGTGTCCTCCTCGCCCACCACATCGCTGAGGTACAGGGCATCTCCCTCCGGCCCCGTCTCGATGGTGTCCGACAGCGACACCTCCCCCTGCAGCTTCCGCTGCGCCCGGAAGTGCATCAGTATCTCATTCGCTATCCTCTCCCAACGGATACATCGGTTGGTCAATGGGGGGCAAATCCGCCTCTCCATCCTCCGCAAAGAGGTAAACATAGGCGTTTTTGCCGTCCCAGACCACCTTTTTGACGATGGTGCGCAGCAGGCGGCGTTTTTCCTCCAGCGTGGCAGAATCCACCGCGCTGG
>ENA-OYXI01000441-OYXI01000441.1-human-gut-metagenome-genome-assembly--contig:-NODE-441-length-21109-cov-16.827919_pt1 | contig 21109 bp, 26 predicted proteins | sample MGYA00244217_ERZ653421 | MGnify/ENA primary metagenome ERZ653421 (study PRJEB26926, sample SAMN06165148) | human gut metagenome | biome: ENVO:00009003; feature: ENVO:2100002; material: ENVO:00002003... | reverse complement strand
CCTATTAAGTCGTCGGCAGCGTCAGATGTGTATAAGAGACAGATATATTATATGTTTTACATATAAAAAATCCACCTGCCATCAACAGCAGAACATATACCAATAACTCCATAATACTGCCATCCGTAAAAATCCTAATAACAGCAATTCCAAAAATAGCAAACAATATATAATAAATAAACTTTACCTTTTTCTTAAGAAATCTGGTAAAGAAATGAAAAACTGTCAACATTTCAATGCTTCCCATAACATATACATTGAAAATATCTAATCCATCCATTCTTTCACACTCTCCGTTCCTTCATATATTTCAAAACAACACTTGAAAATTCTTTGCTCCGTAAGCGTGATACCGGTATCGTCTGATCATTTATCATATATGCCATTCCATTTTTATAACTTTTCAAATAGCTCAAATTAATTAAATAACTTCTATGACATTTGAAAAATCTCCCATCCAGTTTTGTTTCAAGATTTTCAATTCTGTCATAGTAATCAACAACTTCTCCCAACTTTAAATGCAGATATATTTTTCTGTCTATAATTTCACAAAAAATGATGTCATCAAAGGAAATAATATTGCTCTCGTATCCTTTCTGAACAAGCAAGTTTGCTTCATTGGCATTTTGCATGGAAGCAAATAATCTCTCCATTTTTTTGTCAAAATATTCTTCTTCAATTGGTTTTACCAGATAATCATATGCCTGCACTTCAAAAGCCTGAAATACCATTTCCTTTAAAACAGTTATAAAAATCAGGTAACCTTTATAATTCTGACTACGCAGCTTTCTTGCAGTTTCCATACCATCTATGCCATCCATTTGAATATCTAAAAACAAAATATCTATACTTTTGTTGTATCTTAGTAATTCCTCGCCGCTCCCAAATTGTGAAATTTTTATTTTTACATTTTTTCTGTGAAAAAAATCAAGTGCCAGCTTTTTAACTTTATCTGATATATATTTTTCATCATCACAAATTGCAATGTTAATCACATGACCACCTCTTTTCTTAAATTAGTTATTTTAGCATCTATCATCAAATGAAACAATTATAATGCTTTGGAATGTAATTGTAATGTTGTGTAATGCCGAATAGCTCAATAAGTATATAAACGAATCTAAATTTCTCGCTTAATATCGTGTGAATTAATTTTATCTATCCTTAACCTTGCCTGTTCCCTCTGTACCAAAACTATAGTTTTCCAAACACCGACACACCCTTTGGGAGTGTCGAAAACAACCATAGCAAGCACTGCCTGTGTCATGACACAGGCGAAATTTTTCACATTCAGCCTGCCGACTGAACGGAACAAATTTCCATAGGGAAGTATCCCTAATCTTAATCAGTATCTCGGACGAACCACGCCGCCTGATGCTGCACAGGAGCAGCTGAAAAAAAAGAATACTCCAAACCTGTAAATGCGCAAAAAATAGAGGTGCGCAAGACACCCCTATTTCCTAAACCTCTTGCAAAATCTGCAATAGTGGTTTATAATCAGGTTAGAAACCGAAGGATATTAGCGTGTCCAACGGTTGCACAATCGGAAACTTATAAAGCGTTAAGTTTATTAACGGATTACAGGCTATCCTCTATTGCGAGTAGAGGATAGCCTTTCCGTTTATTTGCGGTTATGTTTATTGTCTATGTATGTCAAGGCTGCAAATACAACCAATAAAAGCGTAAGCACTTCTAAAGTATCCATACCGACCTCCTTTCCGTCTCCAGAAAGGACAACCGCAAGACTATCCCTACTTGCTCTAATCTGACTGAAAATATTATATCATTTCGTGTCGAATAATACCAGCACCACTTACGATATTTCCTCTGTCTATTTCCTCTGCCGGTTCCAATACCACCCCGGCAAATTCCTCATCGCTCATGTTCTGGAGCTTTCCTAACACCTGCTCTGCAAGCTCCTCCATATCGCTGTCCTTTATGTGCGGCATTACCCGTCTGATGTCCTCCATCAGCTCTGTCTTGTGGGATAACTGAATATCCATCGGATTCAGATAATCTTTGGAGTCTGTGGCAAGCCTTATGACCTGTCCCTTTAGTGCCTGTACCAACGGGAAATACTCTCCCTCCGGATCACAGATAATAATGTCATCCCTTGTCATTAGGAAATGCCTGTTGTAATGATTAAATCGGGCTTTCCTCGATGTGTTTAGCTGTAACCACCTCCTCCTAATATATAAGTGTAGGGTTTCAGTACCCAACAGCCAGTTGGGACTTAATCCTCTCATTGTTTAAGCTGTATAATGATTAGGCATCGGTCTGACGACACCTCCTAGGACCATTGGCGTCCGTACGAAAGCCTGTCAGCCAGCCTGTCATTGCAGCCGTTCGATTTATGCAGGTTGAACTACTACTTCACGTTCGTTTGATACCCCAGGAGATTGAATAGGCAATGAGAAATGCTGGAATCCATGCAAATTCACTTTTGGAGGTACGTAGAATGTACAACGCAGTAGGTATTGATGTTTCAAAGGGTAAAAGCACCATTGCAGTCCTGCAGCCTGGCGGCACTGTGATCCGTAAGCCCTTTGATGTCTCCCACACATCCCAAAACCTCAATGAACTGGCAGATTATTTGAGTTCATTAGACGGCACCACAAAGATCGTTATGGAGTGTACGGGTAGATATCATGAGCCTATGGTAAAGGCTCTATCCGAGGCTGGATTGTTTGTTTCCATTGTAAATCCTCACCTGATTAAAAACTTTGGCAACAACTCCCTGCGCAAGCTGAAATCGGATCCGGCGGATGCCCGCAAAATTGCCCGCTATACGCTTGACAACTGGACGGAACTGCGCCAATATTCAGGTATGGACAATACACGTACTCAGTTAAAAACTTTAAACTCTCAATTCAGCTTCTTTATGAAGCAAAAGGTTGCCGCAAAAGCAAATCTGATTGCACTGTTGGATAATACTTATCCTGGTGTAAACAAACTCTTTGACAGCCCCACCCGTGAGGACGGGAGTGAAAAATGGGTTGACTACGCTTATTCTTTCTGGCATGCGGATTGTGTCCGCAAGATTGGGTTAAAGGCATTTACAGAACGCTACAAGTCTTTCTGTAAGAAGCACCACTATATCTTTCAGCAGGACAAGCCCGAAAAACTGTTTAATGCCTCGAAGGAGTTGGTTGCCGTCTTTCCAAAGGAGAAGACTTATAAGCTGTTGATCCAGCAAAGCATCCAGCAGTTAAATCTTGCCTCCGAACATGTAGAACGACTCCGCAGGGAAATGAACGAACTGGCATCCACACTTCCCGAATACAGCACCGTAATGGGCATCTATGGCGTTGGTAAAACCTATGGCCCCCAGCTCATCGCTGAGATCGGCGATGTATCCCGGTTTACCCACAGGGAAGCACTGACCGCCTTTGCGGGCGTAGACCCCGGTGTTGATGAATCCGGCCAGCACAAGTCAAAGAGCAACAGGGCTTCAAAGGTCGGCTCCGCAAGGCTGCGCAAGACATTGTTTCAGATCATGACAACCCTGTTGCAAAATGCTCCTGAAGCCGATCCGGTGTACCGTTTTCTTGACAAAAAACGGTCTCAGGGAAAGCCTTACTATGTCTACATGACAGCCGGAGCGAATAAGTTCTTACGCATTTACTATGGTAAAGTCAAAGAGTGTCTGCGGAACTTAGAACAGACAGAATAACACCCTTTTCTATATCACCCCTTTCAAAGCCGGCATTTTTGGCGGCTTAAAAGTTATGCACAAAATATCAAATCGGATTTTTGAAATTTTCTTCAAAAAACACTTGACTTTTTATTAGCAGGCTTTCAAGGCATGAAAAAAGCACTCTAACCTGTGGCTAAAGTGCTGTGTAAGTTTGTTATTAAGTTGTTTGTGAAACGGACAAGCTGGAATCTGATGCTGTCTACCTCTTATCCAATCCATTTTTTAATTTCAAAATATCTTTTCTGATTTTTTCAATGACTATCTTAAATTCCTCATCACTTTTTCCTGTTGGATCTTCAAGTCCCCAGTTATCATCAAACGGTCTTCCTATAAATGGACATCCCACATTACACCCCATTGATATTGCAATATCCGGATTTGGAATATCACTAACCAGCTTACTGAACTGCCCATCTGCTTCCATATCTATATTATATAATTCCTTCATAATACGGACAGCATCTTGGTTAATCTGTGGTTTTGTTTCTGTACCCGCCGAATAACTTTGAAACACATCTGATGCCAGATGTCTTCCAAAAGCCTCAGCAATCTGACTTCGGCAGGAATTATGGACACAAATAAATGCCACTTTTACATTACTCATGAAATGGACACCTCTCCTTTATACACTGCTCATTAAAATCTGTGAATCCACATTGCATTTGTTCGTATTGCAATGTTACTCCATAATGAGCATTCACATAATCAATACCATTCTTAAATGCTATCATTGCATCTCTCTTGCAGCATCTTGGTCCGTTTATGGCTCCTAATTCTCCGATTGCTTTCGAGGTAAACTGCATATGATTTCCCCATGTTCCATCTGTTGAAAGGGGACCTGTTCCGTCGATGATTGCAAGTGCAGCGCCAATGGATGTGATTGCTCCGCATATTCCCCATAAACCGCACATTGCTCCCGGCATCCGAAGTCCTTCTGACATCAGCCTGTCCAATGCCTGTTCTAAGTCTATCTCTCCACCTGCGTTTTTGTAGGCTACTAGCAAACTTGCACCATCTAATATATGGTGTTCCGGTCCATGAATGCTGATATATTCCTTCTCTGCAATCTGCTTAAAAATAACAACCGGATTTGTTCCCTGTTCTTTCTTTATATCTTTTACAATCAGTTCTGCTTTTTCTCTTACTGTCATAGAAACCTTCCTTTCGTCTTATTTGCAATTCTTACAAGCATAAGCATTACCGGAACTTCTGTTAAGACACCCACAGTAGTAGCAAGTGCAGCCTCACTTGTTGTTCCAAACAATGCAATCGCCACTGCCACCGCAAGTTCAAAGAAATTAGATGCTCCTATCATTCCTGCAGGTGCTGCAATATTGTGTGGCAGTTTTAACAGATAACACGCTACGTATGCAATTCCAAAGATCAAAAATGTCTGAATTATCAAAGGTATTGCAATCAGTATTATGTGTATAGGATTTTTCAGAATAACTTCCGACTGAAACATAAATATCAGCACTAATGTCAATAGTAGCCCTATAGTTGTAACCGAATCAAATTTATTTAAAAACTGCTGGTTTAAATAATTCTCATCATGTTTTCTGATTACAGCCATTCTGGTAATAATTCCACCAACAAGCGGTATTACTACAAAAAGCACGACACTTAAAAATATTGTATTAAAAGGCACTGCTACATTGGACACACCCAGCAGAAATTTCACAATCGGTCCAAATGCAAAAAGAATGATAATATCATTCGTTGCAACCTGAACGACAGTATATACCGGATTCCCTTGCGTCAGACTGCTCCATACAAATACCATTGCTGTGCATGGTGCTGCACCAAGCAATACTGCACCAGCCAGATATTCTGTAGCAAGTTCAACCGGAATAAATGCCCTGAATAACACAAAGAAGAACAAGCATGTAATTCCATACATTGTAAATGGTTTGATCAGCCAATTAACGATCCAAGTCACAAATAATCCTTTCGGATTTTTGCTGATATACTTGACACTTTTGAAGTCCACCTTAATCATCATTGGATAAATCATAATCCAGATTAATACAGCCATAGGAATAGATATCCCTGCATATTCAAACTTATTTAATATATTGGGTATCATCGGAAAAAAATGTCCTATGGATACACCGATGATCATGCATAGAATGACCCACACAGATAAATACTTTTGAAAAAACTTCATCTTAGCATTTCCCCTCTAACAACAGCTATCTTTTTTGTCACCGCATGACTCACATGTCAAACTGCCAATAAAATTCTTGAATTCTAATAAAGTATCACAATTCAAAGAGTAATGATGCCATTTACCTTCTTTGCGATCATTCACCAATCCACATTCCACCAGTATCTTCATATGATGAGACAGGGTTGGCTGTGTAATTTCAAATTTTTCCAAGAGCCTGCATCCACATTTTTCGCCATCTGACAACATTTGCACTATTTCTAATCTGTTTGAATCTCCAAGTACCTTGCAGATTAATGCAACATTTGTTAGTTCCATTTCATTTACCTCGCATTGATATTTATCTATGTGTGTAGATTAGCATATACATAGATAATCGTCAATGTGTTTTTATAAAATAAAGCCATACATTTTCATGTACAGCTTGAAAAACAGGAAGTTATCGAAGAGCATCCCTTAATTGCCACAAGCTACTACGGATACTTTCTCCAGCTCCATCAATAGCCTGCGCTATAATGATTGCGGCAACTATAATTGCCTCTGCGACAATAATTTTTCCAATCAAATATTGATATTCTTTCATTTTGATTACCTCCATCTACAAGTATCAATTTTCTCAATTCTCAAGTCGAGTAGACTAAGACCTCTCAATCTTAGCCCCTCACAGATCCGTACGTGCGGCTTTCCCGCATACGGCTCCTCATAGTAACATTCGCTTCAATATAAACAATAGTACGTTTTAGGTTTTGCTAATGGGTAATACTTTAGCATTTCCACAAATCCATTCCATGTGTATGCCCGTCTACAACCTCTCCGATTCATGGCTTTGAATAGAAACTGTTGTACTCTATGCAGGAATGTTGTTATCTTCCGAAAATTCCATGTAACACCATAATATCGATAGTGTCCAATTAGTTTTACGTTCAACTCTTTAATTATTTCTCGCATTGGTCGATTTCGATTATCGTAAATCCAGTTCTTGTATGCTCTAACCTTTTGCTCAAACTTCTTTCTTGAAGTCTGTACCTTTGGCACGAAACCTCCCTTTCGAGTTTTGCTACAGTAGAAGGTAAACCCCAGAAAATCAAATGTTTCAGGCTTACATTCTCCTCTTGCTCTACGATTCTGCTCTGCAAATCTCCCAAATTCAATTAGTCTGCTTTTACTACTTTCCAGCTCCAGTCCAAACTTTTCCATTCGTTCCTTTAACTCTTTATAGTATCTTTCAGCTTCTGACTTATATTGAAATCCTGCAACAAAATCATCCGCAAAGTTGACGAGAAAACACTCTCCCTGCATTTCCCTTTGCACCACCAGCTTAAACCACAGCGTCAGCACATGATGCATGTATATATTTGCAAGCATCGGACTCATTACTGAGCCTTGTGCCGAACCTTCCTCTGTTGGCTCGAATTTTCCTTGCTCCATTATTCCTGCTTTAAGGTATTTACGTATTAGCCACAATAAGTTCTTATCCTGTATATTCCATTCAAGGAACTTCATCATCCAATCATGGTCGATATGGTCAAAGAAACCTTTGATATCGGCATCTACGATATAGCTGATTTTTCCATAGCTTATCCGTTGGTATACTTCTTTTATTGCTTCGTGACACCCCCTATTCGGTCTGAATCCATACATGCAGTTTAGGAATCTCGGTTCATAAATAGCTCCCAGTATTTTCTTCACTGCCATTTGTACAATCTTATCTTCATAGGAAGCAATCCCTAATGGTCGCTTCTTTCCATTTTCTTTAGGTATATATACCCTCAGTGACGGAAGTGGCTTAAAGGATTTGTTTTTCAACCTCTGTACCAGTTCCTTGATATTTCTATCAAGGTTCTTCCCATACTCATCCTTAGTTACCTTGTCAATTCCGACTGCTTTGTTCCCATCTAATTCCTTATGGCATTGCTTTAGCATATCTTCATTTATCAAGTGGTACACTGATGTAAATATAGGATGTTTTGATGTTGCCGATATCTCAGCTATTCTTACTAATTTCGTTTCCATTATTTCCTCCGTCCCTGAGTACGGATAATGTGTCCTCAGTAAGACCTTTACTATGCAATCCCCTTCCCTCCATCGGCATTGCCCGATTTCTACAGTACTATGGGATTGTCCGACCACCTACCATTCATTTGAAATACTCCGTTTTCAGTTGCAATTTCATACTCTTCTTCGAGAAATGGCAGGTTCTCCCCAGTTGATGTGTATTCATAATGTAAAACATGATTGGTTCTCTGACTCCGCAGTGCCACATAACACTCGCCATATCGCATTACATGATATTGTCTTCCGCACCAGTTAAGACGTCGACCGACTGAAGTTAACGTTTCGAAGCTCAATCACTATTCAACCCTGCTTTCTTGCTGTCTACGCTTGTCAGGTGCCGTTACCGGCATCATCCCAAGACTCGCTATTATCTGGTTGGCTAAACCTTGGATAAACCGGAATCCCACCGGCTTGACTACACACCCTTAGCTGGGCGCACAACTGGAATTTTTGTTTCATTGTTGACCTTGCCATTCGTTCTTTAACAATCGATATTCTAATCTGGTTTTCATTTTACCATCATGCCATTCCCAATCAAGGTGCTCTGCTTCTTTTATAAGTCCACATTTTATCATTACCTTTTCAGAACCAATATTTTCAGCCAAACATCCAGTTGTTACTCTATAAACATCATTTTCAGTAAAGGCATATTCTAACACTTTCTTAAAGGCTTCTGTAACATATCCTTCACTCCAGAATTTGGGATAAATAAAATAGCCTGCATGAACTATCTTTCCTCTAGGAGTATTATCAACCACTGTATAACCAACACTACCAACTTGTTCATGCGTTTCTTTCAATTCGATGTGAAAGAAATAAAACTTTCTATCCTCACACTTCATGTCAGCTAATATATTTGCAAAATCCGCATTAGCTTCTTCTTGTGAAAATAATTGTATATCTTGCAAATAGTACATTGTCTCTTTATCGCTTTTCAATCTAAAATAATCATCTATATCTGCATCATTATATTCACGCAGTATAAGTCTATCAGTTGTCAATGCAGTTATCATATAATCTTACCTCCAACTTCAAATAAACGCGTGCTTTTATAGCTCGCCTCTCAAACGTGCTTCTATATCAGATGCCGTGTATAACACATCCGTTACAATTACCCTTTCGTCACGAATTGTGTAAAACACTGAATAATTATCGACGGGCATTCTACGCAACTCCATTCTCTTTTCCGGCTCAGAATCCATAATCCTAAATCGTTCCGGGAAAGTGTCTAATGTAAGTATTTCATCAGCAATGCGATTATATTGCCCCATTGCATTATCCGGAGCAAGCAAATCTATAGCAATATAATTGTATATATCTTCCATATCCTGCAAAGCTTCTTTTGTAATCTCTACCTTATATTGCTTCATTAATGCCTCTCTCTAAATGCCACAAACGCACTAGCTGCATCCTCAACATTTCCTTTCTCTATATCGGCATATCCTTTTTCTAACTTTTGATGAATCTGTGTAGCAGACATCATATCTGCATTCACTGAATTAGCTGCTTTTGGTAATACAATAGAAAAGGGAATTCCTCCTACTAATGATATTTGTTTTAAATACATATCTATAGCAGTAGCCATTGGTATCCCTAATTGTGCCAATACACTTTCTGCATTTTCTTTTACATCTGGATTTACTCTTATATTTAATGTTGCTGTTTTTCCCATAGAATACACCTCCATCTTTCTTTTATTGTAACGTCTTTTGCGTTACAAGTCAATCTATGAAATATATTTTCGATGCGATAGCTTCACATTGTTTTGATTAACCATTGCATATCTGAGCGTTGTATCTATTTGCTCATGTCCCAGAATTTTCTGTACCTGTTCAATCGGCATACCTTTCTCAATTGCTCTGGTGGCCATAGTCCTTCTGAACTTATGTGGGTGTACCTTTTCTACACCTAACTTCTTCCCCATTTCTCGTAATCGTAACTCCACACCGCTTTCAGTAAGTCTACTGTGTTGTTTGTTTAACGACACAAATAACGCTATATTATTATCTGTCCTTGATTCAATATAATTCAACAAATGAATTTTGGTCTTAGCATCAAAATATGCTTTCCTCTCTTTGTCTCCTTTGCCATAAATCACGCATTCCCGCCCAGAGAAATCTATATCATCAATGTTCAGCCTTACCAATTCGCCTACTCTAATTCCTGTTGAAAGCAGAAAATCAATCATTGCCCTATCACGCAGATTATTACAATTATCTCTAAGAATTTCTATTTTCTCATCCGGAATGGTATCTTTTACAATAACGGCAGTCTTTACCTTATGAATTCTTTTCATTGGGCTTTTTATAATATAATCCTCTTCCTCTAGCCACGAAAAAAATGTGGAAAGACTTCTACGAATATTATCAATAGTTACCTTTCCACAATTATTTATCGTTTGATACTCTACAAGATATTTTCGTAGCATCTCGGTCGTTATCTTTATGACCGGAATATTTATTGTATCCAACATCTTTTCAATATTACACCTATAATAGCGTATTATTTTGTCAGAACACCCTTCTAAATGCTTTGCAGTTAAAAGCATATCTAGAAAGTCCATATTAGTTGTCTGCAAATAATCATATACAGTATTTTCAGATAACCGTTTTGCCAACACCTCTTGTAGTTTCTGCATCTGCGATGCATTTAATACTTCTGCCATGTCATTGATGATGTCATAAATTTCTCTACCCATAAGAGCACACTCCTTTTTGAAGGAGTATATCGTAGAAAAATCAGCACATCAACAGAGCGTATTACTGAAAATTTCTTTATAACGGCCTTTGCAGATACACCATATCCACCAACTGTACTCCATCCTCATATATTGGATGGTCGTAATTATCTGTAAAGAAATTTGGTATGATATGCGAACGGACAAACCCACACTTTTCATAAAATGGTATTGTCAATGGGCTATCACCTGTTCCTACTTGTAGAATAGCATATTGCTCTCTATATTTCTCTACAATAAAATCAATTAAGGATTTTGCATAACCTTTGCCTTGATAGTCTGGAACAGTTGCAATGTTCTTGATTTCAAGCACATCACTTCCTTCATCGGTAACGATGCACTCGCATTTAATCCCATTATCATCAAGCACATACATTTTGCCTTTATCAAGGTATCGGTCTATCATATTTTCCTGCTCATCTGCTAATAGGAGCAAATCAAGATATTGTTTTTTATTTTCTTTAACTTCAATAATCTTCATCAATCGCACCTACAAATTCAAAGTTTCTGTTCCTTACAAACTTGAATTTATATAATTATTCCTCTAACTTTCCCCATTTTACAGGCTTTCCCGCCTGTCCATTAGTGAAATGATATGTAGTTTCCCTTATTTTTGCCCTTATGAGATAATCACAAGGGAAATAAGGGAAATTTTTTAGTCATTGCCCACCACTTTATCAAGAAGCCGAACTGATTTTCGTTTCGCATCTCTTGTGGAGTGAGCATAGACGTTCATTGTGGTACTGACATCTGAGTGTCCCAACAATTCCTGCACATCTTTTGGGGCAGCTCCATTTGCTAAAAGGTTGCTTGTATAGGTGTGACGTAACTGGTGGAAATGAAAGCCTTCAAATCCCTCTAATGTTTTTGCCACCTTTCTGCAAACAGTCCCCAAAGTAGTTGGAAGTTCCAAACAACCATCCGGTCTTAAACAGACGAAAGAAATTTCTTTATAATCTGTCGGGACTTCCTCTGTTCTGTCTAAACAATAATATTCGTAGTACACTCTGTTTTTCTCTTTGACCTCTTTGTAGTAGTTCGTGTGATAAAGTTCTCCGTACTGCATTCGATTTTTTAACTGCTCTTTCCGGGCATTACGGAAAATCTCTACCAGTGTATCTCCAAAATCAACAACCCTTACTTTTTTCCGCTTGGTTGGTCCGATGATATATTTGCGCTTTGAGCCATCATATCGGATGCTGCGTCTTATGGTAAGGCATTGTTCTTCCAGATTTACGTCCTGCCATGCCAAACCACAGGCTTCTCCAATACGAAGCCCGGCATAATAGGCTATCTGGATTGGAAGTATTGCGGCTGGGTTCTTTTTTTGCAGATAAGCAAGCAATCTTTCATAATCTTCTCGTGAAATTGGTTGGACATTTCCGTCCATATCCTCATCGGAAAACAAATCCACTTCATCCGTCTGATACCGCAGTTTAATATACTGCATGGGATTGAACGTAATATACTGCTTTGGAAATACTGCAAAACGGAAGGACTGCTGCATGACTGCGGAAAAAGAATGGATATAATCTTTGCTGTAACCCTTTCTCTCTTTTCCGTCGGGATGAACTCCCCCGAAGGAAAGCAAATCGAAGAAGGATTGCAAATGTTCAGAGGTTACATTTTTCAGTTTCCGTTCTGCCAATGGGTGTTTCTTGATATTTCGGATTGTTCCGAGGTAATTCTCCACCGTACCATTGCTGAGCGTACCTGTTTTTAATTCCTCCTCTGCCCACACATCCAAAAGCTGTCCGACTGTGAGATTTTCCGCTTTGGCAACAAATTTCTTTTTCTCATAATCATCCATTGCCTGACGGAGCAGCTTTTCAGTTTCACTTTTGCTTTCTGTTCCAACGCATTCTTTCTGAACAAGATTGCCGCTTGCGTCCTCTACATAGAAGCGGTAGTACCATTTCTTTCCTTTTTTTCTTACAGATCCTTTTGCCATAATCGTATGTCTCCTTTCGATATTAGACAATCGGAACTGATGAAATGCTTCGTGCGTGTAAGTATATCATAACTCCGGTTGTCTTACTATACCGATTCGGAATCTTCGTATAAGACTTCTGATAAAAGATTTGCAAGCCTTTGTTCTGCTGTTTTTGGTTTCTTGGAATAGAGCCTTACAACGTCTGCCATCTCATTAAAAGCATTGATGGTGTGAGTGATTTCCCTTAAGAACATAATCTCATTATATTCATCATTCGATTCAAACCCTATTGTTTTGGCAATATCCGTCTGACCAGCATTCCCCTTGAAGTTTTTGCAGGCGAACTGGAAGGAATCCAAAAACAGACCATATTGTTTTAACATCAGCAGTAATAAATCTTTTGAAAAAGCATCTTCTTCTTTGGTAAGGGCAAGCGGTAACTGTTCCAGAATATCTCCCATCGCATCACGAATCTGTAACTCTCTCTTATCCGTAATGTCGGTTTCATATTCATCTGTTTCCCCTTTGAGCCATTCCACAGATACATGGAGTGCTTCCGAAAGACCTTCCAGCACCATTTTTTTCGTATTGTCAATCGAACCATTCTCATAACGCAGGATTGTAGAAGCGGTAACACCCATCTTTTCTGCGACATAAGGCTGTGTCAGATTCAATTCCAGACGGCGCTGTTTTACTCTGCTGCCTATCAGCTTGCGTAGTTCTTTATCTTTCATGCTGACTGCCTCCTTTTTCGGTATGTATGAATTATAGCATTGTTTTTCTGTAATTGCAATATGCAACTTAAAAATTATTTTTAATATTTCGTAACGCTTGACAAAAAGATATGAAAAGGATATACTTACATCACAAGAATTGCATAATGCAATTTATAAGGAGGTGATTATATGACGCAAAGAAAAATTGCATTATCCATCGAAGAAGCTGCTGACTATACGGGAATCGGCAGAAACACCTTAAGACAGCTTGTAGAATGGAAGAAACTTCCAGTATTAAAGGTTGGTCGCAAAGTCCTGATTAAAACCGATATTCTGGAAATGTTTATGGAAGCGAATGAAGGTCGTGATTTGAGGGATAGAGGAAATGTAAAAGCCGTAACAAGAACTGCGGCAAATTAAAAAGGCGGCTTCCAAAGAAACCGCCAAAGGTTCTATCAGACCGAAGCCATGATATACCTACACGCAAGAAGATTATACCATGTGCTTCTTCTGATACGCAACCGAGAACTTATGTTTGTAAAAGAAAGGGGAATGTAATCATGGCAAAATCAACAAAAAGTTATGAAGAACGAATGCTTGAAATGGAAAAGAAGGAACAGGAAAGCCTTGAAAAAGCAAAACGATATGCAGCACAGAAGAAAGAACTTCTGAAACGAAAGAAAGCCGAAGAAAGTAAAAAACGAACCCATAGGCTCTGTCAGGTTGGCGGTGCGGTGGAATCCGTTCTCGGTGCGCCTATCGAGGAAGAGGACATCCCAAAGCTGATTGGTTTTCTGAAAAAGCAGGAAGCCAATGGGAAATTTTTTTCAAAGGCAATGCAGAAAGAAACAAATACCGATATGGAGGAAGTGTAATGGCGGGGGATGAGTTTTTCATTCCCTTCATTGCTTTTTCATGAAGGGCGCACTTATGGACAACCAGAGGTCGTCCCAATAAGTTTGCCACAAGTGGCAACCGGTCTTCGCTCACGCTTGCCGGGCTCGTTCCGTCGGCGGGGCTTTCAGCCAGACCTGCTCATGCCGCAGGAGGCACTCTTCGCCAGAGAGGCGCATTCCATGCAGGCTGCTATGCGCAGGGCACTCTTACGCAGAGGGCGTTCCGGCAATACTGCTTTTTCTAAAACTGAAAGCAATGTTGCCGGAAATCTATGCCGGATGTGCAGAAAGGAGGAATCCAGACATGGCGATTTTTCATTACACAGTCAAAATAGTCGGACGAAGTAAAGGGAAATCTGTTATCTCCGCTTCCGCATATCTCAATGGGGATGTGATGAAAAACGAGGAAACCGGGCGAATCAGTTATTACACTTCTAAAAAAGAAGTGGTCTACACCAGTCTGATGATGTGCGAAAACGCACCTCCTGAATGGCAGATAGTACCAGAAGAAAATATAAAACGCTTTCAAAAATCTGTCCGATACAAAAGGTCAGAAGATAAAGAAGCTGCTTTAGAAAAATTTAAAATCACATTTCAGAAACAACGGTTATGGAATGAGGTATTGAAGATTGAAAAAAGTGCAGATGCCCAACTTGGCAGGTCATTTGAATTTGCCCTCCCCAAAGAATGGAGCAGACAGGAACAGATTCAATATACAGCCGACTATATCAAAAAAACATTTGTGGATAAGGGAATGTGTGCTGATTGGAGTATCCACGACAAAGGGGATGGCAATCCTCATGTCCATCTGCTTCTGACAATGCGCCCTTTTAACCCGGATCATTCTTGGGGGAAGAAAGAAGTCAAAGATTGGGATTTTGTCAGAGATAAAAGCGGAAATATCGTGATTGATGAATCCCATCCGAACTGGTGGCAGGATAAGAAAAACCCTGACCGTCATGGAATCCGTATCCCTGTATTAGATGAAAACGGAATCCAGAAGATTGGTGCAAGAAACCGCCTGCAATGGAAACGGGTACTGACCGATGCTACGGGATGGAACAATCCAAAAAACTGTGAACTGTGGCGGAGCGAGTGGGCAAAGGTGTGTAATGAACATCTGCCTTTGCATAATCAGGTCGATCACCGTTCTTACGAAAAGCAGGGAAAACTCCAGATTCCTACCATCCATGAAGGTGCTGACGCAAGAAAGATTGAACAGAAGTTTCTTGCCGGGCAGGAAATAAAAGGTTCGTGGAAAGTAGCGGAAAATCAAATCATAAAACAACAAAACACGTTATTGCAAAAGATACTGGACACCTTTGGGAAAGTATCAGGTGCATTATCATTATGGAAGGAGCGATTAAATGACATTAGAAGAAAGCCGGGAAATTATACCCTTAATGGAATCCATGATTGGGCAAATCGAAGAACAGCAGACCTTAATGGCAGAAATGCTTCTGGAAATGCAGAACCGGGACACCCAACTCTCTCTTATGCAGGAACAGAATCAGAAATTGCAAAAATTAAACAGCGAGTTATCCGAGCTGCTCAACATTTTGCCAAATACCGAGGAACTGCTTTCCAAGATGGAAGAACAGAAAACGAAGATAGAACTTTTGGAAAACGAAAATCAGCAATGGCAGATATTGGCACAGAAGCTGAACAGCGAAAACAGTTTATTACTGAAACAGAACACCGAATTGCTGAACTGGAACAGCAGGTAGAGAAAGGACGTGATATAGATGAACGAATCCAGAGAATCAAAGAACGCCGAACAGTTGGAAGAACTTCTGCTCTTGACCGAGGAGATACAAGAAGAGTTGGAACAGAAAGACCAGCTTATCGTGGAACTGAAGACGCAGCTCAACGAATCTCTGACCTTGAACGAGAAATTAAACAAAGAGAACAGAGCCGGGAATATTCAAGCATTAAAGAACGACTTGAAGCTAGCAGACAGAGCATTGCGGAACGAGAAAGAGAAGCTGCGAAGCGCAAACGTCACGATAGGGGAATGTCAAGATAAAATACGATGCTTAACACAACAACGGGATTATGCCCGGACACATCAGAAAATCGTAGAGATACCGGTAGAAAAGCCGGTACTCTATGAAAAATGTGAAGCCTGTGACCGGACAGACTATCAGAATGCAAAAGCAAAATACGAAACACAAAAAGAGCGACTTGCAGGACAATATAAAGCAAAAACGGTAATGTTCCAAACAACCTTGTTCCTTCTTGCATGGTATTCGCTGACAACCACTCTTTTTCAGGCAGTACAGTCAGATGTGTTCCTTTCCGATTGCAAATCATTCTTCCATGATGCAGCATCATTCATACAAACTTTTATCGGTTGGACGATTGATGCCGGGCAATCTGTGGCACAAATCAGCACAAAAATTCCAAATGAGATTATAGCCGGAATCATATATTGGTTATTGATGATATTGGTTGTTGGAATATGTGTGGCAGGGACAGGGATACTGGCAATACTGATAGAAATAAAGGTTATAGAATTATATAAGAAAAACTGTTGGGATGTTATTACCCTACTGATGATACTGACAAGTGCGGCTGTCATCATTTATTTTGGAGAAGTAATTAAAAAAGCATTATCAATAAATCTGTTGTTCTTTTGGTTAATTTTACAAGGAATATATCTTACAATTCGACGCTATATAAGTCAAGATACTGATTGACTAGATACAAAATATTTGATAAAATATAAATAGAAATACAGCAGATCAAAGGAGGTAAAACTTATGAGAGCAAAGAAAGTGATTGTAGGGGTAGCTATTAGTGCAATGTTAATTTCTTCATCAATTCCAGTAATGGCATTTTCTGTTACAAACGGGAATAAGACATTTGATAAAAAGTGGGAATTGAGCACTACATCTGATGGCGGAAAAGGTGTTTTGACTTATGGTTATAATACTCTTGCTATTAATGAAGATTATGCACACGCATATCATTCAACTAAAGATCATTACGCATATGTCAAGAATGGAAATGGTTCTTTTTCGGGTTCAAATGTTGGTAAAGGTAATTGGTCTAAAATTGAGGTTGCTCATAAAGGAAATAGTATTACCTACGGTAATAGCTACTAAACAAAGGTTCGGGATAATGGCTGAGTGGTTGGAATTCCAACCACTCTTTTTTGTGGAGTGTATATAAATGAAGAAAAAAATAAAATATATAGGAATTGTTTTGGTTATTTTGTTCTGTTGCTATAATTTATTTTGGTACTTCGGGAGTTATAAACCATATAACGAATTTCAGAAAGACTTCCCTGAAATAGAAGAATCTGGAGTAAAAATTTACACAGATAAAGATGGATTCCAGTATAGTGTGTCTGTCCCTGATTATTTGCTTTGGAATGGAAATCTTGCGATAGCTGAGTCAGATGTTCGATATGCACTAATTATTTGGATAAAACCATTTCACCAAGGAATAAGTCAAGGCGTGCTATTTAATGACTATAAGGATTTGAATACTCAAATTATGTTGTCAAGTAGCAAAAAAGCTGAAGATCAAGAAGATCAATGGATTGTTGATGAAAATAGCACAATATTGACTACGATATTTGAAAAAGCAAATAAAGTATGGAATCTGGGGTTGAAATAAATGAAAGCAATTAAAAACTTATGTTTGTTTTGTTTCCTGATTTTTGGAATACTTATGCAATCTGAAATATTTCAAGATCAGCTTTGGAACTTTTCTACAGCATATTTTACGTCATCACGCTATGAAGTTGCTAGTGAAGATATGTCGCAGTTTCTGAAAGATGTATCAGAAACTGCAACGGAGAATGATGTACATATTTTTTCTCAGTACAATGAAATCAATAATAAATACCTTTCAACACTTCATATTTATGGCGATGATAAAGTAATCAGACAAACATTAAAAAATACTGCAAACATAGAAGAATCAGAATATACCGCTTTAGTTTCCGGAATTACGAAAGTAAAATTTCATAATCTCTCAGAATTGCAAAGTACCTCTGTGGGTTATGAAAACTTTATCTCATACATAGGAAATGAGGACAATATTATCTCTGCATATCAGAAATTATCAGAAAAATATAGCTTAACTTATCCAGAATATTGGAATTCTACGGAAAAGGACATGATTTTTATTATATGGGGTATGATTATTGCATTGATGATTGTTCTAAATGTAATTGAAGTGGTTAGGCGAAAAAAAGAGGTTGTTGTACGAGTTTCCTTAGGAGAAAGTGCTGGTTTCATAGCATTTAAGGCTGCTTTATTCGATGTAACTTTTGACATTGCATTATTTATTGTTGCAAAAATATTGCTGTCAAATTATATATCGGGAGCATATGAGAATAGACTCGTCACAATTTTATATTCCATTGGAATTATTCTTTCCACTATTCCATATTGTTCTTTTTGCTTTTTTGATATTAGAAAGGCATTCGCAAATGCAACACACAAAAGAGGAGTGGATTTTTTAATTTATTCGTTAAAATTTATAGCAGGGGTAGCCGCTGTTTTTACAATTACCACTAATATTAGTAGTATTCATAATAACCTATTTACAAATGAACATTTGTTAGAAGAATATTATGATGCAAATTATTTTACCGTAAAGACTACTGATTTTAATGCTGAAAAAGAAGAAGCTTTTTGGAATAAACTATACAAGAATGAATATAACACATTAAAGCCTGTAATATGCTTGAATATTTTAAATGATAAAAATGATGTGATATATGTAAATAATCATGCAAAAGATATGTTACAAGGTTTTACGAAGCAGATAAATGCAGTAGAGAATGAATCTTCTGATTTGATTATTTTCATTCCAAAGAATAGATATTTTGCTAAAAACAAGCAATTAGCCTATGACTCCTTGAGCCATGTTTTAAATCATGATAATTTACAACAATTAAATATTCAGTACATAGAGTATAGCGAAACAGAATACTTTTCCTATTTAGATACAAGTAGAATAAATGGTATCGAAAAAAGCAAAAATCCGATAATTATTTATCAGGCAAACAAAGATTTAGCAGTCAATGGTGGGTATCTTGAAAGCTATAAAGCAGGAGCAGTTTTATTTCAATGTGATGAAAAACAGCTAAGAAATATCAGCAAAAAGTATGAAGATATGCTTGGAAATTATCAGCTAGTAATTACAAACGTACATGAACAGTATTTATATAATCACACATTTTTAATAAAACTCGTGGGATTTTTAAGTTCTCTTTGTACGATTGTATTGCTTTTAAATATTATGATTATTGTTACAGTAAGTAGACTAGAGTTCCGAGAAAATGCAATGAAAATTTCCTTGATGAAAATCTTTGGATATAGTTTATTTGAACGGCACAAAACACTTCTTAAAATGATTGTAGTGGAAAATTTTGTGATATTAGTAGGTATGCTTATCTATTCTTTATTATCGGTACAGACTGAAGTAGGAATTAGCATTCTTGTTAGTTCATTTATGGCACTAATAGAATTTACAATTATTTTCTTTAATATCACAATTGTTGAAAAAACAAACATACCGAAATCATTAAAAGGAGGTTGCTTATGATAACAATTGAAAATCTATGCAAAGCATATAATGATAAAATTTTGTTCAAAAATTTTCATTTGGAAATTCCAGATAGCCGTTTTTTGGTAATTAGTGGCGAAAGTGGATGCGGAAAAAGTACTTTACTTAATATGATTGGAGGTATTGAAACTCCTGACAAAGGTTCTATTATTGTGAATGGTTTTGATGTGGCAAAAAAAGGAAAAAAGCAGAAATATTTCAAAGAAGTTGTTGGATTTTTATTTCAAAATTTTGCCCTTTTGGAAAACAAAACAGTAAAAGAAAATCTAGAAATAATAAAAAAATCAGGTAGAACGGATATTTCAATAAATGAAGCTCTTGAAAAAGTTGGTTTACAGAAAGTAATTAACAAAAAAGTCTATCAATTATCTGGTGGCGAACAGCAGAGAGTTGCGTTAGCTCGTTTAATGCTAAAGAAATGTTCGATTGTATTAGCAGACGAACCAACTGGTTCCTTAGACAAAAAAAATAGTGAGATTGTTATGAATATATTGCATGAGTTAAGTGAACAGGGAAAAACAGTTATTGTTGTAACTCATAGTGAAGAAATTGTAGCACAAGAAAAGCATGTTCTATATTTATAATTACCCATAATAGAAGAATATGTTCTTTCGGGAGACACCTCCTCTAAGAACATATTCTTTTGGTTAAAATTGATTATAAAGATACTTTTATTTCAGTATATTCGCTATATTGATGGGATATATATTTGCATATTATTTATATGGATAAGGATTATAACTCTAGTGAGTCTTCTGCATCTACCCACATCTGTAAATTACCCTCAAGATATAATCTTGCATATTCCAAAGGCTCATCCACAGCCAATGAAGTAAGCGCACATTCTGATCCGTATGTGGTTTTTAGATTTTTTTCAGCTTTCCAGCAATCAATGCGAAGCATATATCCGGCACTTGTGTAAACATCAATACTATCGTGATTTATGTTGTATTCTGCATAAATTGTTCTCATCGTATCTTATCTCCATTTTCTTTTAATAATCAGTTATAGAGTTAAATATCGAAAACATTTCAATCAGTTCACCATGTCGTTATTGTTATACTGTGTTATGAAATTTTCTTTCCCTTATTTTTTCCCATATTAAGGTTCATGAAAACCAATGTGAGAATATAACACAAGGGAAAGAGTAAGGGAAAGCTCACTTGCTACAAACTTAGTATTTTCAAGGGTTTGCGAAGAATTTGATAATTAAATATAACAGTTATTAAATTTCCTAAAATATGTGAAATATCAACTTGAATTTATCGATTTCTTTATTATCTAATCTGTTAGTAATCTATCCAACAGCATCTGCCTATTAT
>ENA-OYXI01000423-OYXI01000423.1-human-gut-metagenome-genome-assembly--contig:-NODE-423-length-21646-cov-8.176926_pt1 | contig 21646 bp, 28 predicted proteins | sample MGYA00244217_ERZ653421 | MGnify/ENA primary metagenome ERZ653421 (study PRJEB26926, sample SAMN06165148) | human gut metagenome | biome: ENVO:00009003; feature: ENVO:2100002; material: ENVO:00002003... | reverse complement strand
GTTTTATATTTTTAAACAATAAAATTGTGAGGTTCTGAAAATACCAAAAATTAGGTGAAAAATGAAGCAAAATATAATAAGACAGCTATACAAGATTTATAGTCACAAAAATGACTTGTAATCATGAGCTTTTCTTATAAATACACAAAAATAAAGAAGCACAGAGATTTTTCATCTCAATGCTTCTAAAAATAATTATTGCCTAAAACTTTCATAGAAGCAGTTTTAGATATTAAAAGTTACTACACTTAAACTGCTTACTTAACAAGAACTCTACATTTAAATACTTGCTTACAATTAGCTGAGTCTAATGTCACAGTAATTGCTGCTGTACCCTTCTTTCTTGCAAGTATTCTACCATCAGAAACAGTTACTATTTTGGGGTTAGAGGACCTCCACACAATTTTTGGAGTAGATGGCGTAATTAGCTGCACACTGAAACCATTAGTATCAGCAATAAGTTTATTGCGATTGTAACTTGGTAAACCAACTAATAGTAAAGATTTACTGCTACCGGCATGAATTACCAGATTAGAGTTTGACAAATGAAGATAACCAGTTTTGCTTGGAATAATCTCATGTGTATCAACAATTGGTGCACACCAGGAATCAAACTTTGCATGGTTCCGAATTTTACTCAAATAGAAATAATGTGAAAAAGTAGTGGCGTCAGAAGTCGTATCAATACTATACCATTTATCATCTAATTTGATCATGTTCCATGCGTGGTCTACACTTGTCACAATATGTACATCTAAGCCTGAAGATCTTGCAAGCATATAAAATAGTAAAGAATAACCCATGCATTTGGTTTCGTGAGTAATCAAAGCTTGATATACAGAATTACCTAATGAATCATCTTTTGAATATTTTATATTATCGCAAATCCAATCATGAATTAATTGGATCTTTTCAAGTGTAGGTGTTTCTGAATTAATGCCTAATTGCTTTAAAATTTTGTCAAGTTTACCAGTAACAAAATTCATCTGTTCAGCATTATCTGCATATTGAATATTTACATAAGAAATTTCTTTCCTATCCTCATACAGCTTATAATACCAGCTCTTGATTGAGAATAATAAACTATCATTATCAAACAAATTAGTAGAATAATCTCTAATGGCAGCTGCGTTACTCAAGGCTATTACGTGCTTTGAGTCACGGATTGCATTAACAAACTCTGAAAATGGCATATCACCAGTATACTGAATTGTAATTGACTTTGACCTATCCAGAATTGCTTTACCAAAATCTTTATAAATTTCATCAATATCAGATCTTCTGATTATAGCAGTACCATTTTCAGTTTCCTGAAAATAAGAAAGAGGCTCCTGTGCTATTACGGAAACAGGAGCCTCTAAAATCATTGACAAAGCCAAGAGTAAGCCAACTATATGTAATCTGAACAAATGCATAAATATCCCTCCAAAAATTACTGATTATTGTTTTTATGGAAATGTATATAGTGATACAACTAATCAACTAATTACTGCAAGAAATAGACAAATACACTGGTACAGCAAAAATCTTGCTAGAAACAAAACTGTGGAATTCGAATTTATGGTTTTCATCAATTGCAAAAGCATAGACAATTTTAATAGCTATACTAATATAAAATCTTCCATAATAACATCACACTAAGGAGCTAATGATGATTAACTCTTCTGAATTTGTGTAGTAGCTCAATTACAATTAAAACAATCAGTGTGCTAACTGCAAATACAAGATAAGCAAATCCTGGAATACTTAATAAAACACTGATTGAGAAAAGCAATCGCAGATGTATAAAAGCGCTCAGAACTCCAGTAATAATTGAGCAAACTGTTAACTGTAAAACTAAATGTAAAAATCGCATATTAACCTCTATAATATGAATAGGCCCTATGTTCATCAAAGTATTCAGTGAATTCCGAGATCTCATGCAGTGCATTTGCATCAGGCAAGCATTCTTGTGGCAGATCTGTAATTGCGCCAGCAGAGTTGACAAGAAATACAATATGCTCGGCAGCTTTAAACAAATCCTCTAATGATTGGTGATATACTGACAAACAAATATAAAAATTGTAATCATCTTTCAGCTGCAGTAATTCAGTAACTATTGGTTCCAAAAGTTGATATCTATCATTTATGTCGAGAACAGTTAATGACAGAACTTCCGGTAACCGATTAACCAAAGTTAACTGGCGTACTGAGAATACAGACTTGTCTCTCCACTCTCGTTCTGAAGATAAAACAGAACAATACACTAAAGGATGATCGATTTTCTCTAACAGATGATTCTGTAAATACCATGTTTTACCAGACCCAGTGCATCCATACAAAATACAAATCATTTGCAGCCCTCCTTGTAAGCATCAAATAACTTCAACGCTGCAAGTGTAAACCCATCTGAGATCCCACCATTTGCAATAAAATGACTTATAGAATCCCATGAAATGAACTCGAGAGATTTGATACCTTCATATCCAAATTTCTCAATCACATTTTGAGCTTTGCAAAAGTACACATCTGCTGAACCAGCCAAGCATCCACTGTCTGCTACAACCGTTCCCAAAAACTTAATGCTATTTCTATCAATAGTTGCTGATAATTCTTCTCTGCACTCTTTAATTACATTATCTTGTCCAGAAATATTTGGTTCTCCGAATCCTCGTGGTAACTCAAGTTGCTCTTTACGTATAGCATGCCGGAAAACCCTTTCAAGTACAATTTTATTGTTATACTCTACGAGGCACACGACGGCTCCTTTTTCAACAGTTGGGAGTAATCTTTCATAAGCAAAGTCCTCCCCATTCACACCAGCAATAAGATCAACAATCATTAAATGAAATGGACTTTTATAAACAACACCAAGTTGCTTCTGCGTCCTTTCCATAAATGTAATCATACGTTGTTTGTCCGTGACAATAGACAAAACTGGACTCTGTGTAAATGCATTTGGTCTTTCGTGCATTAAATCAAAATAATCGGCTAAACATTTATCATTCCATTTTCCCATAATTTAATTACCTACTTTCCAGCATTAAGCTAAACATTTTTCTGATAGTACTAAACTGTTAATTTCGCGCTTGTTTGCTTTGATTTTAGTTATTGTTGGTATAAAAGACTCACCGAAAAACAAAGCCTGCAAGCAATCAATGGAACGACTTAAACGCTCCTCCGAGACAAAAAGTTGAATTTCTGCAGTATGCCTCATTTGCAACCCATGAATAACTGAATTATATCTTGGGTGCGTAATCTTTTTGAAATTATAATCTTCAAGTATCACCGATGCTTTTCCAGTTGATGACACTGGGACTGTAACTTTAAAAATCTGTGGCAAATCTGCATTTTTATGCAAATCAAACAAAATAACCTCCTAATGTGAAAAAATTAATAATACATGAATTTTAGGTAAACACCCTAAAATAAAAGAAGATGTTAGCTATTAAGCTAACATCTTCTGAAATAATTATTCTAATCAAAAATTAAGTTTCTGTGGTGTATCAGGCAATTCTAAGTAAGAAGTGAAAGACTTCAAAGACTCCAGTGTTTCTTTGGAAAATTCAAACTGAGCAAGAAGCTCATAAAACTTTACCATATTAAGTAATAACCGTAATTTGTCATGATAAAAATACTCTGGGCTCAAATGAGCAAGACTATGCCTAGCATTCATAAAAGGAATACAAGCATCATGATAATCATAGCGCGGTTTCCTAGAACTGAGGAATCCATAAATATGTCCCTGTGTTACCTTTTGACCATTTAATGCTGAAACAGTTGCATTCAGATAAAAGTATGAATAACACAAGCAATACTCATACATTACAATAATAATTTCAAATAATGCTGCAAAAGAGAAATGGTGCTTGCAGTCGAGCACCATTTCTTCTATCACACTTAAATATTTTGGCATATCGTTTTTATCGACATCTTTATACTCAGGCATTTAGTACCTCCTTGCAGCTATGCAACTCAAAACCTCTAAAGCTTGATGAATCTTCTGGTGCCATCCAAACACAAAATCTATTATCTTCATCCTCCACATCTGAAAAATCATAAAGATCCCATATAGGTTTAGTAAATTCAGAATTCTGTTCTCCAGCAAAGACAATATCGCCGCATGGATGCTTTGCCTCAAAATCTAATCCAGGTGTGTAAACAGCTTTCTTAATGCCATACTTTCGCATTTGTTCAATAATTTTTTCTTTATTTGTCATGATAAATACCTCCTACTAATTAAAGTCTAGCATAAGTAAAACACTAATGCAATTGTCGGGTAGTCTGCTTACTAAAATTGGAAACAATAATGTTAAAAACACTTCCTCTAAACTCGATCAGTAAACTCAGCACCGATCAGTACGCGTCCATAATCAGCCTCCTGAATACGACGAACAACAGCTCTCCTATTACTTATGCAACCTACAATTCCTAGAATCTCTTCCGGAATAACCTGAGTCAAATTCAAACTAAAGTGAATTCCTGGCAGTAATTCCGATCCTTTAGCAACATACAAAGAAACACCTGTGGAACTAATATCTTTTGTATTTACAGGAAATGGCATATGTTTGTCAACAAATGCAAGACCACCAATGCTACATGAAATCCTTTGAGTCTTTCTTCTGCTAACTAAGATATTATTAGTATCACAGGTTAAAAGAACCTCACAAGGGTAATCAGTCTTTGTTACAAAAACATTCTCAAATACACATGCATTGCCATCATTAGGTGCATAAACATTCATAGCGACCGAAAAGAAATCTAGCTGCGAAAAGTCATTTTCCTGCAATGTAACATACAGTAAAGCTTTCCCATACTCATCTTTGCAACCTTTTTGTATAACACCGAGAATAACCTTTAATTTTCTATCTGCAGTGAAATCTAAGATAATCTCAGATCCTGGTTTCATTTCACAAATTTTCACGTAATAAACTCCTTTTTAAATGACAGTGAACACTATCGTTCATTGCCGTGCAATTGTCCAAATGCACGAAACCGCTGTATTTCTTTTACAAAACACAGCGGTATTCAAAAACACTCAAAAAGAAGAAGATTATATTCAGCACTTTAATCGACAAACTAATGTGCTGAATTAGCATACTGCAGAAAAACAGTATACTAAAACAGTGTAGTAGCTGTTACACTACTACACTGTGAATTTTACTTGTAAACAGTTAATTTGCAATCGTCAAAAGACAAATTCCATGTTACGTTGCATGCACGCTCCTCATCCGTTAAGTATGAATTCATCATGTCACTCTTGGCATTCATAAACTCAGTAAGAGCGCGTGCCTGAAGACCATTAAATCCACTAAAGGTTGGATTATTGATAATGGTGTCTTTGGCATCCATGGAATGCTTTTCAATAATTGTTGAAACAATATCTGTAATTGCATTGTAGGCAATTTGTGTCTTTTTAATTTTACCGCACAGTTCCTTGTCAATCACTTCTGTGCGCTCAACCTGCTTAACATCTTTAGCAAATGTAATGTCTAAAATTCCAGTGGTGTAATCAAGCTTCCAATCTGTAACCACAGAACCATCAGGAACCCTGCCGGCATCTTCAACATAGGTTTTAAGCATATTCTGTTTTAAAGAATCCCACTCCTGCATTGCTTCTGCAACACGCTTAAGTAATGATACAAAAAGAACTGTCTGTGTTAAAGTGTCCTTAAGATTCATTGCATGTGTTTCAAGCAGATTGATAATAACACTTTTCTGTGACTGAAAATTGATATCTGCCACGCGGATATCATCACAAGTATCCTTATCAATTGTTATCTGCTGCTTTGTATTCTCGAACTTCAGTATCTGATTCATTTACGTACCCTCCTAATGATTTAACTAAATTAACTAAGTAGTTGTATTCTTCTTCGCCTATAATTGGTACAGCCCACTGCTTTGGAACCCAAAGGTCAAAGACTTTCGGAATTTTATACTTTTTATAGTACTGATTCCAGTAATAAACATTTGCTAAAACTCTGCCTCTGTGAGTCTTACAAATATTTGTATCACGATGATCAGCGGTGCCATACTTCTGATAATTCCAAGCTGAGCACCAAGAGCATCCCTCCGCAATTGGACAATAGAAGCACTCGTCTGTAGACTGCGTTCGTCTGTCAATAGCATTTAAACAAGCAACACAATCTTTGTCTTTCTGGCATGTAGCAAGACCAGTATGCACATTACCAATTCTCATAGGTGCTCTACTAGCACCAAGACTACTCTCCATGTAACGAATGCATGGGAAAAGCCAGCCATCTGGATCCATACTAAGCATGGAACCTGTACCGCCACACCAATTCTGCAGATCAGTTTCTTCTTTTGGATGCCCTAATGTAGACTGATATAATGAACAATCTAAAAGCTTGTACTTATTATCAGAAAGCATAAAGTCAGCAAACTTCTTCATTAAATGATATAGTTGTCCTGCCTGCTCATCATTCCACTCTGCTTCATACACACAATTGGCATGGACCTCTGTATAACCAAGCCCAACGATATGCATCAAAGCATCATAAATGTATGGAAGATTGTCTGGTGAAATAGTGATCTTGCTTCCCATGTAATACCCTCGATTCATCCAGTCCTGGGTAGCGTACTCTGCAAGATCATAACTTCCTCTGCCATCTGGGAAAACGCGGCAAGCATCATGCAGTTCCTTATTACCATCAAGGGTAACTGAAAAACTAATACAGTCCTTATTCTTCTGTAGAAATTTCTGAACTTTTGGATCAGTATACAGTACACCATTACTACAGATACTAATGCAAAACTTATCTGCCCACGGATGATTTAACTCGATTGTACGTAATCTGAAATAATCGACAATCTGATCAATTAAATCAACCTCAAGGAAAGGCTCGCCGCCAATAAATTCAATAACAATACCAGGAGAGTTCTTTACGCTGACATACTCGCTAAAGCCGTCCTCACCTGAAAGAAGTTTATCAATAAATAATTTTGCGTCTTCAAACTTCATTCTCCTAACGCTCTTGTTGATCTGATAGCAGTAGGTGCAAGCCAAATTACACTTATCAGTAACCTGAAAAGTAACAGTTCTTGTAAGTATACGATCCGGACCCATAGTAGCTGAGCCTTCTGATGTCTCTGGATAGCACTTAGCAATAAAATCTGTGAAACTTGTAAACTTCCTTTGAACAGTGGTAGGATCAATAAGGTACTGCTGATCACAAGTAATAGCTTCTTTGCTTGTAAGCACTAAATGTCTGTAATTGTCAGAAAACTGAAAAGATGACTCTTTAACATGTTTTCCTGCAACTAAATCAATAACGCTCTCCATGACAGCACTAGACTTAAAGTAGGCAATAGAAAAGTCTGATAATAAATCCTGATACTGATCGGAATTAAGCCAATCATCAGTAGAATCATTTAAATGTTGATCTAACATAAAAACAACCTTGTTTTGTGCCATTCTAGCTTCAAACTCCATCTTCTGAATAGCTAATGCGAGATCTTCTCGCAGGTATATATCTAATGTGAACATTCAATTTTTCCTTTCTTTATTTTTATGAAACAAATCATTATTTTTGTATAAATAGTGCATAGCACTATTCAAGGTAATAAATTTTCTAATAACATGAATATATTAAAATAAGTGATAGCTTTTATACTATCACTCACTAAATTAAGTTGTTGAAACTGTTAATCCTCCAGCACATCCAGTACCGCAAGAAGCAGTACACGTCTGAAGGCATCCATTACACATTCCAATACAACTTCCAATGCATAAACCAGTGCAAGCAGCTTTACATGATGAAGACTCAGGCGAAATGCCTACAGATTCACCGGCTGCACGCCTGGCATTAATTGTTGTCTGGGTTTCCCCATTAAACTGTTCCTGAGAAAGCCGGTCAGTTTCTGCGATAAGACTGGAATTCCAAGTTTTAGGAATAGGATTTCCTGTAACTGTTGACTCCAATCCTGCAATATCATATATCTGCATTAAAAGGTCTATTGTCTTTCTTCCGTACTCGGAATAAATCTTATCATCTTTTGTTGGTGTGTGAATAAAATCATACTCACCACCAGCAAATTGGGAAACTGAACCATAAGCACGAGATGGAGTCCATAAACGGTTTGATGGTCCTATACCATTACGACGCTGCATCTCTGCTTTTATCTTGGCTTTCAGGGTAACTAATTCACTTCGACTTAGACCCATTGAAACCTCCATTCTTTAAGCGTATGCTGATGTATTACAAGAAGTATAACAGCCATTGCTGCAACTTCCATTGCAACCTCCGCAATTACTACAACCATTACAATTTGAGCAACCTGTACTACAGCTGCCTTGGCAGTGCCCCGTACAAGTATTCTCACATTTACCTGTGCAAGTTGTTGAGCAACCACCCGTGCAGTCATAAGAGCAACTATCTCCACAGCCATCACAGCCTCCAGAGCAACCACCTGTACAGAAACCTGTGCAGCCACTATTGCAGCCACCCGTACAAGTTTCAGAACAACCACCCAGGCAACCAGAATCGCAACCACCAAAACAAACGGTGCACTGATCTGAACAATACATAGAACAATCAGCATTACATGAACCTGTACAATCAAATTCACATGAACCTGTACAGTCATAAGAGCAATTTGAGCAACCAGCATTTGCTATTTCGGCTTTTTGATTAACTGTCCCTGCCACGGCTAATGCTAATGATGCAATAGCGGTTCCTTTAATTATATTCCTTAATTTGTCTTTATTATTTTCTTTAGCCATTTTAATCCCCTCTCTATGGGGAAACTAAATTATACATAAGCACTTGAATTACATGATGTATAGCACCCAACGCTACAGCTACCATTACAGCCATTACAAGACTGGCAGCCATTGCATGAAGTACAGCCTGTAGAACATCCACCTTTACAATGCCCTGTACAAGAACTTTCACAGTCATCAGCATATGTCCTTGTGCAGGTACCGGTACATGTATTTGAGCATGTACCGGTACAATTATAACCACATGAACTACCGCAACCAGATGAGCATTCACTACCACAACCTTCACAGTCTCCGACGCAACCGCTACAATTTCCACCGCATGACCGATGACATGTTTCAGTGCACCCATCTCCGCACCCCGTTGAACATGCACCATCGCAGCTGCAACCATTAAGACTCATTGTATTTCCAGTACAACTAGCGCAATCAAAAGCTTCAACTTCAGCAGTCTCATCAATCGTTATAGCAACTGCTATAGCAAATGTAGACACAGTTACAGTCTTTACCACATTTCGCAATTTATCATCTTTAGTCATTAAAACTCATTTCAGAAAAGCTAAAGATGTTGAAATTAAGCATAGGCTGATGAATTACATGATGTGTAACATCCGACTGAGCAGGAACCATTGCAACCACCACAATTAGAGCAACCATTGCAAGAAGTGCATCCAGTTGAACATGTTTCTTTACAATGTCCTGTGCAAGAATTTTCACAATTATCTGAGCAAACAACATAGCATGTATCCTTGCAGCTATACAAGCAACCACCTGTGCAACCATCACACGATCCGCTGCAGCCATCGCATGTTCCAGAGCATCCATCACATGATCCGCTGCAGCCATCGCATGTTCCAGAGCAAGTATCAGAACATGTGCCGGAACAATTAGTGCACTGCCCATGACAATTACAATACGCCTCTGCAACTTCTTTATTTTCATCAACAGTAGCAGCAACTGCAGTTGCCATGCTTGCAACGGTACAAGTGCTTACTACTTTCTTTAGCTTCTCTCTGTTTTTATTCTTATTGTTTTGATTCAAAGTGAGTGAGCTACTCTCTCTCTCTCTCTCATAATATTTACCTCAGAAGAAAAGCTAAAGATGACTTAAAATTTATGCATATGCACTTGCATTACAGGAAGTGTAACAGCCAATTTTGCATGAACCGTTACAACCACTGCAAGACTGACACCCATTACACGATGTGCATCCAGTTGAGCAACTACCTTTGCAATGTCCTGTGCAAGAACTTTCGCAATTGTCAGCACATGTTCTAATGCATGATCCGGTGCAAGTTCCTGTACAACTGCCAATACAACCGCCAGAGCAGCCTCCTGAACAGTCATTAGAACAACTGCCCCCACAGCCATCGCAACTGTCAACACAGCCACTAGAGCAGCCTCCTGAACAGTCATTAGAACAACTGCCCCCGCAACCACTTGAACAACTATCACCGCAACTATTGCACTCTCCACGACATGTTGTAGTGCAACTAGTACATGCCGCACAATAACCCGTACAACCGACAGTGCAAGCACTGCCACAACTAGCACAATTCGTAGAGCATGTAGTACAACTTGTACAACCCTGACACCCTGAACAAATACACCCTGCAAACGCAACTTCTGCTTCTTGATTAATAGTTTCAGCTACAGCTAACGCTACACATGTTGCAGTACCAGCATTTATTACTTTCTTTAGCTTTTCTTTATTTTTATTAGTTAAAATGTTATCGTTATCTGGAAAGTTTCTCTCTCTCTCTCTCTCTCATTTGATCCCCCAATAAGAAAAACTAAAGATGACTAATGCTGACTAACTATAAGAAGATGCATTGCATGATGTGTAGCATCCTGTACTGCAACTTCCGTTGCAACCGCCGCAATTACTGCAACCATTACATGAAGTACATCCAGTTGTACAACCACCTTTACAGTGACCTGTACATGAATTTTCGCAATTATCAGCGCACGTCCTGACACAAGATCCTGTACAGGTGCCGGTGCAGTCATCTTGACAATCCGCTTTACACGCTCCTGTGCAGTTGTATGAACAACTATAACCGCAACCAGAGCAACCACCAGTGCAACCACCGGTACAGTCATTAGAACAACCACTACCGCAACCTTCACCGCAACTAGTACAGCTGCCAGTACAACCAACACAATTACTGTCACAATTAGAACTGCAAGCATACCCGCACCCATCAACACACGTTGAACAATTGAATGTGCAATAACTATCGCAGCCACCACAACTTGCAGCAACAACTTCAGCCTGCGCATCAATGCTAGCAATTACTGCAGTAATTGCTATTCCTGTAACAACTGCTTTCTTTAGTTTTTCTTTAGTTTTTTCTTTCCTTTTACTATTTACTGAGTACCCCCCCGATTACACCAGTAGTCGGGGAAGTATTTTTGTTATCACTCATAGAAATTACCTCTAATCGTCCCAAACAGACGCTGTGGCGGACCAAGCTGACCCATTCCAGTACTTCATCACACCACGCCCACCATGAGACGTATCAATCCAAAGTTTACTTTTGTTAGCTGGTGCTGAATTACCAATACAAACACCACCGCCGCCACCGGCTAAGTTATCCTTAACCGTAGTAGCCGCATTAGTTGTTGTTACAGTAGACTTGGCAAGCAAAAGCAAACCAAGAACACCTAAAGATGTTTTCTTCAAAAAGTCCAAGCGACTGATTTTTTCAGTTTCTGCACTAATTGCATTCTCCTCTTTCATCTGAAGAATCCTCCTTTCAATTAAGCGTGCTGTACGTATCTTTTGAGTCTTCATTTTCCTTATGTCCTGTTAAATCCGGAGCCTGACTCTCTGGCTCTTTAGCTGTATCATTCTTAGGCTCATCAACTACCGATTTCTCTGAATCATCGGAATGCGTCGCAGCTGCATCTTTTCCCTTGTCATCATCAATTAGGTGATAGCACATAATATCAGCAATCGAAATATTTTGTGCCTGAGATGCTGGGATAGTGATAGTAAGTGTGCCAGCATTCGAATTCACCTGATAAGTTGGTGAAATATCATATTGACTTGCGTAATCAACATCAACAACAGTACAATTCTTTAAATACTCATGAGTGAATGTGTATGTAACATTGCTTCCACTTGCCTTCCACTGAGCTGCTGTAATAGTAAAACCTGGCACCATATCAACTTTATAATGACCATTAGCAGATACAATAAAAGCATTTAACCGTGATTGTAAAGCCTTAATATCAGCAGAATTAGTATTAACCTGATCCCACAATTTCTGAATCGCGGTATCATACTTAGAAGTCAAGTCAGTAATCTGCTGATTGATATTTGTAATACTTGCCTCTGCATTTGTTACCCTTGTAGTTACTGCTGTCAGATCTGCTTTAGTTTGTGCTAAAGATGCATTAGTATCGTCAATGCTGGCTGTAAGCTTCTGATCTAAAGCTGTGATAGTCTGATTTAACTCAGTAACTTTAGTATCAATAGTTGTGCTAAGCTCTGTCTTAGTATCATTGATACTCCTAGTCATCTCTTCTTTTGTCTTATTAATCTTAGTTGACAACTCAGTTTTATTGGTAGCAATGGTTTTATTTAAATTATCAACATTATCACCAATTGTCTTGTTAAGATCATCAAGATTTTTAGAAATCTGTTGCTGCAAATCTTTCTGCACATCAGTAATTGTAGAATTTAATTCAGCTTTATCTGCATTCTGCTTGTCAGAAAGTTCCTTTTTGTCAGCATTTTGTTTATTGATTATTTCAGTGTAATTCTTATCGATCTTCTGTTGTAGCTCAGACTTGTTACTAGTCATATTCTGAGTAAGCTGTGTAATATTCTGCTGAATTATCTTATTTAAAGACTCCTTGGAACTGGTAATCTCATTCCTGATAGTTGTCTCTGTTTGATTTAAAGCTGTATTAGCCTTTTGATCATTACTATCTGTATCCTTACGTAAAGTGTCAATACTTCCAGTAAGCTTTGTAGTGAGCTCTGTAACACGATTATCAACTAAGGTCTGCAAAGAAGTTTGAGTCTTGCTAATGTTTGTTGTTATCTCCTGCTTCAAAGCTTCCTGTGAATCCGTGAGATTCTTCACCTTCTGATTCAGAATATTAGTAAATTGTTGCTGTGTCTTGTCAATCTGAGTTGTAACATCAGTAATATTACTAGAAATCTCCTGCAACTGCTTCTTTGTTTCCTGGTCAGATTTAGCCAAATCTGACACATTGGTTGTCAAAGTCTTAATGTTTGTTAATGCAGTTTTAATTTGTGACATACACTCATTCTGGGTGTTCATGAGATCATCCAAAATTTTCTGGATGTCCGTGACCTCTCTTGTTAAACGGTCGCCTGTCTTTTTATTGTAATGAATCTGTGCAAGCAGCTCCGTCTCAAGTGCATCAAGTTTCTCAGTTAATGATGTATCAACGGCATGAATTTGAGAACTTGTATCGGTGGATGAATTTTGATACGTATTATTGATTGCACTTACAGTCTTCTTTAAAGACTGATTTGAGTTATCAAGTGCATTTAAAGCCTTCTGAATATCCAAAATCTGCTTATACTGCGTTGTTGAACCATCAACAGTAGACTTTAAATCTTCCTCCGGTAAAGCATATGCAATGGCATTAGCAACTGCATTAGCAACATAACTCTTTGATAAATCAGTTAAAGTGCCATCTGCCTGAATATCTATATTACCGGCATCCACTGTGTCATTAAGTGTTTTTACAACTGCGTTTAACACTTTCTGATACTCTTCATCATTAAGTGTACGCTTTTCTGCTTTTAATGTACCTTCAACAATTGGCATCGCCCACTTCTTGATACTTTCTGTATCACGCAGATCTGACTCCTTCATAGGTTCATTTTGGTTTAAAGTGTCATATGTTCGCAGCTTTACTTCAGTTGCAAGTGTTACTTCTGGCTTTTGCATTGTGTAAAAAAGAACACCGCATACCATGGCAACAGTTAGTACTGCAGAAAGAAGGATCTTTCTGCTTCTGTCAATTTTTTTGATTTTCATAATCATTCCCCTTTCATAAAATTTGATTAGCATAGATAAGAATTATACTAAAACCGGCATTGAGCTTTTATACTCAATGCCGGTAGCAAAGGGAATGATGTTATGCTGGTGAATGTTTTCGGTGTTGTTTCCTTTCACACAAAAAACTAATACCAATACTAAAAACATAAATAGCAATCATAGGTATTCCAACAATCATCATCGAGACAACATCTGGTGGAGTGATAATGGCAGCAATAATTGCAATTATCACAATAGCTGGCTTCAATCCTTTCTGCATTACAGTATGGTTCAAAATCCCAGCAACGGTTAGTAATGCACTAAATAAAGGAACTTCAAATAAAAATCCCATTATCCAAGTTGTTGTCAAAAACAAACTGAGAAAAGAACTTACAGTTGCGTACCCAGTGATCTCAAATCCTTCTGAGTATGAATACAAATACTGAAATACAAAAGGAAACAGAATTTTTATGCAGAAAATAATCCCAAGTGTAAATAAACTGATAAAAACTATTAAGCCTATAAGTATCAATTTATGTACACGTTGTGATGGAATTGCTGGCATGACAAATGCAAGCACATTCCAGATTATTAATGGAAGACTTGCAACTAGAGCAAGAGTGCCACACAACCTTAACGATTGAAGCAGCATTTCCTGTGGTGTAACATAACCAACTGTAAAACCGGCATCCTTGCCAATCTGAATGAACCACTTAGTAATAGAAGTTGCATTATAATAACAAAAACAAAAAACAGCTATGAAAAAAGCAAGGCATGCAATGGCACGCTTTTTCAGCTCATGAAAATGCTGAGTCAATGTCAATTGGTTTTTATTGTTCATCAACTACATTGTCCTTCTCATCTTTTTCTTCAATGCCTTCTTGCGAATCTTCACCAGACTTAAACTCATCCTGCAAAATCTTTTTGGATTTTCCAAGTGACTGTGCAAGCTTCGGCAATTGTTTACCACCAAATACAACCAAAATAATTGCAAAAATAACAATTAGTTCTAAAAATCCTATTCTCATTGTTTAATCTCCTTTTCATTTTTAAATTCATTTTTTACTTCTGTTATCTGTGTATCAATATCCTTCTTTAAATCAGTAACCGGTTGGATGGCATCCCTAACTGGTTCGGTGACTTCAGTGATGCTTTTAGCGGCCTGTCTAACACGCTTTAAGAATACACCAGCCATCCTAGCATAATCAGACAATTTTTCCGGTTTAAAGAGGGCTATGACTATAATAATAATTACAAGTAATTCACTTAATCCTATTGACATGAATACACCTCTCTAAAATACTACAATCAGAATAATAAAGGGATTTGAAACATTATGCTCCAAATCCCTTAACAACTATTTTTTATTTAAAATATACTTCGCTGCCTGCTCCGCTTTAGATGTGGCTCTGACAATTAAATGTTTGTCTGCTCTTAAAGCTGCAGCCCAGTTTGCAAGATACGAAATTGAATTAGTTTTTACTTTTTTATCATCAATACCAAGTGTTGCTAATAAGATTGAGCTGCCAATTTCGGCAATTAATTCCTCTTTGCTGTAAGCATCAACATTATCAACAAAAGAAACAAGATTCCTATTTAATCGGTCTGCTGACCCTGTTGAATGAACTACTTCATGAAAAGCTGTCGAAAAGAAATCACCTGCAGACCGAAAATCTGTGCGCTTTGGTAATCTTATTAAATCTGTTTCAAATGAGTAATATGCCTTATTACCACCGAACTCTACCGGAATTTTTTCTGCAGATATGTACCGATCAAATACTGTCTGTGCATCAGGACACTCTTCATCAACTATTTTACTTTTTCTAGCACAATAATACTCAAGCTGACTTGAATGAAATACCGCATAATACTTAAGCATTGGAATATCTTTTACTAAATCTGGGTTCTCTTTGTCTTGTACAACAAGATGCTTCCAGAAAACAATTCGTTCCCCAATCTCGCCACGCTTGATCTGATAGCCCAGATCAGTCCATTGACTAAAGGTTGCATACTCACCGGAATGTTTTAAAAAGCATTTGATTAAGTAAACTATAATTTCTTTTACTTATTGTATTATAAGCAAGAGAAGAGCAGACCCAAGGTTTCTTCCATGGTTTTGTACCGTTTTCCAGAGCTTCTACAACCCTATTCGTTATGCTCTCATAAATATTCATTAATTATGCCTCCTTCAATAAGACTTTGTACAAGTTTTGCATAGAAGTTCCGTTATAATAATGAATATTCTTTTTATTTGTGCATGCAGCGATCTTATACATTAAAGCATGGTTCATACGTGCTGTGACAACAACTACTGGAGTATCACTTGGTATTTCACGATTAACATCAAAGATGAATTCTGCCCTTGGTATCCTTTGTAAAACTTTCTGCTTATCTGTGCCAATCAAATGTCCAAAGATAATAACTCTATCAGCAATAACTACATCTGTATCTGCTTGATTCATTGACTCTTGAGAATCTGTAATATCAGTCAGCATCTTTTGTAATGAGTCAATATAAGCATTCTGCGCTTCGCACTCCTCCCTTACAGTTGCAAGTTCTATATGCAACGCTTCAACCTCTGAATTTTTCTGCTGAATAATGTACTCTTTTGTATCCAAGCCCATTTTTACTGGAATCTGCATTTTCTCATCATAATGCACAGCTTTTAAATCCATCAATTCTTTCTGCAATACCGTTATCTTTTCTGTCAAATGCTGATTTGTTACACTTAACTCCTTTAACGATGTCGTGTCTATGTATGCCTGCTTATAAAACTGATCCAGTATCATTTTTGTGCAGGCGGAATCAGCACGTTTTGAAAGTAATTGGACTGTAAGCTCCTTTAAAGGTAAAATAGTTGCATAGTGTTCCTCAGAAATATTACGCATAAACTGTCTGATCTCTGTATAATCATGATCTTCGATTACATAAGTAATTAAATTAACATCAATTGTATTTAGAACCCATTGCTTTACAAGGTCAGGATCTATTTCAAGCAGCTCAGGAGATAATGTCACTAAACCACTTGTCCAGTTCATTGGGCTATAGTAACTAACAGCAATCTTCTTAATACTTGTACAAATATCATCCCAAGATTTGGCATTATTACATTGTAAATACATATCTAATGAAGACTGCTCATATTCGGACAGATGTTTATCAGAAAGTTTATATATTTCAGATGTATTTTTATCACCAAACTTAAATCTATAAGCTTTATACATAAAGGCGATTGTCTCCCTATGCATATCAGCATAGCAATTTCGAACTACTGGCCGCAATACCTTTAGCATACTGCCTGGAGTTTTTGATGTAAATTTTCCGTTATCAAGATAATCGGACAAAAATAACCATGCTAACTTAAAAGCTCGATCACTTGTAGAAAAAATATCCAAAAATAGCTGCATAAGTGGTAATGTTTCTTGCGTACTTTCTGAGATATCAGTTGCATTTAAACCCTTAATAAATTTCTTTATGTCACGAATAGATGTAAATGAGTAATCAAGATTCTGATAAACACGCTTAAAGGTTTCAAAGATACGATCAAAAATAATATCAGGAATTTGGTTATACCTTTCATACAGTTCAGAAATTTCGGAATCCTTTAAATACCAAAGTAATTCGTGCAAGGCATTATTATCTTTCATGCAATAATTTAAGATAACTGCACTTGCAATACATTCAAACTCTGATGTAACTGGAATCCATGGGCCGTATGTGTATGAGATCAATTCATAACAAGGTTCATATTTAGCAAAAACATCAAGATACAGATTTTTGATCTTATTATTACCTTGCTTGTATAAGTGATGCAAAATTACTGTCAGTAGCGTAGATTTGCTATCTTCCTCAGAATTATAGGCGTGATATAGTCTACTGTTATGTGACAATGCTTCTAAGAAATCATTCAGTGAAGGCTCCTTATCAATCTGTTGCATATGTAATCCTCCAAAAAAAAATAAGAGCGTCTTTGTCAAAACGCTCTTAAATATTCATTATTATGAAACGAAATCCTGTATCCAGCTTTCATTGAAACGCCCGGCATACATAATGTATCTGCCATCGCTATCCCAAAGCTGCATACCTTCTTTCTTTGCCACAATGCTCAAAATGTTTTTAGATAAACGAGAGACTATTGAAATATGATCATCAACCGATTGTACAATCCGATAATCATTTATCACTCTTGGTGCATCTTGTGCATCTGAAACATTGTTCAAGTGCCAAGTGCTAAACTTTTCAAAATCAGAAATAATCTCATTCCAGTTAGGATACTGTTGTAATAACTTTAGAATAGTTACAGCTCGTGCTCCGCTGTAAATAACACCATACTGTGATTTTACATCTGTAAAATGAGTGAAATCTGATAAATTGATATTGTTATTAAACTTTTGCAAAACTGCCTGAATGTAAACCCAATCGAAAATAATAGCTGCTGAGCTTGCAAACTCTTCACTACCATCATTTTCCTTATCTTTCATCAGTGACTTACACACATCAAATACTGCTTTATCATCTAAACGCTGCTTAGCAACTGATAACTCAGAACCAACAGCTTTAGGCGAATTTAAAGAAATGTCAAGCGGAAATCCGCCAAACACATAAGCAATCTCACGATGCAGATTACTAATATCCTCCTGCACATCTGGGCTTGACGTATATTGCAAACGATAACTAATGACTTTCTTATTTGGTGTTATAGTCCATACATTTCTAATTGCCATTTTCAATCTCCAATCTTTGACCAACAAATTCTCTAATCAGCTCACTCAAATTATCTTGATAATCCCCAGACTTTAGCTTATCGGGTGTAATATAAATAAAAGCTATATTAAGTGTATCTGCATACAGTAATAAACAACCAATAATCTCATTTGAATTGCAAATAGTAAACACGTTTTTACGAACATCGCGATTATCAATCAAAAAATGTTTCTGTCTATCATCCTTACATTCGAAATCCAGGCAGTTAGTTAGGTCGCAGTAATACTGTGTAACGCCATTAGATTCTTGTATTTCACACTGCATAATGTCTCCTTTAACTATGTCCTAAAATAATTCTGTAAATACTACTAAAAGATCAAAAATATAACTACTACATCCAAGTGCGGTTGCTGCTTCGTTAATGCTCCGTAATGGTAAATTGACAATAAGCACACCATCAAGATTCATACATTTTCCATTTTCAAACTCAAAATTACTTAAATAGATTGAATTTATAGAAAAGTATGATATAGGACTCTCCACTCTCACAATTGTAATATCTGCCTTTGTAAAAGATGTGGTGCTATAAATAAATTGGGCAACCTGCTCAGAAGTTTGGGCACTAAAGAATCCGAGCAATGGATATACCAGTTGCGTTTCCTTCCAATTTGTTGAATCTTCCATTTGAGTATCTTCTTGATCACAATTCCCAGTAAATACAGAAACATGATTTTTCAATTTCTGCTTAACATAAACCATGAAATACATAAATTCTCCTCTCAGAGGGCTGCTCAGCAGCCCTAACATAACTAAACTTCTGCTGTAAGTATTGATACAACAGAAAAGGGCAAGCTGCCTATAAGCAACTTGCCCTTAGTTAATAACTGAGATAAATTTATGTATTACATCCAGCAACTATGTTTTCTTCCAGTCTTTTCTATTACAGCCTCTGCTTCATCCAGTGACAAATAAAAATCACTTGCCGTTGCGCGATCCACCATTACTTCAACACCAGTAATGGAACCAGCCAGTACACGATCTGGCAGAATCCGTGTAACTGTACAAGGTATAGTTGAAACCCCTGATACGTCCTCTGTTAACATAAAAATAGTCTGATTAATTTGCAATTTATCTGTAGTTACCATAAAACCTCCAATACAAAAGCAGCCGGAGCATTACTCCGACTGCTTTTCTTCTATAAAATTTGTATCTGTTACAGGAACCTGTGACGTGTCAATAATACAAGGTGATATAACATTACCGACTATCATTGTCGAGATTTTCTCAGGATCCTGGTTGTAAAATACATACTCTATGTCCGAAATTTCCATATCAGACAATTTAAAGAATTCAAGAGTGTATTCATCATTTACACGCGAATATGAAAAATCTTTAATAAATATTTTCTTATTCACATACTCTGTCAAGGCACCTTCAATTAAATCACGTTCCATTCTTACAGAACATTTATAAAAATTCAAAAACTTTGAAAAATCTAATCGACGAAGTACCATTTTATAGTCACCGTCTGAAATAGTACCACAACGGATCATTCTGTAAATCCTGTAACGTTGCTGCATTAGAGGCATATACAATAATTTTGCAGCTTCATTATTAAGCTGATCACGCACATAAGTAGGTAATCTGGTTATCAAACCTTCTTCCACCTGCTTCGTAATATATAAACTTGGAAAGTACTCAATATACTTAATGCCGTTCAACTTTACTGGTGAAGTATCTCCAACGAGACCATATGCCTGCTGATGGACTCCATGTTTATAAACATCAATCTTAATATGCTGTAATTTGGCAATTCGTGTATTGACACGCTCCCGATCAGTCTTTGTAATGATACGATTTACACCATTTTTTAACAAAACAGCTTTAACAAGCTCATTTTCTGCAATCAAGAAAGAACGCTGTTCAGCATCTGCCTGAATGGTTCTGTTAATAAAATAAGAAATAATATTAATGTCTAACATATCAAGTAAAGTAACAAATGAGCCATCTACTGTTCCATCATATGTGATGATTGTTTTTACATTTGAATCATTCGGATCCTGTATTGCTATTTGTGTAACACCATTTTTATTTATTGGGTATTGCGCGCGTGTAGCACTGAAGATTGATTTATCACCCAAATAATCTAAATAAGTAACAGTCTGACTGCTCAAATCAGAATGATACTGATCCTTAATTATCTGCAGAATATTGATTATAAGATCACTCTCAAAATTACAATACTGATTTCTAGCTGTTATTTTATCAGCACCTGGGTAGTCAATCATCTTTGACTGGCTATCTTTTGCCCACAGTTCAACAATCTTGTATTCATCATTAATAATATCAAGCAGTGATTTTCCTGCATATACAGTTTCGCGCTGCTCTGAATTTAAAGCATTGTAGGCATATACTTTGTTTTTAGCAAAAAACTTATCCAGATCATCTGGTGTTTCCCAGAGCCTAGTATCAATGTCATTCTTGCAACGCTTCAGATATCGATTCTTTTTTGTCGTCCTTGATCTCATTTTCAATGTCATTAATTTTGAGAGTCCTCCTGGATCCTTATCAAGAATCTCTGACATTACTAAATACATTATTAAGTCGAACAGAGAATTATCATAATTTTTACTTTTTGTGTGATGTGTATCATAAAAAGATACAAGATCTGAATCCAAATATTTTTTAATATCTGATATTATCGCTGCAGAAATATTCTTCATAATAAACCCTCCATCAGCTTTATTATATTCACATTTCTGTTTTGTTTCAACCTCAAAAGTGTGTATCATTTCTTAGTGCATCTCCCATTGATTGTCCATGATCTAGTAGTGCTACACAAAAAGTGTAGATGATTTCATAGTGCTATGCTTTAAAATGTCTTCAATTTCTTAGTGTATTTATAACGTGCTTAAAAAATGTAGCCGATTTTTTAGTGCAAAAATAGTAATTGTAGTCAGTTACATAGTGCACCACTAATATGTCTACAATTTCTTAGTGCAACACTATAATTGTCAACCTAATTCATACACTAGTTTACAATAGAATTTTTGTATACAAATCCTTAGTGCAGTTCTCGAAAATGTCAATGATTTTATAGTGCTTCTAGCTCTATTGTCTACAAAAACATAGTCTTTTTATTACAACCTGTCTCTTATACACATCTGACGCTGCCGACGACTTAATAGGTGTA
>ENA-OYXI01000358-OYXI01000358.1-human-gut-metagenome-genome-assembly--contig:-NODE-358-length-23950-cov-5.538021_pt1 | contig 23950 bp, 15 predicted proteins | sample MGYA00244217_ERZ653421 | MGnify/ENA primary metagenome ERZ653421 (study PRJEB26926, sample SAMN06165148) | human gut metagenome | biome: ENVO:00009003; feature: ENVO:2100002; material: ENVO:00002003... | reverse complement strand
TCAGAAAACACAAAGGTTTATCGACAGACTGAAAGGACGGGTTTTCCCGTCCTTGTTTTGCGGTTGAACTTTCAACCGCATTTTTTTATTCTCCGACAGACAAAACACATCTGTCAGTTGTATTACATTCAAAGAGAAAAACTCAGGGGGAACGATTTATGACGTCAGATTATTCTTCCGAGAGCATAAGAGAGCTTTATGAACGCAATTTCGACACTCTCTACAGGGTGTGCTATATGTATATGAAAAATATACAGGATACAGAAGACGCTGTACATAACGCTTTTCTGAAAGCAATCGAAACAAGAAAACAGTTTGAAAGCGAAAACCACGAAAAAGCATGGCTTATCCGTGTTGCTTCAAATATCTGCAAGAATATGCTCAAGGCGGCGTGCAGAAAAAACGAGCCGCTCAACGACAATATTCCCGACAGCAATATAAGCAATGAAGCAAAAGAGCTTCTCAGCGAGCTTTCAAAACTGCCCGACAAGCTGAAAATACATGTGTATCTGTTCTATTATGACGGATACTCAAGCGAAGAAATAGGACAGATGCTGCATATAAGCTCTTCTGCAGTCCGCACAAGATTGCAGAAAGCGAGGGAGCGGCTGAGAAATGTCCTCAGTGATGAAAGGAGCGTTGAATAAAATGACAATTAAACAGGCATTTGATGAAGTAAACGCTACAGACGAGCAGAAGAAAAACAGCCTTGACAGGCTGTTGCAAAGCGACAAGAAACGCAGCTTCGTACCGCAGATAAAACGTTATGCCGCAGCGGCCGCCGCAGTAGTTGTCGCCGCAGGCACGGCAGGTGTCGGAATACATTTTGCGGTAATAAATAATCAGGGCGGACCTATAAACGTATCAATAGGCGACAACAGCGCCGCCGACAGTGTTATTACGCCCTCGGAAAACACAAAGGTACATTCCGAAAAGAGCGGAATGACTTTCGTTGACAACAAGACATTCTGGGCACAGCTCGGAAAAATAACTTTTCACCGGATAGATAATACACCCACCATAGATACTGCTCAAATCAATGCGGCTGATGATTTTGACAGCCTTTTCTGTACGGATAAGCAGGTTCAGAGCGAGATGCTCAATCTGTTCGATAATGCAATTGAAATCACAAACAAATATATCGTTCTTACCGACAGCAATGCGGCGGTAGGCATATCATCGGATATGAATGCGCAGAAAATAGAAAGCTTCAAAAACAACAGCGCCAACTACTTTGTCGGCACGGGCTATTATGAAAATGAACGTTTTTATTATGCCGACAAAGCGTATTTCGGTTTTGACACCTCAGAGGAATTTATAAACACCGTATCACAGGTATATACGGGAAATTACTCAGATAATTTCACGAAAGATTTTTATGATTACTGCCCCGATTACATTCAGCCGGCGGATAAAAATAACACTAAATCAAAGTTCGGCATAAATATAGACAAAGAGTTTCCTATACCAGAGCTGTACTCGGCACATACGCAGTATTGCACGGCATTTTATACAGACGACAGCCATAATTCTTTGATTTTGTTATCGCTTACCGCAAAAGACGGCGATAACGACAGCAAAACGTTTGAGCTTAAATATATACCTATGAAGTATGTTGACGGAAAACTTCGTATAGTAGTTGAGATATATAACACGATTTTTATGGACGTAAACGCATACTCCGATAATTTTATGTATAATTGCGGAATGGCAAGCGAAATAGAATCAGACGCGAAAACCGTTGATATAACCTCTGTGGTAAGTGACAGTGACAACTTATCAAAGCCTGAAGCCACAACGGTGACAACAACAGTTACCACAACAACTTCAACAACGACTGCCGCAGCATCTACAGCTCCCAAAACCGAGAGCACGACCACACCGCAGACGACCGCAACAACGACTGTGACCACTAAGACAACAGCCGCAACAACTGCCAAGCCCGCTCCCGAACCGACAGGCACAGCAACAAATGTGACGCTCAGAATGACAGGCAACGCAGCCGATCTTGACAGAAGTATGCTTTACTATTATAAGGTTGACAAAGCGTTCCTTACAAATGATGAAGTCATAACCATAAAGCAATCCAAAATATCAGAAGTACCCTATTTTAATACCGATGGCAGTGATCACACATTTGACAGCATAGACTACGGCATTTACGTTATAGCTGCTCCTATGATGACCACTACAGGCGACAACGGATTTGCCGTATTCACCGTGACCGAAAGCAGCAGTAACAGCATTATAAATATCGATCTGACAACCGGTACTCTTCCTGCCGACAAATTTGAGGTTGTAGACGAAAGTATTCAGGAGGAGGATACTCTGCCCGATTACAGCGAACAGCAGTATGCGCTTGCAGAAAAATCCTACACATATGAGGAACACACTTACATACCGGTTGAGCTTATCCATTATGGCGATACCTATATAGACGATAACATATGGCAAGGAGCACGACTGATCGACACTGTTGACGGTCGTAGGATTACGGGATGTAAAGTGAAAAAGACTCCGGTAAGCTATGCAAGCATAAGCGTTGACGGCAAAATTATCACCGGAGAAGAAGTAAATGATTATATCCTGCTTGTAAGCATAGATAATATCCAAGGCGAAAACAATCATATCTATAGCACTATAATGGTGCGCAAAGATCTTGTAAAGAGCAGTAAGCCGAAAGTCATACTCGGGGATAGATTTTACTCTTCATACATTGCCACCGACTATGGCGATATTGACATCGACATGGTGCTTAAGGATGACAACGGAAAGCCTGTAAAGAACTGCGAAATATATTTTGTACATCTTGATGATATAGACACATATAATCTGGAACATAACAACGCAAACGTTCACGCTTCAGGCGACTATTGCATAGCTAACACGGATTCTGAGGGAAGAGTCAGTACGTTTACCGGTCTGTACTGTGGAAAGAACTATCTCTCGGTATCAAATGCCGTTGAAAAAGGTTATGTATTCAATAACGATCGTTATTATGACATTATCCCAAAAGATCCTGTGCCAAAGCTGATAGCAGAAATTCCGATTACAAACGAATAAGTGATCTATACAGCAAACAGTGTCCTGCTTTTCAGGAAAAGCGCTGAAGTCTGTCGGAAAATCTATATATCTACTAAATTAAAACGGGTATTGAGTGTTGCTTGCTCTGTAGGCTTTGTGTCGCGCAAAACTTTTGGCAAGCAATCAAAGCGTCCTTGCTTTAGGCAAAGCTCTTCACCTAGGAGAATGGAGTTTGGGTTAGGGATTGAGATCAGGCTATATTTTTCAAAACAGACTTTTACTACGAGCAAACACACGGCGGGAATACTTTCCCGCCGTGCTGTTTTATTCGATTTCTTTATAAAAAGTACTTGCATTTTATCCGCTTTTTTGGTAAAATAAAATATGAGCGCAGAAGTATAAAAATATGCGTGGAATTTGTATTTCTTGAGGACAGCCTCATACAAATAAAGTAAAAGCGAAAGGATCATTACCATGAGCAAATTAAACAAGAAGAATGTAGAAGATTTACAGGTAAAGGGCAGAAAAGTCCTTGTTCGTGTAGACTTCAACGTACCTATGAAGGACGGCAAGATCACAAACGACAACAGAATCCAGGCCGCACTTCCCACAATCAATAAGTTAGTTGAGAACGGCGCAAAGATAGTTCTTTGTTCACATCTCGGCAAGCCGAAGAACGGTCCCGAGGACAAGTTCTCTCTTAAGGCTGCTGCAGAAAGACTTGCAGAGCTTGTTAATACAAAGGTAGTTTTCGCTAAGGACGATACAGTAGTAGGCGAGAACGCAAAGAAGGCAGTTGCAGAAATGAAGGACGGCGAGATAGTTGTTCTTGAAAACACACGTTTCCGTGGCGCTGAAGAAACAAAGAACGGTGAAGCATTCTCTAAGGAGCTTGCAGATCTCGTTGACGACGATGTATTCGTAATGGACGCTTTCGGTTCTGCACACAGAGCACACGCTTCTACAGTAGGCGTTACAAAGTTTGTTAAGGAAACAGCAGTAGGCTACCTTATGAACAAGGAAATCGAGTTCTTAGGCAACGCTGTTGAAAACCCCGTAAGACCTTTCGTTGCTATCCTCGGCGGTGCTAAGGTTGCAGACAAGCTGAACGTTATATCAAACCTCCTCGAAAAGTGCGACACACTTATCATCGGCGGCGGTATGGCTTACACATTCTTAAAGGCTAAGGGCTATGAAGTAGGTACATCACTCGTTGACAACGAGAAGATCGACTACTGCAAGGAAATGATTGAAAAGGCTGAAAAGCTCGGCAAGAAGCTCCTTCTTCCCATTGATACAACAATTGCAAAGGAATTCCCCGATCCTATCGACGCTGAGATCGAAGTAAGCGTTGTTGACGCTGACAAGATTCCTGCTGATATGATGGGTCTTGACATCGGTCCTAAGACAATGGCTCTGTTCGCTGATGCCGCAAAGTCAGCTAAGACAGTTGTATGGAACGGTCCTATGGGTGTATTTGAGAACCCCGTATTAAAGAAGGGTACAGTTGCTGTCTGCGAAGCTCTTGCAGAGGCAGACGCTACAACAATCATCGGCGGCGGTGACTCGGCTACAGCTGCTATCAACCTCGGTTATGCAGACAAGATGAGCCACATCTCAACAGGCGGCGGTGCTTCTCTTGAATACCTCGAAGGTAAGGTACTTCCCGGTATCGCTTGCATTCAGGACAAGTAAAAATAACGAGGGCGGATATTCTCCGCCCTTATTGTTGTGTAATAAGCAATTTATAATAAAAAACGAAAGGAACACTGTATCATGAAAAAGACAGTAAGAAAAGCAGTTATCGCAGGTAACTGGAAGATGAATAAGACAAGACCCGAGGCTAAGGCTCTTTTAGAAGAATTAAAGCCTATGGTTGCCGATGTAAAGGACGTTGAGGTCGTAGCCTGCGTTCCCTTTACAAACCTTGAAACAGCTCTCGCTGTAACAGCAGGCACAAACATAAAGATCGGCGCTGAGAACTGCCACTTTGAAAAGAGCGGCGCTTTCACAGGCGAAATTTCAGCTGATATGCTCGCTGAAATGGGTGTTGAATATGTTGTACTCGGTCACTCCGAGCGCCGTCAGTATTTTGCTGAAACAGACGAAACAGTAAACAAGAGAACAAAGGCTGCTCTTGAAGCAGGCTTAAAGCCCATCGTATGCGTAGGCGAGCTTCTCTGGGAGCGTGAATGCAACATTACAGAAGAAGTTATCGCACGTCAGATTAAGCTCGATTTCTTCGGCATCTCCGCAGACGACCTCAAGAAGTGCATAATCGCTTACGAACCCGTTTGGGCTATCGGTACAGGCAAGACAGCTACAGCAGATCAGGCTGAAGAGGTTTGCGCTTTCATCCGTGCTACACTCGCTAAGCTCTACGGCGCAGATGTTGCAGAAACAATCACAATCCAGTACGGTGGCTCTATGAACGCAAAGAACGCTGAAGAACTGCTCTCAAAGACAAACGTTGACGGCGGTCTTATCGGCGGTGCTTCACTCAAGGCTGCTGATTTCACAACTATCATCAAGGCTGCCGTAAACGGCTAATCAAAAAATCGGATAATTTACGAAAGGACGACTAAACAAATGGCAAAACCCGTTTTACTCGTTGTTATGGACGGCGTAGGCTTTTCAAAGACAGGTCTTGGCGATGCAGTTACGCTCGCCAACACTCCTACTCTTGACAGACTTTTAAGAGAATGCCCCAACACTCGTTTAAAGGCTCACGGTGACGCTGTAGGTCTGCCTACAGATGACGATATGGGCAACTCAGAGGTAGGTCACAACGCACTCGGATGCGGTCAGATTTACTCACAGGGCGCAAAGCTTGTTAACGAATCTATCGAAAGCGGAAAGATGTATCAGTCTGAGGCTTGGAAGGAACTCGTTGACAACTGCAAGGCTAACAACAGCACCCTGCACTTCATCGGTCTTTTATCGGACGGTAACGTTCACTCAAATATCAAGCACCTGTTCAAGATGCTGCCAGAAGCCAAGAACGAGGGCATCAAGAAGGCAAGAGTACACATTCTGCTCGACGGCAGAGATGTACCCGCTACTTCTGCTCCGATATATATCGAACAGCTTGAGAGCTTCCTCAAGGAGCTTAATGCGGACGGCGCTTTTGACGGTAAGATAGCAAGCGGCGGCGGACGTATGAAGGTTACTATGGATCGTTACCAGGCTGACTGGCCTATGGTTGAGCTTGGCTGGAAGACTCACGTCAAGGGCGAGGGCAGACAGTTTGCATCAGCTATGGAAGCTGTTGAAACCTACCGTAAGGAAAACGATGGCATCATCGACCAGGATCTCCCTGCATTCGTAATCGCTGAGAACGGCGAGCCTGTAGGCAAGATAGTTGACAAGGACAGCGTTATCCTCTTCAACTTCAGAGGCGACCGTGCTATCGAACTTTCAATGGCATTCGACGATGACGACTTCACTGCATTTGACAGAGGCGCAAAGCCCGACGTATGCTTCGCAGGTATGCTGCAGTATGACGGCGACTTAAAGCTTCCTGCACGCTTCCTTGTAAATCCTCCTGAGATCACAAACACTCTCACAGAGGTACTCGTTGCCGCAGGCCTTAACGAATATGCCGTATCCGAAACACAGAAGTACGGCCATGTAACTTACTTCTGGAACGGCAATAAGAGCGATAAGTTCAGCGAAGAGCTTGAAACATACAAGGAAATTCCTTCCGACAACGTTTCATTCGATCAGCGTCCGTGGATGAAGTCTGCTGAGATAACAGACGATCTTATCGAAGTAATAAAGAGCAAGAAGTATGACTTTATCCGTTGCAACTACCCCAACGGCGATATGGTCGGACACACAGGCAGCCTCGACTCAACAATAATCGGTGTTGAAGCGGTTGACCTCGGCCTTTCAAGACTTATCAAGGTTTGCGATGAGTATGGTGTTACGCTCGTTGTAACAGCCGATCACGGCAACGCAGACGAGATGCTCGAAAAGAACAAGAAGGGTGAGGTTCAGGTAAGAACAGCCCACTCGCTCAACCCCGTTCCTTTCATCATCTATGATAAGGAAGTCAAGTACACTATCAAGGACGATACAAAGTACGCTCCCGGCGTTCCCACTAAGTACGGTCTGGCTAACGTTGCTCCCACCATCGTTAAGATGCTCGGTCTTACAGCGCCTGACTGCTGGCAGGAAAGCATGATCTAAGCGGCTGTGAGCCGCTCCAAATTCCGCCGTTCTGACAGATTGAGCTTGGCTCAACTTGCGTTACCGGCGGGGCGGCAATGTGCCGCTTCAAGTTCCGCCTTTGACATTGTCGGAGCTATCCGCAGGATAATGAAACGGCGGGGCTGAACGCACTGCGAATCGCATAGCAATGCGGTTTGTGGCGATTAAGACATATACTTTGTCAGGTGCAGAGTAAAACAGAAAATCGTGTGAAGCGGGTTGCCGTGTATAGCGATTGTTTGGTATTACAATGCGGTTTGACAGCGTGATATTGATAAAAATAAGACGGCAGGCACAGATAAAATGTGCCTGCCGTTTTTGCGGCTGTGAGCCGCTTCAAGTTCCGCCTGCGGCAATGTGCCGCTCCAAATTCCGCCTTTGGAATAGTTGGTGCGTTTCGTGCGATAGCGAAACGGCGGGGCTGAACGCACTGCAAATCGCATAGTAATGCGGTTTGTGGCAATCGGAGAATGTACGCAGTAATACGGCAGGAACAGGAAAGTACGGTTTCGGACGAGATATTCCTGCAGTTGCCAAAGTGTCATAAATGGCTTTGTTATGCGGTTTGTGGCAATCAGAGAATGTACGCAGCAATACGGCAGGAACGGGAATCTGCGGTTGCAAACGAAATTTTCCTGCCGTTGCCAAAGTGTCATAAATGGCTTTGTTATGCGGTTTGTGGCAATCAGATAATGTACGCAGTAATACGGCAGGAACGGGAAAGTGCGGTTGCAAACGAGATATTCCTACCGTTGCCAAAGTGCCATAAATGGCTTTGTTATTCGGTTTATTAGGGTTTATAAAAACGGCAGGTGCGGAGAAATACCGTTCCTGCCGTAAATATGACGTTTTACAATTCCGCTTTATATATCAAAGCGTCGCAAACCGGCTCTGTGTAATAGTTTCTGCGTCTGCCGACCTCAGAAAAGCCGTGCTTTTCATACAGCTTTTTTGCCGGCTCGTTATCACAGCGGACTTCAAGGAAAATGCTTTTTATGCCGTTATTTTTGCATTTATTTATGAAATATTCCATTAATTGTGTGGCGATGCACTGATGTCTGTATTCCGGCAACACTGCAATGCGATACAGCTCGCATTCATCGGATACGCTCTGACCGCAGATAAAGCCTACCGGCTTGTTTTCGGCTTTATCATCACGAATAACGACATTGATTGAGCCTTCTGTGAACACCTGCGACTCAATGCTTCGCTCTGTCCACGGCACCGAAAAACACTTTTTTTCAATCGCTGCAATGTCGCTACAGATTGATGAATTATGATGATTTAAAGCCGTGATTTTTCCTTTATCTGTCAAACAGTCATTGTCAATGAGTATCATACCACGTTTTGCCAATATTTACATCTACCGTCATAGGAACGGTGAGCTTTACGGCATTCTCCATTTCTTCCTTTAAAAGTAAGGCTACCTTTTCTGCGCAATCTTCTTTTGCCTCAACAATAAGTTCATCGTGAACCTGAAGTATCAGCCTTGCATCCAGACCGCTTTCTTCAAGTCTGTTGTAAACTTTTATCATCGCAATTTTTATTATATCGGCAGCTGTACCCTGTATGGGGGTGTTCTTTGCGACACGCTCGCCGAAAGCCTGCAGATTCTTATTCTTTGCGGCAAGCTCTTTGATATATCTTCTTCTGCCGAACATAGTTTCAACATAGCCGTCACGCTTAGCCTTCGCAACGGTCTGCTCCATATAGTGAGCTATACCGGAATATTTGGAAAGATAGGAGCGGATATATTCGCTTGCTTTCGGCACTGAAACACCGATGTCCTTTGACAGCGAGAATGCGCCTATTCCGTAGACGATGCCGAAGTTGACCGCTTTCGCCTTGCTTCTGAGGTCTGGCGTTACCCACTCTATCGGCTGATTGAACACCTGAGATGCGGTAACGGTATGAATATCCACTCCGTCAAGGAACGCTTTCTTCATTATCTCGTCGCCCGAAATATGAGCCAGCACACGCAGTTCGATCTGTGAATAGTCGGCATCGACAAGCAGGTAGCCGTCCTTTGCGGTGAAGAATCTTCTCATCTCCCTGCCAAGCGGAGTTCTTACGGGGATATTCTGAATATTCGGTTCGGCACTGGAAATTCTTCCCGTTCTTGTTTCCGTCTGCTTGAAGGTCGAATGAATCCTGCCGTCCTCGCCTACTACCTTCAGAAGTCCTGTAACGTATGTGTTCTGCAGCTTTGTAAGCGCACGGTATTCGGTTATCAGAGGAACTATAGGGTGCTTGTCCATAAGGCTTTCAAGCACATCGGCATTTGTGGAATAGCCTGTTTTTGTCTTTTTGGCACTTGGCAATGCAAGTTTTTCAAAAAGCACGCTTCCGAGCTGTTTGGGCGAGCCTATATTGAATTCATAGCCTGCGTATTCATAGATCTCACGGCTGATCTTTTCAGCCTTTTCGCAAACCTCTTTGCCGAAAGCCTTTATACCGTCTGCGTCAATACTTACTCCCTCACGCTCCATAGCTACAAGCACAGTGGCAAGAGGTATCTCTATATCGGTAAGGACCGCCGCAGAGCCTGTTTCACTGATTTTGCAATTAAGTATATCGTTGAGGGCGGCAACGGTTATCGACTTTTCCTGTATGCTGTTTCCTTCCGGAACTCCGTACTGAGCGCAGAGCCTTGACAGGCTGTAATCGTTTGAATCGGGGTCGGCAAGGTAAGCCGCAAGCGTTGTATCAAAACGGTTGTTCTTAAGCCTTTCACAGCCGGTAACGGTCAGCGTTTCCTTTATATCAAAGGTGTACTTCGTGCTGTCGCTGTCGGCATAGGCTTTAAGCTCCCCGTCTGACAATTCTACCGGAGCGCCTACTGTGCCTGCGTACACGCTCCCCTCCTGCGTCAGAACTATATCGCCTGCGGGCATAGCGGGTATCTGCTTTGCGGCGGATTCTTCCAAAGCCTCTTTTGAGCCTGCGGGAGCGGAAGTCGGGTGCAGCTTCAGCTTCTGGAGCATCTTGTACATTTCAAGTTCCGACAGCAATCTTGCAAGCTCGGTATCGTCACGTTCTTTCGGAACATAATGTGAAAGCTCGGTATCAATAGGTGCGGTAAGGCATATTTCGGCAAGCTGTCTGCTCATATAACAGCTTTCCTTGCCGTTTTCGAGCTTTGTGCGTACACCCTTTGTGATAAGCGTTGAGCCGATGTTTTCATAAACTCCGTCCACGCTTGCAAATTCCTTTATAAGTGACAGAGCGGTCTTTTCACCGATGCCGGGAACACCGGGAATATTGTCGCTCGAATCGCCCATAAGCGCCTTTACTTCTATCATCTGTTTCGGAGTCACGCCGTACTCCTCCATAATAACATCGGGCGTGTAGTAAATGTCGCCTTTTGTCTTGGCAAGTCTTACGGTAACATAATCATTTACAAGCTGGAACGAGTCACGGTCGCCCGTTGACACTGTACAGGGTATCTTCTTATCCGCACAGGCGGCTGAAACAGTTCCGATTATATCATCGGCTTCAAAGCCCTCTTTTTCGATAATGGTTATTCCCATTGCGGTGATTATCTTTTTCATATAGGGGAGCTGTTGTGCGAGGTCTTCGGGCATACCCTTGCGGTTTGCCTTATAGCCGTCATACATCTTATGGCGGAATGTCGGTGCTTTAAGGTCGAAAGCTACCGCTATCATATCCGGATCTACGTCCTTTTCAAGCATAAGCAGAGTGTTCATAAAGCCTGTTACGGCATTTGTGGCAACACCTCTTGAATTTGTCAGCACACGGATACCGTAGAATGCACGGTTTAATATGCTGTTGCCGTCAATAATAAGAAATCCCATATTTATCCTTTCAAGCAGAGGTCAGATTGATTTTTTCGGTGATTTATGATTATAGTATAACATAAATCAGGTCGGTGTAAACCGACACGGCGGTAAGCCGTATTTTGTCGTCAGACAAAAGATTTAATGGTAAAATGTTCTCAGACGTGCGGTGCGCCGCAAGCCGTGCTTTTGCACGGCAAAATCCGCTCCCGGCGGATTTTAAGTCTGAGGTTATTATACCACACTTCCCCCACACCCGCAACTTTATCTCCTTTTATTTTTAATGAATAGCCGGGAATTTTTGAGTTATCATATTTATGGGCGAATTTAACAGCGTTTAAAAACAACTAAAAACAGTGTGAAATATATGTAACCTAACGTAAAATAATTTTAGTTAAACGAATTTGTAAGTGTGAAAACGGGTTGCACCGATACTTACTTAATAAAATCGTGTAACACAGTTAAGTTAGTGTGAATTTTGTTTTTAATGCACATAATAAACAAATATAATTTATGTGTTTTAGCTGAATTTCCTATAGCCGTATTGACTTTTAGCTAAAACGTTGTATAATCTTAAGTGAATTAAGCAAGCGGAAACAGCTTAATAAACATAAGCTAAATTCATTAACTATCAACTAAGGACCAGTGGCTAAGCACTGTCCGACCAGAAAGGAAATTATCACATGAAAGCAAAGAAGATACTCGCAGGTATCCTTGCGGCAAGCACAGCAGTTTCGCTGGCAGCCTGCAACAGTAACAATGCAACATCATCAACATCAGGCAGTACATCATCTTCATCAAAGACAGAAGATAACAGCTCTGCGACATCGGGTGAAGAATCTTCTACTACACCTTCGGGCGAAAAGATCACACTCAAGGTTCTTACTCACCGTACAGACCGTAAGGATGACGGCTCACTCGACAAGATGACAGACGCTTTTGAAGAAAAGTACAACTGCACTGTTGAATATCAGTCATTCAAGAGCTACGCAGATGACGTTTCGACAATGATGAGCACCAAGGAATACGGCGATGTACTCATGATTCCCGATACAGTTAAGCTCGCCGATCTTTCAAACTTCTTTGAGCCTCTCGGCAAGTACGATGAGCTTAAGGATAAGTACAAGTGGGCAGATCAGAAGATGTATGACGGAACAGTATACGGCCTTGCTCACTTAGGTTCTGTTAGCGGCGGTATCTGCTACAACAAGAAGGTATGGGCAGACGCAGGCATCACAGAAATGCCCAAGACAGCCGATGAATTCATCGCTGACTTAAAGAAGATCAAGGAAAAGTTCCCCGATGTAATTCCTTACTACACAAACTTCAAGGAAGCAAGCTGGACAGCTTCACAGTGGTCAAGCCTTGTTGTTCCTTCTTCGGGCAACCCCAACTTTGAAACAGACCTTATCGTAAACAAGGAAGACTTCTTCACAGAAGGCAAGCCCTACTACAACGTATTCAAGCTGATGTACGATATATATTCAGATTCTACTCTTATCGAGGGCGACCCGATGAGCTCCGACTGGGAAGGCTCAAAGCTGATGATTGCAAAGGGCGAAGTTGCTACAATGACAATGGGTTCATGGGCAGTTTCACAGTTCCAGCAGATCGCTAAGGATAACAATCTTGATCCCGAAAATATCGGTTATATGCCCGCTCCCTTCTCTAAGGACGGCAAGCAGTACGCACAGTACGCAGCAGACTACTGCATGGGTGTAAACAAGAACATTGCCGATGACAAGAAGGATCTCGGCAAGAAGTATATTGAATGGTTCATCGCTGAATCCGGCTTCTCTGAGGCTGAGGGCGGTATCAATACACTTGAAGGCAGCAAGCTCCCCGATTACCTCTCAGCATTTGACGGTTGTGAATTCTTCACAGCGGCATCAGCTCCCGAAGGTCTGACAGGTGTATTCAACGCTATCGACAAGGATTCTGAGGTTGGTATATGGACAGGCGACTCAGCTAACTTCAAGCTCCAGCTTGCTGAAGCAGCATTTGCCGGCAAGGGCGAAGACGGCTTCAAGGCTATCGCAGACTCCGTTAATAAGAAATGGGCAGCTACAAGAGATGCTAACGCAGAGCTTGAAGCATACATCAAGGCTAACGGCTAATTAACGCTATCGTATTTTCTTCATAGATACTCCAAACACACAAACCCGTACGGAAAGGCGTAAGTCTTTCCGTATAGGTTTTTATGGGGAAAATCAACTGATTACCAAAAATAGAAATTATTTCTTGAAAGGATAGATTTATGGCTACTCAAGGCGTTACCGCAATTCATAAGCGTCGCACATTATGGCAGTGGCTTAAAGGTTATACAGGTCAGAAATACATGACCACGGCGCTGTTTCTGGCGATACCTGTCGCACTGCTGATACTTTTCACTATTATCCCTGCTGTTAATATGATAATATTCAGCTTCCAGCAACGTGACCAGCTTGGCGTAAATGTACAATGGGTCGGTTTCGATAACTATAAGACGCTGTTTACCGATATGGCATATCTTTCAACGCTCATCAACAGCTTGTACTACTTTGTCGGCTCGTTTATACAGCTCGGACTTGCACTTTTCATTGCAACTCTGTTATGCTCGAAAATAAAGTTCGCAGGACTGTTCAAGGGAGTTATCTTCTTCCCTTATCTTATGAACGGCGTTGCGGTAGCGCTTATCTTCCAGAGATTCTTCAGAGGCGATGACGGCGGTACGCTCAACTCCATAATCGCACTTTTCGGAGCAGATCCTGTAAAGTGGCTGTCAAACGGCGCTATCAACAACTGGTGTCTGGTTTTTGCGTCGGTATGGCGTTATATCGGCTTTGATATTCTGATGTTCATCGGCGCTATCCAGTCTATCTCGCCCGACATTTACGAAGCGGCAGACCTTGACGGCGCAAACGCATGGCAGAAGTTCTGGCACATAATTTTCCCCGGTATCAGAACAATCATCGCATTACAGCTTATCCTTGCCATCAAGGGTGCGGCGTCTGTATTTGAGATACCGTATATTATAACCGGCGGTAAGATGGGAACATCGACCTTCGTTATCAAGACGATCGAAACGGGCTTCCAGTACCAGAAGATCGGACTTGCGTCCGCAATGGCTATCGTCCTCCTGTTTATAATAATAGTGATTACGATGATCCAGAAGATATTCTTTAAGGAAGAAAAGTAGGTGTAACAATGACAGATAATATCACAACAACCGAAAACTCCGGACAGACCTCTTTCAATATGGATAAATACAGGTTCAAGGAAACGCCTAAGGGTGTAAGAATACTGATAGACGTATTGAAATACGCCGTGCTTGTCATAGCCTGCCTTATAGTTATCGTGCCTCTGGTAGTCGTATTACTCGGCTCGCTGAAAAGCCACGAGGATTTTCTGACAAGCGGAGCGTTTGAGCTTCCTAAGGTGGTGGAGCTGGCAAACTTCAAGACGGCTTTCCTGCAGGGTAACGTAATGAGAGGCCTTATCAATACCGCTATTATCCTTGTGTTCTCGTGTGCGGGAACGATAATCACAGGTACTATGACCGCCTTTGTTGTACAGCGTTTTACAATGGTGTTCACAAAGCTCGTAAAGAATATATTCCTTATTGCCGCACTCCTGCCGAATATCTCTATGCAGGTAACGGTATTCCAGGTAGTGCACGCACTCGGTCTTTATGACACCCTCGCCGCACCGATTATCCTTTATATCGGTACTGATATAGTTTCGATCTATATCTTCATACAGTTCCTCAATAACATATCTGTATCCCTTGACGAAAGTGCGATACTTGACGGCTGTTCATATCCGAGAGTATACCTGAGCATCATTCTCCCTATGCTCCGTCCTGCTATTGCGACCGTTCTTGTAATCAAGTTCGTAAGCATATACAACGACTTCTATACAGCAAACCTGTATATGCCCAGCGACGGACTTCAGGTCGTATCGACCGCCCTTTACAAGTTCATCGGTCCTTACGGCTCGCAGTGGGAAATTATCTTCGCCGGTGTAATTATCTGCATCATCCCTACGTTGATAATCTTCCTTTCGATGCAGAAGTTTATTTACAGCAACCTTGTTTCAGGCTCTGTAAAGGAATAAACGCTTCCGATTCTCCTTGCTATATATGAAAATGGCGTCACGCCGAAAAGCGTGACGCCATTTTTTGCTTGCGGGAAAGATTGTACATAAATGCAGAAAGTTATAATTTTAACGGTGTGAGTTTATCCTGCCGAAAATGCAGATAAAACACCCGTTTTATTTGTAGCTGCTGCCCTTATATATATCGGGATAAATAAAATTGAATGATAATGAACGGTTTCTTTTATACGAAGCAACACATAGCTCCAACGAGAGCTTTTTAACACTTATAGATTGGTAGCACTCATTTCTCAGGAGTGCCACCGCTACTGTCATAGCAGTTTTCTTGTCGTCATACCGTGCGGCATATTCCGGACAATATACGGTTGCTTTTGCGGAATTGATGTATTTGATTTTTCCATCCTTGCTTATAACCTCAAGTACATAAGCCATGCTCCCACCTCACTTTACAATTATCCTATAATAAAATTATAGTTTAAAGAAAGGCGCATTTCAATAACAAATCAAAAATAAAGTTGAAAAATGGGATAATATGTCAGAAATTTTGTCGAATTTATTGAAATCACTGAAATAATCCGAATTTTACTCTCAGACGGCAACATTTTTTCAATAGCGCGTCGCCTGTTATAAGCACAAATATTACTGTGGATACTGCGTGGATAAGGTCAAAGGGTATGCCGGAGATGATATATGCGGTAATTGTCTGTAAGTTTATATCGGTCGTGTAGGTAAGCACACTTGATATATTCATTATTCCGCCGTAAATAACGAGGACTGACAGTAAGGAGTAGATACAAAGGGCGAGCGTGTTGCGCTTTTTTGAGAAGATGATACCTGCAAAAAAGCCAAGAAGCCCCATTGCAAACATCTGCCACGGCGTCCACATACCCTGTCCGAACAGCATATTCGATACAAGCATGGAAACCGCACCGACAAGAAAGCCTGCCTGTGCACCGAGCGCCGTTCCGCTTATGATAACGATTGCGGCAACGGGCTTGAACTGAGGGAACATAAAGAAAAGCTCCCTTCCTGCGACAGCCGCCGCAGAAAGCACGGCAAGCACCGCAATATCCTTTGCGGACGGCTTCTTTTTTTCGAAGCTGATAAAGAAAGCGGCAAGGCACTCGACAAGCACAGCAAGAATTATCAGCAGATGCTTTCTTGTGCCGTTCGGGATAAAAAGTGTGCCGAGTATTACTGTGAATGGGATAAGAACGGCGGTTATAATGCCTGCGACAATATCGGACGGCGTAACTTTTTTTGCGGTTACGGGCGGCTTTGCCATTGAGTTTTTCGGAGCGACGCCGATTATAAGCATAATCATCGGGACGCACAGCAACGCATATTGCAGCCAGAACGGCTCTGACGGTATCTCAAAAGGGAATATGCCGGTACCGGCTAAAAGCATAAAAGCAAATCCGACACTGCCGAGCGAAAGCATTACCTTTCGGAAAACCGAGAGCTTTTTGCGTTTTTTGCGTTGTGGTACTGCTATGTCGGGCTTATCGCCTTTTATGCCGTGAAAACGTCCGGAGAGATCGCCGTAGTTTTCAGCCCTTCCTCCGAGAGAAGCTATAAGCCCTGCGACAGTGTAAACATTATCGCATACGTTTTTGGCGATTTTTGCACTGTCTGTAGTGAAGAATGAGGAATCAGCAAAGAACTGTGACGGCGGCAGAGATACGCTTATTTCACCGTCAAAAAGCAGGGCGCATATATCCGCCGTTTCGGCGCAGAAATCCATATCGTGACTGACGATTACTATCGTTTTCCCGTCTGCTTTAAGCTGTTTCAACAATGCCGAGAACATCTGCTTATATACTGCGTCCGCCGCCTTGGTCGGCTCATCAAGAAGAAGTATATCCGCACCGTAGGAAACGAGCTTTGCAAGCGCCGCCTTCTGCCGTTCACCGCCGGATAAGTCAAACGGGTGACGTGACAGCAGGTGCGTAAGATTAAATGCGGCGACTATTTCATCGGCATTATCGGCAAATTCTTCTCTGAGCGTTTCCTTATTGAAAAGCAGGGTAGGGTCCTGCGGAAGAAAACCTATCTTTCCGCCGTTTATCGTTATTTTTCCGCTGTTTTGCTTAAGCGTACCGCAGATAAGGCTGAGCAGGGTCGATTTTCCTGCGCCGTTGCCGCCCACTATTGCTGTTATGCTCCCTTGCTTTATGTCAAGCGAAAGGTTTCTTATAATATCTCTTTTGCTGTTCTTATAGCCGAAAGACAGATTTTTTACGGATATACAGCTTTCCTCCGACAGCGTATCGCCTGCGGCGGCAGGTGATACGAGCCTGTGATTTTCGCCGTAGGACGTATACCAGTTCTTAGCGGAGGGAACGTCAAGCAGTGGAAGAACATTGCTGACAGATGCGCTTGCTCTTACTCCTGCCGGCATTTCAAAAAGCATAGGGTGATTATTTTCTGACAGATGCTCTGTAAGAGAGCTTGCGTCGCCGTCGTGGCACACCTTGCCGTTGTCGAGCATAACCGCACGTTTTGCAACGGACAAAAGACCGCCGAGCTGATGCTCCGCAACAATCACGGTCATACCAAGCTCCTTGTTTATTCTCACAAGCAGAGAAATAAACTGCGTGGATGCGATAGGGTCAAGCTGTGAGAGCGGCTCGTCAAGGAGCAGTACATCGGGGTTCATAGCCATTACAGACGCTAAGTTAATTATCTGCTTCTGACCGCCCGAGAGCTTGTCGCAGTCGCAGTACAGCAAGTCCTCTATGCCGAAGAACAATGCGGTCTGGGAAACCTGCGAGCGTATTTCGTTTTGTGAAAGTCCTATGCTTTCCGCACCGAAGGCAAGCTCGTGCCAAACCTTATCGCAGACAATCTGCTCATCGGTAAACTGCGTGACAAAGCCTGCAAAATGACCGCCGAAAGAAATTTTTCCTTTTTGCGTTCCTGCATCGGCAGGCGCTTTCATAAGATTTAAAAGCGTGGATTTTCCGCTTCCCGAGCTGCCGCAGAGTATTACGAATTCTCCTTTGTTTATTTTAAGCGAAATATCGGAGAGTGCGTTCCTATCCGAGCCGGGATAGGAATATGACAGATTTGAAATATTATAAAGCTCCATTTCTTTCCCTCCGTTTAAAACGTGAATAAAGCTCGGCTGCAACAGGCATCGCACAGAGTATAAGCCAGAAAACATCCGCAGAAATATCGAAAGCTGTCATCGGCAGGATAAATTCGGGATAGTAGAGATAATAGGCTTTACCGCTTGCAAAAAGAATAATAATTGCTGTTGTGCATATCACGGTAACAGACATTATGACAAAGTCTGACGGCGCAAATCTGAATATGCTGTAGGCTGTACGTTTTGCCGTACCGTAACCTCTGTATTTCATAGATCGTGCGGTATATGCACTATGCTCAAGGGTATCCGTTACAGCAACGGAGAGAACATGAACACCGCTTCTGATGCGGCTTCTAAAGTTGCCCTCGTATATATCGTTTCCAACAAAACGCTGAGCCGCCGCCGCTTGCTTTGCCCGTCTTGCAAACATAGGCACTGAACGAAGCGTCATTGATAACAGCAAAGCGAGTGACGGCAGTGCTTTTCCGAGAAGATATACCGTTTTATCGCTTGTCATACACTTGTTAAGTCCGATAAACCACATAACGAGCGATATTGTCATAGCGCCTGTAAACAGCGAAAAAATAAGCGTTTCAAGTGTGATACTGTTGCCGCTGGGCAACTTTGCAAGCACGGTTATGCCTCTGTTTGAAAACAGAAGATTTATAACCGCCGCAAGCAGTGCCATAGGCAGCATTACAAAAAGCGTTCTTGCGGCGGTTTTTCCGTTCAGTAAAAAAGCAAAAACGGCAGAGCAGACAAGAGCCTCCGCCATAAAGACGGGGCTTTGCACTATTGCGGTTATCAGTATCACCGACAGAAAATACATTGCCGCTGTTACAGGGTGTGATCTTTCCATTGTTGCTCCTTAGTTTTGAAGGTCGTAGCCAAGCTCGCAGGTATAGCGGAACGCTATTTCATCGTTGTTTGCGGGCTTGTACGATGAACAGCCGTAGTTCGGGAAAACGCCGTTTACACTGTACATCCAGCCTGAGCCTTGTCCGCAGTCGAATTCATAAAGGTTGTTTATACCCTCGACATAGTATGAGCTGAACGCAGGGGTGTAGCTTGCCTCCATCTGAATACTGTTTTCGTCACAGATACGGCGGAGTATATCGTATACGCTTTCGCCGCTGTCGAATCCGACCGTTCCGCTGAATATTACGGCATCATCGGGAATGTACTTTTCAAGTCCTTTTTTCAGTTTATCCTTGTTATCGAGTATGGTTTTGCACTCTATAACGAATGTACAGGTGTTGTCATATTTCTTTATCGGCTTGTCTGGCTTCGGGGTCGTTGATATTACAGATGAAGCGGTCGATATTGTTGTGACTTTTGAAGATGCCGGACTTGCCGAAGATGTCGGGGCGGATGTGAAAACGTGCTTTTCGGTTGGCTTTGAAATGTCTGCGGCAGTAGATGATGTTGATGCGACAGAGGTTATTGCCGTTGTTTCCGGCTTTTCGCTTTCAGGTAAGGTTTGTGAAGAAGTGTCCGTAACGGTTGTTGCGGGCGTTGCCTGAGAATTGCCGTCTGTCTGAAAAGCCGTTGTTGCGACAAGGCTTTGAGCGGTTGTAAACGATGATGTTTCGGGGGGAACGTATGATATACCGCTGTTTTCGGCGGCATCTTTTCCCATAGCGGCGGAAACTACCGCAATTATCACCACAGCGACAAGAGCCAGCCCAAGACCGAGTATATATTTGTATTTATCAAAAATAGCTTTCATTTTTTCTCCGTGAAATATCGGTTATGTAAAAATTGTTCCGCACCTATTTTATCATAAAAACAGGTACGGAACAAGCATTTACATAATAGTTTTACTTATTTGCGCTTTTTCTTCGAAATAAGCATAACTGCGCCTGAGATGAGAACTGCCATACCGCCTGTTACAAGTACACCTGTACCGGGATTTATGGGATCGTTTTTATCTTCGGGCTTGCCTGAGCAGTCGCCGGGCTTTACAGAATCGCCGGGCTGTGCGGGCGTATCGGGATTTTCAGGTTCTGTCGGCTCAGCCTTCGCAGACATTTCGTAAAGTGAAGAGCCGTCCTTTGAAAGCTCATAAGCTGTAAGAGCGAGTGCCGCCTGTTCGGTAGCCATGTAGTTTTCTTCGCCGCCGAGCGTGTGGCTGTAGCCGTTTTCTGTAGCGTAGCTTTCAAGTGCGTCGATAAGCGTGATGCCGTCAACGATGAATCTTGAATCTGTAAGCGGGTCGATGCCGAGAGCGGCAAGTGCGATAAGTACCTGCGAGGTGCTTTCACTGCCGTTTGCATATCTTGCGTTCTCGTCAAGAGATTCTGCGAGGAACTCAAGACCGCTGTCTATAGCCGCATTTACCTTCTCGTCAGCCGCATAGGGAGCGAGTGCCTGTATAGCCATAGCCGTAAGGTCAACGTCTGCGGTATCGCCGGCGAGCGCCCAGCCCTTGCCTGTCATATTGTCAACAATATAAGCGATAAGCTCATCGTGCGTCTTTGCGCTGTAATCTGTAGTGTCGAATGCTATAAGTGAGAATATAACCGCATTGATACCCTGCGATGTGATATAGTCCATATCGTCAAGACCGCTCAGCAGGTTATAGCCTGCGATGTCTGCGGAATTCTTTCCGAGCGAGGACAGAGCGATTATAACTCTTGCGTTCTCCGTAGGCTTTCTGTCTGAAAGTCTGTCTGAACCGTTAGCCTTTACTGCTTCACAAAGCTCGTTGTAGTATTTTGCCGCCTTGTCGGCAGAGAGCTTTCCTGCTCTTGCGAGTGCGATAACCGACCATTCGCCGCCGATAGACTGAACGGGGTAGATATTGTTATCCGCAAGAGTGCCGAGAACAGTGTCGAAGTGATCCTTGCTCTTTGTGCCTGCCTGCTTTATCGTGTCGATAACGGCAAATCTTTCTGTTGCCTTGTCAAGAGTATCCGAATTTGTGACCTTATCTCTTAAACGCTCGGGAACTGCCGAGTAAGTGTCCTTTGCCTTTTCAATCTTATTCTTGCTGTCAGCGGTCACCTTGCCGATTGCATCTATCGCCTTCATCGCATTGCTTATAACATCAGCCTCAGCCTTAGCGAGAGCTTCTTCTGCGGCTGTTAAGGTTTCGTAGTTTCCTACAAGCGTCTTTGCGTTATCGCTGAGCTTGTCGTAAGCCGTTCTTGCCGCTGTGATGCCGTCATAGCTGTCGAGCGTTACATCGCCTATAGCGTCAATAAGTTCTTCAACCTGCTCAGCCGCCTTTACATCATCGGGAACGAGCTTTAAGTAAGCGTATACGGGCTGTTTTTCGCCGTTCTGAACGATTATTCTGACAACCTTTATTTCAGACCGGTCAAGTGCGATTTTAGCCTCTGTGCCGGAGGCTACACGCTGATTGTTGATATAAATGTTATCATCGTCAGCGCCCGATACGGAAACGTTCACGCTTTCCTCGATGCCTGTGCTTATCTCGTAAACACCGTTATCATCGGGAGTGATTTCCTTTATTGTCTTGCCGTTTGCGTCTGTTAAGACGATTTTTCCGGGAAGCGATGTCGTGCCGACCTCTTGCTCGTTTGCAGTTGTTCTTACAACATAAGAAACCTCTGTCGATTTCTCGTTGAATACGCCTGCCCAGATGTTGCTTGCTGTTTGTATCTTTATATAGTGAACGCCGTTTTTGAATGTAACGGGGTTGCCGTTTTCATCTACCGCCCACTTTAAGTCGAAACCGTTTGATTCGGCATTTTCGCTGTATGCGTTTACATTAGTGCCTATCGTGCCGTTCTTGAAGTAGTCAACATAGCCGAACCTTGTCGTGCCTACAAAGGAAGCTGTAGAGCTGTCGCCCTGTATACTGCCCTGAACACTGGGGATAACAACGCCTCTGAGTGTGACAGTATCGCCCTTTGCAAGATCGTTCATATAATAAACGCTGGGTGAAATCCATCTGCCTGTCTGCTTTGAGCCGTCGTTTGAGTTGCCCTGATTGTCTGTCCAGCTTGTTTTACCGTCGGCTGTCTTTTTGTATGTTACTTCGTAATCGGTGATGGTTGTATCTTCGAAATGCTCACTTCCTGCGAGCGCATACCATGTTTTGCCGTCCTCAGAAACATATACCTGTCCGCTTTCAGCCGCACTTCCGCCGCTTACAAAGCTATTGCCGTAAGCGTAGAAGTCAAGGCCGTAGGGGTTTGAGGGGTCATCTGTTACTGGGTTTTCATAGTAATATGTGATATAACCGCCGAAGTTACCGAGTGATTTCATAGTGCCTGCGAGCGTCTGCTCGGGACCTACACCGTAGGAAACGTTGGTGTACTGGCTATTGATGCAAAGATAATCAACGACCTTGTCGGGTACGTCATACTTGCTTCTCTTTGTAGCCTTGACAGTATAGCTTTCTGAAAGAGTGCCGTCTGTTACCGTTACAGTAGTGTTTGCGCTCTTGGTAACAAGACTGTAAAAGCCGTTTCCATCTGCTGTTGCGGCATCGTTGCCTATCTTAACTGTGCAACCGTCGGCAACCTTGAAATATACTGTGGGGAATTCTGCGTCATTTGCTATAACTATATTATAGCTGAGAAGTGACGGGTCGAATGCGGGATACATATCGCCGTGTTCGCTTTTAAGCTCGGTAAAGTGTACGTTCTTTATAGAAACGTCAGCCTTTACGAGCTTTATTTTGTAGCTTGTTATCTTGTCTGCGTCATCAAACTTGTCTGTAAGATAATCGCCGTCAGAAACCACATCTATTGATACTGTAACAGTGCCGTCCTTGCCGAAGGAATATGCGGGAGTTGTTTCGCCGCTTTTAAGCTCTGTATATTCGCCGTCAGCCTTCGCTCTGAAATGAACGTTTGCGGTTTTGCCCTTGAGAGTAAGTGCAACGCTGTCGGTGCCTCCCAAAACATAGGCTGTGTAGCTGTGGCATTCTGCATTTGTGCCGGTCGTATCGGTCACATTGCCGTTTTCGTCATTTCTGAAAACCGTTCCTTCTGCAAAGCCGTTGTACTTTGTCGCATACAGCTCCCTGCCGACGGGAACAAGCGTGATGCCGCTTGTTCCTGCGATTTCCGCAGTGTAGTCATAGGGACGTGTTATGTTGAACACATACTGCGTCTTTATGCTTTCATCGTCAATGTAGCAAAGCTCTAAAATCAGCTTAGTCAAGCCGAAAGGAATATTAGAAATGCTGTTGAAGCTGCCGGACTTTATCTCGTTTCTCTGTGCAACTCCGTTTATATCGGTGTATACCGCATAGCACTTCAGCAGGTCCTTGTTGAACTTAGTGCCGCTGTTGATATAGAAAGATGATGTACTGTAAGACTTTATCTTTACATCATATTCGAGCTTTTCGGGGTCAAAAGCGTCATTGTCCCAGCCGTCAAGCGAGAAAGCCGAAAGTGCAAAGCTGTCAAAACGTGCGGCGGGTCTTGTGCCCTCCTTTATTGTTACCTTATAAGCGCTTGCTGTTGCATCCTCGCCTACCGTAACGGTGATAACATCGCCGTCCTTTATTTCAGTAGGTTTTGTAAGGCTCAGCGTCTTGTCGCCGATCTTGCTTACCGTCTTGAATTTCTTGTTCAGTGCGGTAGGACGGAAATTGATGCTCTTTGTGCCGAAAGGAACAGTAAGAGTATAATTATAGGTCTTTGCGCTGAATTCGGGAGAAAGCGTGCCGTAATCGCTGCTTATCGCTTTAAGCGATGTATCTGTACCGCTCCAGTCATTGCCGAGGTCTGCACCCCAGTCCATAGTGTAC
>ENA-OYXI01000303-OYXI01000303.1-human-gut-metagenome-genome-assembly--contig:-NODE-303-length-26689-cov-5.159007_pt1 | contig 26689 bp, 41 predicted proteins | sample MGYA00244217_ERZ653421 | MGnify/ENA primary metagenome ERZ653421 (study PRJEB26926, sample SAMN06165148) | human gut metagenome | biome: ENVO:00009003; feature: ENVO:2100002; material: ENVO:00002003... | reverse complement strand
ATCGGTCTCGTGGGCTCGGAGATGTGTATAAGAGACAGCGGATATCGAAGGCGAAACATATGTCAAGGGCGCCGTTTTCGAGGGCGCGGAGGTTACGGAAGAGGATTTCGGCGTTTACCGCGTACGCTCGGAGGCGAGCGTATCGCTGACGGCGAAAAAAGGCTCGCGCACGGCAACGGTCGAATGTACGGCCGAGGCTGCCCCGCAGCTCGACGGCGCGATAGGCGAAAACGAATACGCTGGCCTGCTGAAAGAATATTCCATGGCCGACGGCGATTACGCGGCCGACGTCAAGGTCTATTATAAGACGACGGGTGCTTCCGTATACCTCGCTTTCGACGTACGGGAAACGGGCGCGGCGAAATATGTGAAGGATACTCCGAGCGGCAATCAAGGCACCGCGGGCATCAACTTCGCCGTAGCGAGCGAGGGCTTTGCGCGGGCGAATTATTACAGGGCGTATGCAACGGGCAAGGCGCGGATCAAGCAGAATTTCGGCGGAAAGGCATTCGGCGCGCCTAATTCCGATGTGTCGGAATTCGATTATTTGTGCGGCAGCGTACGGGTGGAAAACGGGCAGGCGGACGATATTTCCGCTTATGTGCTGGAATGGCGCGTTGACTACGCCGATTACGGGGTGAACGGCGCGGACGAATTGTATTTTCTCTTCGGTTGGATCAACGGCAACCAGGCCGACCGCGGGTTCAGCGCCGCAACGGGCGCACAGTTCAATATAGTAACGAACGATCAGAACAACGGTCTGTTCGCCCTTGAAAATTATTTCACCGTGGAGGCCGTTTCCGAATGAAAAACTTTTTGAAAGGCGCCGTCTGCGCGGCGATTGTATGCAGTATGTTTATTCCCGCGTTTGTTTCGGGCGGCGCGGCCGCCGCCGATAAAATTGTAGACGTGTACCTGATCGCCGGGCAGTCGAATGCGGTCGGATACGGCTACGACGACCTCGAAGAAAACGGATTTACCGACGAGAGGCTGAAAAACGGATACGACAACGTGCTTTTTTACGGTCGTTACGAATCGGATAAAGAAGTTCCGTCGGGGCTCGCCGAGGTGAAAAAGGGGCTGGGCAAGAACTGGACGAACGGACAGAGCGGTTCGGGGGCGGAGATCGGCGTCGCCGCGGCGGTGTCCGACCTCGCGGACGGCGGCGTTTCCGCCGTAATCAAATGCGCGTGGGGCGCTACCTTCCTCGCGCCCGATACGGGCAATGCGGTTTCCGTAAGCCAGGGGACGTGGACGCCTCCGAGTTATATCGAAAAATATTCGCTCGACACGAACGGCGGCAAGATCGGCGCCATGTATTCGCGTTTTCTGCAAACGGTGCGCGACGGTTTGAATCTTTTGAAATCCGAAGGATATACGCCCGTTTTAAAAGGTATGTGGTGGATGCAGGGCGAAGCGGAATGTCCTGACAGGAAGAACGCCGCGGCATACGAGGAACTGCTGACCTGCCTTATTTCGGACGTGCGCGCCGACCTTTGCGAACTGACTGCGCAGGACAGCGCGAAAAACCTGCCTTTCGTTCTGGGAAAAATATACCGCAATCCGGAATTTTCGCAGTTCGCGTATATCGACGAGGTCAGACAAGCGCAGCAGAATGCTGCGGATAAGCTGCCCAACGTGTTCGCGGTGGATTGTACGGGACTGCCGCAGCAGGACGGCTGGCATTTTTACGCTTCCGCACAGCTTTGGCTTGGGCGGCAGTTTGCGGAAACGGTGCTTACTTCGGAAGGAAAATTCAAGGTTTCCGTCGAAGGCGAGGGCGTGTCCGTCACGGGAAGCGGCATCAAACGGGCGGGGGAAAACGTGAGCGTCCGCGTTCAGGCTCAACGCGGGTATAAGCTCGCGGGGCTGAGCGTGCGCGTCGGCGCGGACGGCGCCGAAGAGTCGGTAAGGACGGACGAAAACGGATATTATTCCTTCGTCATGCCTGCGGATAACGTATTCATAAAGGCCGAAACGGAGGCTTTGCCCCTGTTCAGGCTGATCTCGGCTGAGGTCAGCGACGCGGCGGGCGGCAGCGTTTTCGCGGGTGCGGACGCGAAGAACGGTTGGTACGAGGGCGAGAGCGTTTCTTTGGCGCTCACCGTATCGGAGGGTTACGAGTTCGCGGGCGCGGCGGTGAACGGGAAGCCGATCGTTCCTTCCGACAGCGACGAACGAGCCTATTATTTTACGATTTCCGAAGCTGCGGACGTGAAGTTCTACGCGGAAGTGAGAAAAGTTACCGTCGCGCCGCCCCTTAATCCCGAACTGCCCGAACAGAAAGAAGGGTGCAAATCCGCGCTGGGCGCGGAAACGGGATTCGGTCTGTTATTTGCCGCAGGAGCGGCGGCCGTAAAGAAAAAGAGATAAAAAACAAAAAACAACGGCAAAAGCCGTTGTTTTTTACATGGAGCAGGTGATGAGAATCGAACTCACAACCACAGCTTGGGAAGCTGTTGTTTTGCCACTAAACTACACCTGCGATGCGTTTTCTGCCGCGCGGAAACGCCGCAGCGGCTTTTTACTTTTCTTATTATAGCACATTGTCGGCTAAAAGTAAATAAAAAATAATAAAAAAATATTTGTCAATCCGCATATAATATGTTATAATTATCAAAAAACGGGGGAGGCTTGTTATGGCACTTTTCTTAAAGATCATAGAATGGAGCGACGACTCGAAAGACCAGCTCGTGTATAAATATCCGCTCAAAAACGCGGGGCGCGAGGTAAACCAGAAGAGCAAGCTCGTCGTCAGAGAATCGCAGGAGGCGATATTCGTCCATAAGGGGCAGATCTGCGATATTTTCCCCGCGGGTACGTACGATCTCAATACGGAGATATTCCCGATACTTTCCAAGCTCGCGGGCTGGAAATACGCGTTCCAGACGCCGATCACGCTCGACATATATTTCGTCAGTGTGAAACAGTTCACGGGCGTCAAGTGGGGCACCGCCAACCCGATCATGATGCGCGATCCCGAATTCGGCATGATCCGCGTCAAGGGATACGGCTCGTTTGCGTTCAAGGTGCATGATTCGGGCGTGTTTTTAAGGGAGCTGTTCGGCACCAATTCCACGTATAAAACGAGCGATATCACCGACTGGCTCAAGACGATGCTCATTTCGGCGTTGACCGACGCCATCGGCGAAAGCAAGATATCCGCGCTCGATCTCGCGGGCAACACGCTGGAATTCAACGAGATCGTCAAGCACAGCATACAGGATAAATTCAAGTCCATCGGCCTCATGCTGACCAATCTCTTCATCGAGAACATGTCCGTTCCCGAGGAAGTGGAAAAGGCCATCGACGAGCGCACCAAGCTCGGCATACTGGGCGACAAGACGGACGTCATGATGAAAATTTCCGCGGCGGAGGCGCTCAAGGACGCCGCGAAGAACGAAGGCATGGGCGGCGCGTTCGTCGGCGCGGGCATGGGCATAGGTGCGGGCGCGGGTCTGGGCTCCATTTTCGGAGAGGCCTTCAAGAGCGCGCAGCAGCCGTCGAACGGCGGCGCAGGCGCAGGCTCGGGCGCGGCGGCGGGCGGCGCGGTTTGTCCCAAGTGCGGCGCGCATGTCGGCGCGAAAGCGAAATTCTGTCCCGAATGCGGGGAAAAGCTGGCCGCCAAAAAATTCTGCCCCGAATGCGGCGCGGAAGTAAAGGCTTCGGCGAAATTCTGTCCCGAATGCGGCAATAAATTCTGATAACGACCGTTAAAAACGGAAAGGAGAGAAAGATATGGCAAAGAAAATCACGGCTGAAACAAAGATATTCGACGCGCTGGAGATCAACCCCAAGGCGGGCGATATCCTCATGAACTACGGCATGCACTGTCTCGGCTGCGCGCTCGCGCACGGCGAAACGGTGGGGGAAGCGGCGGACGTTCACGGCGCCGACCTCGAAAAAATGCTCGAGGAACTCAACGACGTAGAATAATCGTCTGAAAGCGGGCGGCGCGGGATAAGCGCCGCCTTTTTCCGGAAATGATCGGGAGGGGATTATGGAAGAAGAGATGAAAGACGGCGCCGTGCCGGAACAGGTGGAAACGGAGAACGTAAAATGCGATTCCTGCGGATCCAATATGAAGTTCGATCCCGAAAGCCAGATGCTCTACTGCGAGCACTGCGGCCGGAAGGAGAGTTTTGCGGTCTATGTGCAGGCGGACGAACTTGCGATCGAGGACGCGCTGAAAACGGGCGGCGCGAGCTGGGCGGAGGAAACAAAAGTTTTCCGCTGCGAGAACTGCGGCGCAAAAGTCGTGCTCGACAAGGGCGAAACGGCGGCGGTCTGTCCTTTCTGCGGGACGGCGCAGGTCGTGGAACTCGAAGAGCTGGCGGGGCTCAAACCCAACGCGCTGCTGCCTTTCAGACTGACGGCGGAGGAGGCCGCGTCCTCGTGCAAAAAATGGGCGAAGAAAAAGGTATTCGCGCCCCGCGCGTTCAAAAAGAACCTCAAGACGGACAATATGCACGGCGTATATATACCGTGTTTCACTTTCGACAGCAATACGGAATCGGTCTATTCGGGGCGTATCGGCAAACGGCATACCCGAACGGTCGGTTCGGGGAAGAACCGCAGGACGGAAACATATATCGTCTGGCGCAACGTCAGCGGCAGGTTCAGTCATTTTTTCGACGACGTGAGCGTGGTTGCCGGTTCCAAGGTTACGCAGAAAGACTTGGCGAAAATGGGACCGTTCGACAGCAACCGCTCCACGAAATACGACGGTAAATACCTGCTCGGCTTTTCTTCCTATTATTACGAGAAGGATATTTCTCAATGCTGGGGAGAGGCGAAGTCCATGATGGACACGCAGCTGAAACGGCTGATTCTGTCGCAGTATAATTACGACGTGGTCGATTACATCAACATCGGCACCAAGCATTATTCCGTTACATACAAATACGTGCTCCTGCCCGTTTATGCGGGGCACTTCGATTTTAAAAAGAAGATATACTCGTTTTTCGTCAACGGAACGAACGGCAAAGTTACGGGAAAAACGCCCGTCGCCGTCTGGAAGGTGCTCGTTACGGCGCTCGTCGGGCTGGCGGCGCTGGCGGGACTGGTCTATCTCGTCATGCAGTTTATGTGAAACGGGGCGCGGCGGCGTTTTGCCGCCGCGCTTATTGCGTTTTTTGAAAGCGGATACGCAAGATGTTGTGTTTTCCGTTTTTTTCTTTAAAAAACTTACAAAAAGGCGAAAAAACATTTAAAAACAGTTGACTTCGGACGGAAATTTTAATATAATGGTTAAGCTGTGTAATAGGGTTGATACGGAAAGTTACTTAATTTCGCTTTAAACAGCGGGCGAAAAGATAATTTCCGTTGACAAATGTAGAGGCTCGACCTCTGCGACTAACATCGGGTTTAGTGTATCGCGGTCATTCGCAGCGACTTAATTTAATTAAGTATCGGCGGATGATTTTTTTATGTTCACGGATTCGACACACACGGCAAAGTTGACGAAATGTTAGGATAAAGAAAAGGAGAAAAAACATGGCAAGTCAGAAAATCAGAATCAAATTGGTATCTTACGACCACGAGATGGTGGACCAGGCCGCGGCGCGCATCGTCGATACGATGAAAAAGGGCGGCGCGAAGATCAGCGGACCCATCCCCCTGCCTACGGAGAAGGAGATCGTTACGATCCTCCGTTCCCCGCATAAGTACAAGGACAGCCGCGAACAGTTCGAGATCAGAACGCATAAACGCCTGATCGACATCTATTCGCCCAACATCAAGCTTTTGGACAGCATTCATCTGCCCGCAGGCGTGGACATCAAGATCAAATTATAATCAATATATAAATATATACGGAGGTGAACTTTATCTATGAATAAAGCAATCATTGGAAGAAAGTTGGGAATGACGCAGGTTTTCGCGCCCGACGGCAGAGTGATACCCGTAACGGTAGTGGAAGCGGGCCCCTGTCCGATCGTGCAGGTGAAAACTTTGGAAAGGGACGGTTACACCGCTCTGAAACTCGGTTTTGACGAAACGACGGAAAAAGCGCTGAACAAGCCGCAGCTCGGCCAGTTCAAAAAAGCCGGCGTGGCGCCGCAGAAAGTGCTTAAAGAAGTCCGTTATGACGACGTGAGCGCGTACTCCGTCGGACAGGCCGTCAAGTGCGACGTTTTCGCCGCGGGCGACAAAGTGGACGTTTCGGGCGTTACCAAGGGCCACGGGTTCACGGGCGTTATCAAAAGGTGGAACAACCACCGTCTGAAGGAAACGCACGGCGTAGGCCCCGTACACAGAGAGGTCGGCTCCATGGGCGCGAACAGCACGCCGAGCCGCGTTTTCAAGGGTAAGAAGATGCCCGGTCAGTACGGCCACGAAAACGTAACCATACAGAACCTTGAGATCGTGAAAGTGGATGTGGAGAGAAACGCGCTGCTCATCAAAGGCGCGATCCCCGGCCCCGTGAAGAGCATCGTTACGATCAAGGAAAGCGTTAAAGGTTAAGGAGAGTGAAGAAAATGCCAAACGTAAAATTATACAATATGAGCGCCGCAGAAGTGGGCACGTTGGAACTGAATGAAGATCTGTTCGGCATGGATTACAACGAAGCCCTGATCCATCAGGCGGTCGTTACCAGATTAGCAAACGAAAGACAGGGAACGAAAAGCACTCTTACCCGCGCCGAAGTGAGGGGCGGAGGCGCGAAACCCTGGAGACAGAAGGGCACGGGCCGCGCAAGGCAGGGTTCCATCCGTTCTCCGCAGTGGACGAAAGGCGGCGTGGTATTCGCACCCAAGTCTAGGGATTTCTCGAAAAAAATGAACGTTACGGCGAAGAGAATCGCGCTCTTTTCCGCGCTCTCGCAGAAGATCAGGGACGACGAAGTGGTCTTTATCGAAGATCTGAAAGTCGCCGCGCCCAAGACCAAGGAAGTCGTTAAAATGCTCGATGCGTTCAAGCTCGAAAAGAGCGTGCTGATCGTAACGAACGGCAAGGACGAAGATCTCGTGAGAGCGGCGAACAACCTCGAAAAGGTTACGACCGTTCCCGTCGAACTCATCAATACTTACGACGTGGTCAAAAATGCGAAAGTAGTCATTTCCAAAGAGGCCGCCCAGAAATTAGAGGAGGTTTACGGAGCATAATGTTAGCACACGACATCATCATCAAACCCGTTTTGACTGAAAAGAGTTACACGGGTATACAGGATAAGAAATACACTTTCGTCGTCGCGAAAGGCGCGAACAAGACGGAGATCAAAAAGGCTGTCGAAGAAGTTTTCAACGTACAGGTGGAAAGCGTGAACACGCTGAACGTCAGGGGCAAGCTGAAGAGAATGGGCAAGAACCAGGGCTACACCCCGTCGTACAAAAAGGCAGTCGTGCAGCTCAAGAAAGACAGCAAGGCTATCGAATTCTTCGAATCGCTGTCCTAAGGAAAAGTAACGGAGGAAAACTTAAATGGCTATTAAGAGATATAAACCGACTTCGTCCGCCCGCCGTTTCATGACGGTCAGCGCTTACGACGAAATCACGACGGATAAGCCGTTCAGAGGCCTTTTGGAAGACCAGAGAAAGAGCGGCGGCAGAAACGCGCAGGGCAAGATCACCGTCAGACATATCGGCGGCGGCAACAGAAGAAAATACCGTATCATCGACTTCAAGCGTCAGAAAGACGGTATCCCCGCGACGGTTAAAACCATCGAATACGATCCCAACAGAAGCGCGAATATCGCCCTGCTCTTCTATGCGGACGGCGCCAAGACCTACATTCTCGCGCCCGTCGGCCTCAACGTGGGCGACGTGATCGTCAGCGGCCCCGATGCGGACATCAAAGCCGGTAACTGCCTGCCTTTGGAAAATATCCCCGTCGGTACCGTCGTGCACAATATCGAACTGCAGCCGGGCAAAGGCGGCCAGATCGCGAGAGCGGCCGGCATGAGCGCCCAGCTGATGGCTAAGGAAGGCAAATTCGCCACGCTGAAAATGCCCAGCGGCGAAATGAGATACGTTCTCGTAACCTGCAAGGCGACCATAGGCCAGGTGGGCAATCTGGAACACGAGATCATCCGTGTCGGCAAGGCCGGCAAGACCCGCCACATGGGCGTCCGTCCGACGGTAAGAGGTTCGGTCATGAACCCGTGCGATCACCCGCACGGCGGCGGCGAAGGCAAATCGCCGGTCGGCCGTCCCGGTCCCGTAACGCCGTGGGGCAAGCCCGCTCTCGGCTACAAGACGAGAAAGCACAAGAAAGCTTCCGATAAAATGATTATCAACAGGATCAATTAAGGAGATATAAAGGTATGAGCAGAAGTGTTAAAAAAGGCCCGTACGTTGAAGAAAGACTTCTCAAAAGGGTCGAAGAATTGAATGCCAAAAACGAAAAGAAAGTGCTTAAAACCTGGTCGAGAGCGTCGACGATATTTCCTCAGATGGTAGGACACACGATCGCCGTATACGACGGAAGAAAGCATGTGCCCGTATATTGCACGGAAGACATGGTCGGCTGCAAGCTGGGTGAATTCGCGCCGACGAGAACGTTCAAGGGACACGCGGGCGAAAAGTCCACGGGCGGCAAATAGGAGGTTTAACCCGTTATGGCAAAGAATATGAAAGAAAAAACTCTCCGCATCGCAGAGAAGAAAGATAAAAGACCCAAGGCGATCGCAAGGCACGTCCGCATCTCCCCGTATAAGGTGGGCCGCGTGCTCGACCTCATCAGAGGCAAGGACTATGCGGAAGCCGTCGCTATTCTGGAGAACGTGCAGAAATCCTCTTCCGAACCCGTGAAAAAGGTTCTGATGAGCGCCGCCGCGAACGCGGAACACAACCTCGGCATGAGCAAGGACAATCTTTACGTTGCCGCCTGCTACGCCGACCAGGGCCCCACGCTCAAAAGAGTTATGCCGAGAGCGCAGGGCAGAGCGTTCAGGATTTTGAAACGCACCAGCCACATCACCGTGGTTCTGGACGCCAGAGCGTAAGAGGAGGACAGTATGGGACAGAAAGTTAATCCGCACGGTTTAAGAGTAGGTATCATAAAGGACTGGGATACGCAGTGGTTCGCGGGCAAGAAGGACTTTGCCGCCAACCTCAAAGAGGATTATGAAATCCGCACGTATCTCAAAAAACAGTATTTCCAGGCCGCGATCTCCAAGATCGTGATCGAGCGCGCCGCGCAGAGAATCACCATCACCATCCACACCGCTCGTCCGGGCGTTCTGATCGGCAAAGCGGGCGCGGAGATCGAAGTCATGAAGAAAAAGCTCGCGAAAATGACCACGAGCAAACAGATTTCCATCAATATCGTGGAGATCAAGAAACCCGACGCGGACGCGCAGCTCGTCGCGGAATCGATCGCGGGCCAGCTCGAAAAGAGAGTTTCGTTCAGAAGGGCCATGAAGCAGGCGATCGGCCGTTCGGTTAGGAGCGGCGTTAAGGGCGTAAAAGTCATGGTGAGCGGCAGATTGGACGGCGCGGAGATCGCGCGTTCGGAACAGTATCACGAAGGTTCCATTCCCCTGCAGACGCTCCGTGCGGACATCGATTACGGCTTTGCGGAAGCGCACACCACGTTCGGCGTTATCGGTATCAAATGCTGGATTTATAAAGGCGAAGTCATCGGCAACCCGAACAAAAAGACCGTTGAAGGAGGCGAAGCATAATTATGTTAATGCCAAAGAGAGTTAAAAGGAGAAGAGTACACCGCGGCAGAATGACCGGCAAGTGCACGAAGGGCAACAAGATCGCTTACGGCGATTACGGCCTGGTTGCGCTCGAACCCGCTTGGATCAAGTCCAACCAGATCGAGGCGGCCCGTGTCGCGATGACGAGATTCATAAAGAGAGGCGGTAAGGTCTGGATCGACATCTTCCCGCACAAGCCTATCACGAAAAAGCCGCAGGATTCCCGTATGGGCAGCGGTAAAGGCGCGGTAGAATACTGGGTGGCGGTAGTCAAACCGGGCAGAGTTCTTTTTGAAATGAACGGCGTGTCCGAAGAAGTCGCCAAGGAGGCAATGAGGCTCGCAGGGCACAAACTTCCCATCAAGACGAAGTTCGTTACCAAAGCGGAACTCGAAGCCGAGAATAAACAGGAAGGCGGTGAAGGTTAATGAAGACGAAAGATATTAGAGAACTTACCGACGATGAGCTCAAGACCAGGCTCGCGGAACTGAAGAACGAACTTTTCAACCTTCGTTTCCGCCACGCTACGGGCCAGCTCGAAAATCCCGTTTCTTTGAGAAACTGCAAGAAAGACATCGCGAAGGTCAAGACGATCATCCGCGAAAGAGAACTGAAGGCGAAGGCTTAACGGGGAGAACAGGTATGGAAAGAAATTTGAGAAAAGAAAGAGTCGGCATAGTAGTTTCCGACAAAATGGAAAAGACGGTAGTAGTCGCCATCGAAGAAAGGGCGAAACACCCGCTCTATAAAAAGACCATAAAGAGCACCCACAGGTTCAAGGCTCACGACGAGAAGAACGAGTGCGGTGTCGGTGATAAGGTCCGCATCGTGGAAACGAGAAAACTTTCCAAGGACAAGAACTGGAGAGTTGCGGAAATCATCGAAAAGGCGAAATAACGGAGGGTCTACAAGATGATACAACCACAATCGAGATTGAAAGTCGCGGATAACTCGGGCGCAAAGGAAATCATGTGCATCAGAGTGCTCGGCGGCAGTTTCAGAAGAACGGGAAATATCGGCGACGTGATCGTCGCGAGCGTTAAATCGGCTACGCCGGGCGGCGCGGTCAAAAAGGGCGAAGTCGTGAAAGCCGTCATCGTCCGTTCCACGAACGGCGTGAGAAGGCCGGACGGTACCTATATCAGATTCGACGAAAACGCGGCGGTCATCATTGACAATCAGAAACAGCCGAGAGGCACGCGTATCTTTGGACCTATTGCGAGAGAACTGCGCGACAAGGATTACATGCGCATCATTTCGCTTGCACCCGAAGTACTGTAAGGAGATCGCACGATGAAAGTTAAAAAGAACGATACCGTAAAGGTCATTACCGGTAAGGACGCGGGCAAAACGGGCAAAGTGCTCGTCGCGCTTCCCAAAGAGGGCAAGGTCGTAGTAGAAGGCGTCAATATCCAGAAAAAACATAAAAAAGCTAGAAACGCGCAGGACGTTTCCAAAATTCAGGAACAGAACGGCGCGATCGAGGTCAGCAACGTCATGGTCGTATGCCCCAAGTGCGGCAAGGCCACGAGAGTCGGTTATAAAGTCGAAGGCGACAAGAAAGTGCGCGTGTGCAAACACAGCGGCTGCAACGCCGTGCTCGACGTAGCGGAAACCAAGGAAGTGAAAAAGGCTTCCAAGAAGTCCGCCTCGACGGAAAAGAGCGCCGAAAAGAAGACGGCGACGAAGACCGCAACGAAAAAGACCGCTGCCAAAAAGGCTGCAACTGCGGAAGCGGGCGAAGAAAAGAAAACGGTAACGAAAAAAGCGACTGCGGCGAAGAAGACGGCGACGGCGAAAAAGGCCAAGGCGGAAGACGCAGACAAAGCGGAATAATCGGAGGTAATATAAATGGCAGCAGCAAAAAAGACTCAGGTTGCTAAGGAAACTGCAACCGAGAAAAAGCCGGTCGAAATGAACAGGGTAAAGGCTCGTTACATCAACGAAGTAGTACCGTACCTTGTGAAAAAATTCAATTATAAAAACGTAAATCAGGTTCCCAAGCTGGTAAAGATCACGCTGAACACGGGCCTCGGCGACGTCAAGGACAACGCCAAGAGCATACAGCTGGCAGTGGAGGAACTCAAAACGATATCGGGGCAGAAACCCCTCACCATCGCGGCGAGAAAGTCGGTCGCGAACTTCAAGGCGAGAGAGGGCATGACCGTCGGCGCGAAAGTTACGCTGAGGGGCGATCGCATGTACGAATTTTTCGATAAGCTCGTTTCCATCGCGCTTCCGAGAGTCAGGGACTTCCGCGGCGTTTCCACAAAGTCCTTCGACGGCAGGGGCAACTATGCGATGGGCGTGAAAGAACAGCTCATTTTCCCCGAAATTTCCTACGATCAGGTGGAGAAGATCAGAGGTTTCGACGTCTGTTTCACCACGACGGCAAACACCGACGAGGAAGCCAGGGAACTTCTGAAAGCGCTGGGCATGCCTTTCAGCGCAAAGTAAGGTATAAGGAGAACGATAATGGCTAAAAAAGCAATGATAAATAAACAGCAAAGACCCGCGAAGTTCTCGACGAGAGCTTACACGAGATGCAGCATCTGCGGCAGGCCGCACGCCGTCATCAAGAAGTACGGGATTTGCCGTATTTGTTTCAGAAATCTTGCGTATAAGGGACAGATCCCCGGCGTGAAGAAAGCGAGCTGGTAAGGAGGTTAGAAACATGACAGACGTTATAGCAGATATGCTCACGAGAATCAGAAACGCGCTCCTTGCCAAACACGAAACCGTCGAAATCCCCGCTTCCAAGATCAAAAAGGCCATCGCTAACATCTTGCTCAGCGAAGGCTACGTCAGCGACGTGAAGTTCGAAGAAGACGGCGTTCAGGGCAAAATCGTTATCACGCTCAAATACGGCGCGGCGGGCGCGAAAGTCATCAGCGGGCTGAAAAGAGTCAGCAAACCGGGCCTCAGGATCTACGTCGGCTACGACGAAATCCCGCAGGTGCTCGGCGGCATGGGAATCGCAATCCTCTCCACTTCCAAGGGCGTTATGACCGACAAGGAAGCGAGAAAAGCGCACCAGGGCGGCGAAGTGCTCGCGTACGTTTGGTAGGAGGTAGCAAATATGTCGAGAATAGGCAGAATGCCGGTAACGCTGCCGGCGGGCGTCACGGTTGACGTCAAGGAAAATACAATCACCGTAAAGGGGCCGAAAGGCACGCTTACGCAGGAATACGACCCGAAAATCACCATCACGGTGGAGGGCAACGCCGCTCACCTTACGAGAGCGGACGAGGAAAACGACACCAAGGCGAAACACGGTCTTTACAGAGCGCTCCTTCACAACATGGTCGTCGGCGTTACCGAAGGTTTCAAAAAGGGCCTGGTGATCGCGGGCGTCGGCTGGAAAGTAGCCAAGCAGGGCAATAAGGTCGTGCTCAACGTCGGATATTCCCACCCCGTGGAAATTTTCGAGGAAGAGGGTATCGCGCTCGAATGTCCTTCCGCAACGGAAATCGTCGTTTCGGGTATCGACAAGACCAAGGTCGGCCAGTATGCGGCGAACGTCAGAAGCATCAGAAAGCCCGAACCGTATCACGGTTACGGCATCCATTACAGCGACGAAGTGATCGAACGCAAGGAAGGCAAGACCGCGGGTAAATAACCTTTTAAGACTATTTAAGTTGCTTTTCAGGTGGGGCAAAAAGCCCTGCTCACTGTGCTTTTGCGCACGAGAAAGTTTAATTAGGAGATAACATGATTACCAAGATCAATAAAAATCAGGACAGAAAAAAGAGACATAGAAGAGTTCGCGGCAAGGTTTCGGGAACTGCGGCGGCCCCCAGGCTGTGCGTTTACAGGAGCCTTACGAACATCTATGCGCAGGTCATCGACGATACGGTAGGCAACACCATCGCCGCGGCGTCCACGCTCGACAAGGAGCTGAAAGGCTCGCTCGAAGGCAAGACGAAGAACGAACAGGCGAAGATGGTAGGCGCGCTGATCGCCAAGAAAGCTCTGGCCAAAGGCGTGGAAAACGTTGTTTTCGACAGAGGCGGTTATCTGTACACCGGCCGTGTGCAGAACCTCGCCGAAGGCGCGAGAGAGGGCGGTTTGAAATTCTAACCGTAAAAATTCAGGAAAGAGAGGAATCAAAATTATGGCAAGAGATAATAACAGACCTGCACGCAGAGCCGAAGCGGACGACGGAATGATTAAAAAGCTCATCTGCGTCAACCGCGTTACGAAAGTCGTCAAAGGCGGCCGCACGATGCGTTTCGCCGCGCTCGTAGTAGTGGGCGACGGCAACGGCAGAGTGGGCTGCGCCATGGGCAAGGCGAACGAAGTGCCCGAAGCGATCGAAAAAGCTACGCAGAGAGCGAAGAGAAGCATGCTGAAATGCGCGCTCGTGGGAACGACCATTCCGCACGAGGTCATCGGCAAGTTCGGCAGAGGCTGCGTCCTCATGCTCCCCGCCGAAGAAGGTACCGGCGTTATCGCGGGCGGTCCCGTCCGCGCGGTCATGGAAGCCGTCGGCGTAAAGAACATCAGAACGAAGTCTTACGGCACGAGCAACCCGATCAACTGCGTGAAAGCGGCCATCGAAGGGCTGAAAGAACTCCGCACCGTTGAAGAGATCGCGGCGCTCCGCGGCAAGACCGTAGAAGAGATCAAGGGTTAAGGAGGACAACTTTTATGGCAGAAAACAAGCAGATAAAAGTTACGCTCGTAAAAAGCACGATCGGTTCCACGCCGTATCAGAAGAGCGTAGTTGCGGCTTTGGGACTTAAAAAGATACGTTCTTTCAAAATTCACGAGGAAAATCCCTGCATCACGGGAATGATCAAAAAGGTTTCGCACCTTTTGAAAGTTGAAAGAGTTTAAGGAGTAACGAACATGAGAATAGATACACTTCAACCCGCGACCGGCGCGAGAACTTCCAAGAAAAGACTCGGAAGAGGTATCGGTTCGGGCTTAGGCAAGACGAGCGGCAAGGGCCACAAAGGCCAGTGGGCGCGCAGCGGCGGCGGCGTGAGAGTCGGTTTCGAAGGCGGACAGATGCCGCTGATCAGAAGACTGCCTAAACGCGGTTTCAACAACCACTTCAGGAAAGTTTATACCATCGTCAATCTCTCCGCGCTTTCGGGATTCGAAGCGGGCACCGTGGTCGACAAGGAACTTCTGCTCGAAAACGGTCTTATCAAATACGTCAAGGACGACGCGGGGCTGAAAGTTCTGGGCAACGGCGAAATCAACGTTGCGCTTACCGTGAAAGCGGCTAAATTCTCGGCTTCCGCCAAAGAAGCGATCGAAAAAGCAGGCGGCAAAGCGGAAGTAGAATAATCCCGAATAACGGAGGGCGGAAATGTTTCAGACATTAGTAAAGGCATTTAAAATCAAGGAAGTAAGACGTAAAATCCTTTTTACGCTGCTTATCCTGCTGGTTTACAGGATCGGGTGTTTCATCCCCGTGCCGGGTATCGGCGCGGAAGGCCTTTTATCGGTCGATGAGGATAATCCTTTCCTGTATCTGCAGATCATGAGCGCCGTCAGCGGCGGCGCGCTGCAATACGGTACGCTGTTTGCAATGGGTATCGGACCGTACATCAACGCGTCCATTATCATTCAGCTTTTAACAGTCGGTATCCCCGCGCTCGAAAGGCTTTCCAAACAGGGCGAAGAGGGAAGGAAGAAGATCGCAACCATCACGCGTTACGTTACCGTGGTGCTCGCCGTCGCGCAGTCGATCGGCATCATCATCGGGTTCTCTTCCAGTATCGACTTCACGCAGCTGTTCGGCAACGACCTTAAATGGCTGGGCTATATCGCACTCGTCATCATCTATACTTCGGGCGCGTGCCTGACGATGTGGCTGGGCGAAAGAATTACCGATTACGGCGTGTCCAACGGTATCTCGCTGCTTATCTTCACGGGTATCATCTGCACGGCGGGTAATTCCATCATCGCCATGTTCACGGGCGAAGTTACGAACGCCGTCTGGTCGATCGTCATCTTCGTCGTAGCGGCGATCCTCATTTTCGCGGCCGTCGTTACGGTTAACGATGCGGAGAGAAAAATTCCCGTTCAGTACGCGAAACAGGTCAAGGGCAGAAAGATGTACGGCGGACAGTCGACGCATATTCCCATCAAGGTGAATTCGTCGGGCGTTATGCCGCTCATCTTCGCGTTCGCCATTCTGTCGTTCCCCGACCTCATCATCAACCTGGTGGGCGTTTCGAGCGACAACTGGTATTCGCGCAATATGGGTACGGGCAGCTGGCTCAACACCGTTGTGATGTGTCTGCTCATTCTGTTCTTCGCTTATTTTTACAATGCGATACAGTTCAAACCCGAAGATATTTCCAAGAGCATTCAGCAGAACGGCGGCTTTATCCCCGGTACGAGGCCGGGCAAGCCGACGACCGATTATCTGAAGAGAGTTTCCAACAGAATTACGCTGTTCGGCGCGATCTACCTCGCCGTCGTGGCGCTCGTTCCTTCGCTGATCTTCAAAGCGATCGATATGAGTTTGGTAGGCGTGTTCAGCGCTACGGGACTTCTCATCGTGGTTTCGGTCGCTCTTGAATTCAATCAGGCTCTGGAATCGCAGATCATGATGAAAAACTACAAGGGCTTTTTGAAATAACTTTATGAATATAGTTTTGTTGGGCGCGCCCGGTTCCGGCAAGGGAACGCAGGCGTCGCTGATAGCGGAAAAGTACGGACTGCCGCACATCTCGACGGGCGATATGTTCCGCGAAAACATTCGCGAAAAAACGCCCCTCGGCGTGCTGGCTAAGACGTATATCGATAAAGGACAGCTCTGTCCCGACGACGTGACCGAAAAGATGGTCGCGGAACGGCTTTCGAGAAAGGACTGCGAAAAAGGCTTTCTTCTCGACGGATTTCCCCGCACGATCGCGCAGGCGAAAGCGCTGGAGGAGATCGTGCCGCTCACCGTCGTTCTGGATATCGACGTACCGCTCGGCAAACTTCTCAAACGGCTGACGGGAAGGAGATGCTGCGAAAAATGCGGCGAGTCCTTCCATGTCGACAGCCTCGGCGGGGCGGAAGACTGCCCCAAATGCGGAGGAAAACTCTACACGAGGGCGGACGACAATGAAGAGACCGTACAGAAGCGTCTTGACGTGTACGTGAAACAAACCGAATCTCTCGTCGAATATTACAGGAGCGCCGGCCTGCTTAAGAAAGTGAACGGCGACCGCGCGGTAAACGAAGTGTTCGGCGAAGTGGAAGAGGTGCTTGAAAATCTATGATAAAGATCAAGACCGCGGAAGAAATAGAACTGATGCGCGAACCGTGCAGGATCACGCGGGACGTCCTCGATCTCTTGGGAAAGAGCGTGAAAGAGGGCATGACCACCGCCGCGCTCGATAAGATAGCTTTCGAGTTCATCAAGGACTGCGGCGCGGAACCCGCGTTTCTGGGATATTACGGGTATCCCGCGAGCACCTGCATATCGCTCGACGATATGGTGGTGCACGGCATTCCCAACGAAAAGAGCGTGATCGTCCCCGACATGATCATAAGCGTCGACGTCGGCGCGGTGAAAAACGGCTTCGTGGGCGACGCCGCCCGCAGTTTTTACGTCGGAGAAATTTCCCCCGAGAAAAAGAAACTCATCGACGTAACGCGCGAATGTTTTTTCGAAGCGGTCAAAGACCTGCGCGACGGAACGCCCCTCGGCGACATCGGCTATAACGTGCAGAAGCACGCCGAGGAAAACGGGTTCTCCGTCGTTCGGGAAATGGTCGGCCACGGCGTGGGCAGGGAAATGCACGAAGATCCCTCCGTTCCCAACTTCGGGAAAAAGGGCACGGGGATCCGCTTGAAAAAGGGCATGACCATCGCCATAGAGCCGATGATCAACATGGGGCAGCGGTACGTAAAGTTCCTTTCGGACGGCTGGGGCGTAGCCACCAAGGACGGCATGCCTTCGGCGCATTACGAAAACACCGTGCTCATCACGGCGGACGGCGCGGAAATACTCACGTTATAAAGATGGAAAAGATAAAGGCAGGCGACGTCGTGTACTGCGGCTGCGGACGGGACGAAGGTTATTTTGCGGTGATGAAAGCCGAGGGAAAGTTCCTCTTTCTCGCGGACGGAAAGCGCAGAAAAACGGAAAATCCCAAAAAGAAGAATATAAAACACGCGGCATACGCGGGCGTTCTCCCCGGAGATATCGCCGACCGCATAAGAACGGGCGGCAAGGTGGGGAACGAAAGACTGAAAAAAATATTGAAAGGTTTCGGCGGAGAACAGAAAGCCGCGGAGCGTGAAGCTGAAAAGCAAAGTTAAAATAGGAGGAAAAGTTTGTGTCTAAGGACGATGTCATAGAAACCGAAGGCGTTATCGTAGAAGCGTTACCTAACGCCAGCTTCAAGGTAAAATTATCGAACGGGCATATCATCACGGCGTATATTTCGGGTAAACTCAGAATGAATTATATCAAAATCATTCCCGGGGACGGGGTTAAGTTGGAAATGAGCCCGTACGATTTGACCAAGGGCAGGATCGTATGGCGCAGTAAGAATTAAACATAAACTTTGAATTAAAGGAGAACGATCATGAAAGTAAGACCTTCTGTAAAGCCTATGTGCGACAAGTGCAGAGTTATCAAAAGAAACGGCAAAGTCATGGTTATTTGCAGCAAAAACAAGAACCATAAACAAAGACAGGGCTGATCGGTCAAACGCGCGTCAAAGCGCTTTGTCCGGAATTGTCCCTTTATCGGTTCAAGCGCGAACCGAATCGAAAACACACCTTTTTTCCCGTGCGTTACCATTCCATGACGGACGGGAAAAAACAGGAAGACATATATAAAATACACATTAAATAATACGGAGGTATTAAACAAGTATGGCGCGTATTGCGGGCGTTGATTTACCGAACAACAAACGTGTGGAAATCGGTCTGACCTACATTTACGGTATCGGACTTCCGACTTCCAAAAAGATACTGGCGGCGACGGGCGTGAATCCCGACGTCAGAGTAAAAGACCTGGACGAAAACGACATTTCCAAACTGAGAGAATATATCGAACATAACCTTCACGTGGAGGGCGATCTGAGAAGCGAAGTGAGCCTCAACATCAAAAGGCTTATGGAGATCGGCTGCTACCGCGGCGTAAGACACAGAAAGAACCTGCCCGTGAGAGGACAGAGTTCCAAGAGAAACGCCAGGACGAGGAAAGGTCCTCGCCGCACCGTCGCAAAGAAGAAGACGGCTACCAAGAAATAAGGAGGGCGTGAAACATGGCTGTTAAGAAAAAAGTTATCAAAAAACGTAAGGACATAAAGAAAGTCGACAAGGGCCAGGTGCACATTCAGGCTTCCTTCAACAATACGCTCGTTACCATTACGGATATGCAGGGCAACGCCATTTCCTGGTCGAGCGCGGGCAGTCTCGGTTTCAAGGGATCGAGAAAAAGCACGCCGTTCGCGGCGCAGATGGCTGCCGAAACGGCTGCGAAAGCCGCGAAAGAACACGGCCTGAGATCGGTCGAGGTTTTCGTGAAAGGCCCCGGCGCGGGCAGAGAGTCGGCGATCAGAGCGATCACCAACTGCGACATCGAAATCACGCTCATTCAGGACGTGTCGCCCATTCCGCACAACGGGTGCAGACCGCCGAAAAGACGCAGAGTTTAATGGAGGAGAAAGTAAGATATGGCTAAATATACCGATTCTAAATGCCGTCTTTGCAGACGCGAAGGCGTAAAACTCTTCTTAAAGGGTGAAAGATGTTATAAAAGCGTTTGCGCGCTGGAAAAAAGACCTACCGTTCCCGGACAGCACGGCTCTTCGAGAAAGAAGGTTTCCGAATACGGCCTGCAGCTCCGTGAAAAGCAGAAGTGCAAGAGAATTTACGGCGTTCTGGAAGGTCAGTTCAAAAAATACTATCTGAGAGCGGACAGAATGAAGGGCATCACGGGTGAAAACATGCTCTCCCTGCTCGAAAGAAGGCTGGATAACGTGATTTACCGCATGGGTATCGGTTCTTCGAGAGCCGAAGCGAGACAGCTCGTAACGCACGGCCACTTCTCGGTCAACGGCAGACCTTGCAATATCGCTTCCTATATCGTGAAAGTCGGCGACGTCGTCGCGGTGAAGGAAACCAAAAAGGACAACAAATACTTTGCGGAAATCAAGCAGATGAAAGTCGGCGCCATGCCCAAATGGCTGGAATTCAACCCCGAATCGCTGACGGGTAAAATCCTCGCCCTGCCGCAGAGAGACGATATCGACGCGCAGATCGCGGAACACCTTATCGTCGAATTGTATTCGAAATAATCGATAACGCGCAGACGCGCGGCGCAGACGACGGTTTTGCGTACATACGGTTTCGGCGGGGGGATAAGCGGAGTGCTCCACAACTTCGGAAAGAATGCCCGCCAAAGCCGTTAAACTATTTTTTCAAGGAGGTAAATTTCTCATGATGGAAATTGAAATGCCGAAAATAGCAGTGGAAGAAAACGAAGAAAAAAGCTACGCCAAGATCGTGGTTGAACCTTTGGAAAAAGGGTTCGGCCTTACGATCGGCAACTGCCTGAGGAGGATTTTGCTGTCCGCTCTGCCCGGCGCCGCCATTACGAACGTGAAGTTCGCGGAGGGCGTCAAGCACGAGTTTACGGCCATTCCGCACGTCAAGGAGGACGTGACGGAGATCATTCTCAACTTAAAGTGCGTGGCTATCAAAACGGCGAGCGTCGACAAGAACTTCAAAAAGAACGTCAAGCTCTTTAAGGAAGGTCCGGGCGTGGTTACGGCGAGGGATATTTCGGGAGACGCCGAAATAGAAATTCTCAATCCCGACCAGTATATCTGTACGCTGGACGACGGCGCGGTTCTCGATATGGAACTGACCATCGGCCGCGGCAGAGGATACAAGGGAGCCGTGTACAACAAGACGGACATTATCGACAATATCCCGATAGACAGTATTTACACGCCTGTCAAGAAAGTGAGCTACAACGTCGAGGCGACGCGTGTGGGACAGAGCGTTGACTTTGATAAACTTACTCTCGAAGTGTGGACGAACGGCGCATTCTCGGGCAGGGACATCGTTTCCCTCGCCGCGAAGATCATGCAGGAACACATCGGCATGTTCGTAACGCTGAGCGAAGTCGGCAATATCGGCATTTTGGTGCCGCCCGAAGAAGACAAGAAGATCAAGATCCTCGAAATGACCATCGAAGACATGGATCTTTCGGTGCGCTCTTACAACTGTCTGAAACGGGCGAATATCCATACCGTCGAAGATCTGACCAAGAAGACGGAGGACGATATGCTGAAAGTCCGCAACCTGGGTAAGAAATCGTTAGACGAAGTCATTTACAAATTAGAGAGCTTGGGGTTAAAGCTCAAGGACAAGGAGGACTAAGAAAGTGCCAAGGAAATTAGGATTGAATTCCACCCAAAGATTAGCGTTAATTAAAAACCAGGCGTCTTATCTGCTCTGGTACGGCAAGATAGAAACCACCGAAGCGAGAGCCAAGGAAGTGAGAAGCTATGCCGAAAAAATAATTACCCTCGCGGTCAACAACTATGAAAACACCATCAAAGAAAAAGTGGAAGTTACCGACGCGAAGGGCAAGGTGAGCGTAAAGACCATCGTGAAGGACGGTTCCAAAAAGCTCGCCGCGAGAAGAAAGATCATGTCCAAGATCAACGATCTGCAGGAAATCAAGGGCGATAAGGAAAGCAAATCCGCATACAAGGCGAGAACGAAGGACGTCAATCATCCGCTCGTGGAAAAGATATTTAACGAACTCGCGCCCAAATATGCGGCCAGAAAAGAAGAAAAAGGCCAGGGCGGCGGATACACCAGGATTTACAAGCTCGGCGAAAGAAAAGGCGACGCGGCTACGATGGCTGTCATCGAGTTGGTCGACTAAGGCTGAAAAAAGGCGTGCGCAACGCCTTTTTTTGTTGCTTTATTATACGATAAATATATTTTATTGTATAATAAATGAAAGTATAAAAACAGACGGAAGTCAATTATGAGCGATTACGACAGAATGAGAACGAGCGAGGAGCTGGACGACGACGGCGTAGAATACGACGAAAGCGAGATAAGCAAGACGGAAGAGGAAAAGTATTTCGAATTTTACGACGACGTCAAGCGCACGCCGAAGGACGATTGGTAAAAAAGGGACGTGCCGCGGAAAAAAACTTGCGCGAAACGTTTAATCGGCGGGCGTTTTTGTGGTATAATATAAAGAGCGCAATGCAGAAAGAACTGCGGTTGGACAGAGTATGTGGAAACTGAGAAGGTTTTTAAAAAATTATAAAAAGGAAACGGTCATAGCGCCCCTCTTCAAATTTTTCGAGGCGGCGCTCGAACTCGTGGTGCCGATCGTGATGGCCGAGATCATCGACGTGGGGATCAAGAACAATAACGATACGTATTGTTATTTTCTCGCCTTCATGCTGGTGGGGTTTGCCGCGATGGGGCTGGGGTGTTCTCTGATCGCGCAGTATTATGCCGCGAAAGCGGCGCACGGTTACGGCACGGAACTGCGCACGGCGGTATTTTGCAAAATCAACACGCTTTCGCACGCCGATCTGGACAGAATGGGGATGCCGACGCTGATCACCCGCATCACCGCGGACATCAATCAGTCGGAAAAGGGCGTCAACCGCTTTCTGCGGCTCTTTTTGCGTTCGCCGTTCATCGTGGTCGGCGCGCTCGTCGCATCGCTCATAATCGACTGGAAAATGGGACTTATCTTTCTCGCCGTAACTTTGATCATGGCGGGATTTATCTGGCTGATCATGGCGATCACCATACCTAAAAACGGCAAGGTGCAGCGTTCGCTCGACGAGATCAACGGCATTACCCGCGAAAACCTCGCGGGAGCGAGGGTAGTGCGCGCTTTTTCCATGCAGGACGAGGAAATCTCGAATTTCAAAAAGAAGAACGAACGGCTGCTGAAAATGCAGTCTGTGCTCGGCGTGGTGTCCTCCCTGCTCAACCCCGTTACTTATGTTTTCGTCAATCTCGGCATTATCTTCGTGCTCTATCTGGGCGGCGGATTCGTCAATACGGGCGCGCTCACGCAGGGCGAGATCAGCGCGCTCATCAACTACATGTCGCAGATCCTGCTCGCGCTGGTGGTGTTCGCCAACCTCGTTGTCGTAGTGGCGAGCGGCAGCGCTTCCTCCCAGCGCGTGAAGGAGGTTCTCGATTTAAAGCCCTCCCTGACCGAAGGCGAGCACGAAAACGACGAATATCCCGAAACCGTGCTGGAATTCAAAAGCGTGTGTTTCAAGTACAACGCCGGCGGCGACAACGTTCTCACGGACATCAACTTTACCTTGAAACGCGGCGAAACGCTGGGTATTATCGGCGGCACCGGCAGCGGAAAGTCCACCGTGATCGCCCTTGCGGAACGTTTTTACGACGTGGATTCGGGCGAAATACTCGTGGACGGCATGCCCGTAAAGCAGTACAAGTTCCGCGCGCTCCGCTCCAAATTCGGACTTGTGCCGCAAAAGGCTGTGCTCTTTAAAAATACCGTGCGCGGCAATATCCGCTGGGGCAAGGAGGACGCTACGGACGAAGAGATCGTCCGCGCGCTCGAAACGGCGCAGATGAAGGACGTGCTCGATTCCTGGAACGTCGGGCTCGACAAAATGATCGAACAGGGCGGCCGCAACCTTTCCGGCGGTCAAAGGCAGCGCATGACTATCGCCCGAGCGCTCGTGGGCAATCCGGAAATACTCGTGCTGGACGACAGCGCTTCCGCGCTCGACTACGCCACCGATTTCAGACTGAGAAAGGCGATCGCGGAAAACTGCCGTTCGACGGTCATCATCATTTCCCAGCGCGCCAGCGCCATCAAAAACGCCGATAAAATTCTCGTTATGGATGACGGCAAGATCGTCGGTACGGGCACGCACGAACAGCTTCTCAAAAAGTGCGAAGTATACAAGGAAATATGCGCGTCCCAGCTGTCCGCGAAAGGGGGTGCGAAATGAAAAAAGCATTGGACTTCAAGCTTTTAAAAAGGCTCTATACCTTTATAAAGCCCAACCGCAGATATCTGATACTCAGCCTGGCGTTTTCCACGGTGAGCGTGCTTGCCGCGCTGTTTGCGACCGTGCTCGCCGGCAAGGGAGTGGACTGCATCGTAGGCAAAGGCGACGTCGATTTTCCGCGGCTTGCCCGCGTAGTGATCGCCATTGCGGCGGTGGTGGCGGTCATCTTTGTCAGCGAATGGCTGGCGAACATCTTCACGCAGAAGCTTACCTACCGCACTGTGCGCGATATACGCAACCTATCTATCGAAAGTCTGGAAAAAGTGCCGCTTTCCTTTCTCGATTCCAGGGATAAGGGCGACATTTTAAGCCGCGTTATCACCGACGTTACCGAAATATCGGACGGCTTGCTGCTCGGTTTCACGCAGCTTTTCAACGGCATAGTAACCATCGTCAGCACGCTCGTCATCATGCTCGTGCTGCGCTGGGAAATAGGCATCGTCGTGGGCATTTTCACGCCGCTGTCGCTCATCATCGCGAACTATATCGCAAAAAACACGTCCGAAGAATTCCGCAAACAGGCGCAAAAGCGCGGCGAACTCACCGCGCTTATCGACGAAATGGTTGGCAATCAGAAGGTCGTAAAGGCGTTTTCCCAGGAAAAAAACAACGAGCGGCGCTTTGAGGAGATCAACGCCGAACTGAAGGAAAGCGGCACGAAGGCCACGTTTTATTCCTCCACGACCAATCCTACCACGAGGTTTGTCAATAATATCATCTATATCGCCGTGGGGATTATCGGCGCGATCATGGTCATGCACGATCCCGTGGCGTTTACGGTGGGCACGCTTACCGCGTTTTTAATGTACGCCACCCGTTACGCGAAACCATTCAACGAAATTTCGGGCGTGGTGACCGAACTGCAGAGCGCGTTCACCTCGGCGAAGCGCGTGTTCGAGGTGCTCGACGCCGAACACGAAACGCCCGACGCCCGCAACGCGATAATTCTCCGCGCGAAAGGGGACGTTCGGCTCGAAGACGTGGCGTTTTCCTACAACAAGGAAACGGAACTCATCAAGGATTTGAATCTCGACGTAAAAAAGGGACAGCGTATAGCGATCGTCGGGCCTACGGGCTGCGGCAAGACGACCATAATCAACCTGCTGATGCGCTTTTACGACGTGGACGAAGGAAAGATCAGCGTGGACGGGCACGACATACGGTCCGTAACGCGCGATTCGCTGCGCGGCTCCTACGGCATGGTCTTGCAGGAAACCTGGATCAAAAAGGGTACGGTACGCGAGAATATCGCATACGGCCGTCCCGACGCCGACGAGGACGACATTATCGCCGCGGCGAAAAACGCCCATGCGGACAGTTTTATCCGCCGTTTTCCCAACGGTTACGACACGGTGATCGGCGAGGACGCGGGCGGTATTTCCGAAGGGCAGAAACAGCTTTTGTGCATCGCGCGCATCATGCTCGATCTGCCGAATATGCTCATACTGGACGAGGCGACGTCTTCCATCGATACGCGCACGGAGATTAAAATCCAAAAGGCGTTCGATACCATGATGGAGGGCAGAACGAGTTTCGTCGTGGCGCACCGCCTTTCGACCATAGAACACGCGGATAAAATCCTCGTCATGGATAAAGGGCGCATCGTCGAACAGGGCACGCACGCTCAACTGCTGGCGAAGAAAGGTTTTTACTACGACTTGTACAATTCGCAGTTCGCGCAGGTATGATCGGGACTGCTGTCCTTTCAAGTTAAAATAAAACCCCGACACGATCGTCGGGGCCGAAAAAAGGGGCGTTTTCGCGCCCCTTTTAATAATCCCAGGAGGGGATATATTCCTCGCCCGAGGACTTTATATCCTGCACGAACAGGTTTTCGTATCCGAGCGTAAGGGCGTAGTCCACGGCCCTTTTGTATTCGCGCGGCGTTAGCCTGCGTTTCAGTTCCGGGCAGTTATCCAGTTTGCCGAAGGGCGTATACTGCGACATGAGCGAAAAGTACGCCTTATCTTTCAGCGGCGCGAACCATTCGAGGATCTTCCGCGTGTTTTCGGCGTTTTCCGGCAGGACGAGGTGGCGCACGATCGTGCCCGATTTCATCAGCCCGTTTTCGGTTACAAGCTTTTTTTCGCACATACGCTCCACCGCTTTCGAGGCGTATTCGAAGTAATCCGCCCTGCGGCAGTAACGCGCCGCCGTTTCCCTGCCGTAAAATTTCAGGTCGGGCAGGTAAATATCGATATACGGATCTATCAGTTCGAGCGTTTCCGCCGTTTCATAGCCGTGCGTGTTCCAGACGACGGGAATTTTCGGCCGATACAAGTCGAGCGCCTCGGCAATGCGGTCGGCATAGTGCGTGCCCGTAACGAGGTTGACGTTGTGCACGCCCATATCCTCGAGCTTGCGGAAGATGTCCGCGAGCTCTTTTGCCGTTATGATCTTGCCGCGCCGCGCACGGGAAACTTCGTAGTTCTGACAGAAAGCGCATTGCAGGGAACAGCCGCAGAAAAACACGGCGCCGCTGCCTCTGTCCCCGCTGATTACCGGTTCTTCGTACATATGCGGATAGTATTTCGCTATCCTGATTTCGTCCGTAACGCCGCAAACGCCCGCGGACGCGGTTCTGTCCGCGTTGCAGGCGTTCGGGCAAAGATTGCAGTTTTTCATGATTATTCGAGTTCGAACGCGCCCGTGTAGAGCTGATAATACGTACCCTTTTGGGCGATAAGCTGTTCGTGCGTGCCGCGCTCGATAATGCGGCCGTGGTCGAGTACCATGATGACGTCGGAATTCTGCACGGTGGACAGCCTGTGGGCGATCACGAACACCGTTCTGCCCTCCATCAGCTTGTCGGTGCCGCGCTGTACCAAAGCCTCGGTGTGCGTGTCGATGGAGGAAGTAGCCTCGTCCATGATCATCACGGGCGCGTTTTTCACGGCCGCGCGGGCGATGGACAGAAGCTGCCTTTGTCCCTGGGACAGGTTGGCGCCGTCCCCCGTCAGCATGGTGTTATACCCCTCCGGCAGCCGCGTGATGAAGTCGTGCGCGTTGGCGAGTTTCGCCGCCG
>ENA-OYXI01000288-OYXI01000288.1-human-gut-metagenome-genome-assembly--contig:-NODE-288-length-27086-cov-9.721838_pt1 | contig 27086 bp, 18 predicted proteins | sample MGYA00244217_ERZ653421 | MGnify/ENA primary metagenome ERZ653421 (study PRJEB26926, sample SAMN06165148) | human gut metagenome | biome: ENVO:00009003; feature: ENVO:2100002; material: ENVO:00002003... | reverse complement strand
TCGGCAGCGTCAGATGTGTATAAGAGACAGGTGATATACTGAATTTATCAAATAAATTAAGCAATTGCACACTGGTTCCCATATTTTTTACTGCACTCCCCAAGTATGCAGTACCCTCTCCCTGAAATATGGGAAGCAGCGTGCAATTGCTTTTTTATTAAGTGAAACCGGATAGATGGAGGGTGCTGGAAGGTTTTTACAACTAAAATGGAGAAGAAAGGAAAGGTAGAGCAAAAACATGAGAAGGGTAGGAAAACAGATTGTTGCCATCACGCTGGCAGCGGCAATGATGGGGTCACTGACACCGGAGGCATGCACATTTTTACAGAATGAGATTGTGTATGCGGCGGAAACAAATGAAGCGTCAGCACCAACAGTAACACGTACAGAACTGTACAAAAATGAGAACGCAAAAACAACAGAAACCATTGATTTTTCAGGATTGCAAGAAGAAGACTGGAATGGTGCAGGAAAAATTACTTTTGCATATGATAATTCCATCAATGGCTCGTCGGGAAATGTGAATGAAGAGTATGAATTAACTGCAAAGGTAACACTGGATGAAACATCCTATCAGTCGCTGGATGCAGATAAAGCGCATCTGAATATCCAGGGTGTAACAAAACTGGGATCAAAATGGGGATGGAACAACAGTACGGATTGCCAGTGGCTGCAGAAGGATTCTTTTATGAAAGTTGGGGAGAATTATTCAGCTGATCTGAAAGTAAAGTTTTCAGGAATAACACCGGATACATTGATGGATGTTGAATTCGTTCTTGTGGGAACCGGATTTAAGGGAACTGTGACATTTTCAAATGTAGTTCTCACAAATTTATCAAGCGATAAACAGGAACTGACCAAACAGGAGCCAACCGTTCTTTCTGATTTAAATGATGAATCCCAGGTAAATCTGTGGGCAGGTGAAACCGGATATCAGTATTTCCACGGTGGAACAAAAAATGCTGCTCCGGAACTTTCCTATGACGCAAATGGCGGAGACGGAAGATTAAAAGTAAGCCTGAATTATACAGCCAACTCCGGCGAATCATGGAGTGAGGCAAAAGTGAAATTCACACCGAAGACACCGGCTGATATCAGCAATTATAATCAGGTGAGTGTGGATTTGATTTATCCGGAAAGCAGTAATATTTCCAAGATAAAATTTTTCTCCAATAGCGGGATCAATAAAGATACCAGCATAGATTCGTCCGAGGCAGCAGATGCAGGAAACGGATATAAGAAAGTTACAGTTACTTTAGGATTTTCTCCATCTGCCACACCAATGGATGATCTGACAATCGGACTTATCGGAGCCAACAGTTCCTTTGCAGGGGATGTTTATCTGGATAATCTGATACTTTCCCAGAAGGATGCCAGTGGTGATTTTGTGACAATTACCGCAAAACCGAATACAGACGCAACACAGGCAAAACCAGAAGCAACAGATAAAACCCTGACCATGACAGATCCGGATGCCAGCAATAGCGCAAAGGCATTGTATGCATATCTGCAGGGACTGACCGAAAGTGATCAGGTACTGTTTGGACATCAGAATGATGTGAGCCATTCCGTAGGAAACAACGATCTGGGAGATGTAAAAGATGTGACCGGTTCCGTCAGCGGTATTTTCGGCATTGACTCCCTGGCATTGTTTGGAAGCGAGGCTGGTGGTACGGATGCGGCATCTGCGCTGCAGAAATCCATTGACTACAGCAAAAAGGCGGCCCAAAACGGTGCAATCGTTACCTTATCCACCCATATGCCGAATTTCACCAACGCAAAGATTAAAAAGAATGCAGATGGAACCTACGATTTCTATAACTGTGATTTTAATGAAGCAAAAGATTTATCCGGTGATTCGTTAAAGAAGATTTTGCCTGGTGGAGAGAAGAATGAGGTATTTAAGGCATATCTTGATACGATTGCAGTCTATGCCAATGCATTGGAACAGGAGAATATCCCGGTGATTTTCCGGCCATTCCATGAGGATACCGGCGGCTGGTTCTGGTGGGGCAGTGCAAACACCGCAGAAAGTTACAGGAGTCTGTATGCATATACCAGAGATTATCTGGAATCCCAAGGCGTGCACAATATGCTTTATGTGTATTCGCCAAACGGACCGCTGGAGACCGAGGCAGAGTATATGTCGCGGTATCCGGGAGATGCCTGTGTAGACATTCTGGCATTTGATTATTACAACGACTTTAATACTTATCCGGCAGAGAGTGATACTTCATTCTTTGATCATCTGGATCAGACCTGTCAGGTTGTATCATCACTTGCAAAACAGCATAACAAGCTGGCTGCGATTTCGGAGACCGGTGTACGTGTGATGAAAAAAGATGGAAGTGATAACGAAGGGCTTCTTGTAAAAAATAATCCGGTCAGTGAGGCAAAGTCGGGTGTGAACTGGTATCAGAAAGTGAATGATATCGCAAAGGAAAACGACATGCCATATTATATGGTATGGGCAAATTTCAGCGATACCAATTTCTATGTGCCGTATAAATACAGTGATACCATGGGACAGGAAATGATCAATGATTTCATTTCTTACTACAACAATGAGGATTCAGTATTTGGAAACGGTACGAATTTCTATGGCAATATCGATAAGTACGCAGGAGTAAAGACGGATAATTACAAAGATGTCAGCGGATACATGGTAGCACCGTTTGATATGGATACGATTTTAAAGCCAACTGTGTTAAAGGCAAGTGTTTCCAATGCCGGTGAGGTATCGTTTGTTGTAAAGGATACGGCAAAAGGCAAACAGTTGACATTGCCGGCTGCGAAAGGCTCCGATGGATGCTATACGGCGCAGCTGACACAGGAGGAAATGGATCAGATTGGAAAAACAGATGTAGCATCCATTACACTTGTTGCAGATGGAAAAGAACTGTCCACGATCACAAATCTGAGTATCGGAAAAGAAAAGGACAAAGCTCCGGCAGGTGTGCTGGAAAATTTTGACTACTATGTCGGGAGTAATGGACTTCTGGATGCAGCTTACGGTGGAAATTCTGCCGCTGGATGCAGTTCGTCCTTTACGCTGGATCAGGAGCATAAGGCAGACGGTACATATGGTGCTGCATTTCATTACAAATTAAAAACAACCGGTTCGGAAGTCTGGACGGGTCTGGTAAATGCAAGTCTGGGCAATACAGATTTTTCAGCCTATAATGCATTGAAATTCTGGACAAAACTTGATGGAAAAGGGCAGAAGGTTGTTGTACAGATCAAGGCAGGAGGAGAAGAGTATGAAGTATATCTGACCAATCTTGCGAAGACAGAAGATGCCTATGAAGTAACCGTTCCATTCTCCGCTTTTAAAGGGAAGACGGGTGGAAAACTTAGTGGGGATGCTTTAAAAGATGTGCAGGCATTCGGACTCTGGTGTAATTCCAACCCGGCAGGTTCCGCGGTAGATGTGGAATCGGTACTTTACTTTGATGCGTTCAAAGGAACAACGATCAGTGATGCAGAAGCTGCAAAAGCAGATGCCGATGGTCTGATTGCGGTAAAACAGACCAGCCAGAGTGGAAATAATGGCGGAAATTCTTCCTCCGGAAGCAGTACCTCTGGTGGAAATTCCGGCAGCACAACAACACCGGATACCGGAAATACAACACCAGATACAAAACCATCGGAAACCCGGAAAACGGACAAAACATTTGAGAATATTGCAAAAGATACAAATGCGATACTTACCGTTGAAAAGAACGATAAGGGAGAAGTGACAGATGCCCGGGCACAGCTGGACAAAACAGTAAAGAATGCTTCCGAGACAAAGAAGACTACAATTTCAGCAGACGTGGTTGCAAAATTAGTCAAAGAGGCAGGAACCAGCGACATCACGATTACCCAGACAACAAAGAACGCTTCCGGCAAAGTGATGAACAGCGTATCTGTCAATGCGAAGGATCTGCAGGCAGGCAAAAAGCTGACACTTGTAAAAGTTGATAAAAAGACAGGAGAAAAAGTCCTGATCAGCAGCAGGACTTATAAGGTTTCCAAAGACGGAACTGTGACAGCGGATACCAAAGATGCCGGTGATTATGTACTGCTGAATGAGAAGGATGCAAAAGCCCTGAGCAGTAAAATCTTAAAGAGTGTTGCATTAAAGGATACCAAGAAAACTGTTGCAAACGGAAAGAAGGCAAAAGTTACTTTTGATAAGAACCTGAACATGGAAAATGTAAAGAAGATCACTTATACATCTTCCAAAAAGTCGGTTGTAACAGTGAATAAAAATGGTGCAATTGTCGCAAAGAAAGCTGGCAAAGCAGTGGTGAAAGTAAAAGTCACTTTAAAGAACGGAAAGACAAAGACTGTAAAGATGACGATCAAAGTGACAAAGTAAATTTACAGGAGTTTCGTCAAAATTTTAATAAGAAAAAGACGGTTTCGTAGGAAATCGTCTTTTTTCTTACCCATAATTGTAAAGAGAAGCGTGTGCGTTTTTTCGGGGAATTGATTGTAATTTCAGGAACCTTTGTTTATACTAAAATCGACAGAAAAGAGAATGAGAAGGAGAACATTTATTATGACAGGAAAACACATTTCCATTCCGGCACTTTTAAAGATCGGTGCGGGTGCATTGGACAATCTGGGGATTTACTTAAAAGAGTTACAGTTACAGAAAGTAGTTGTATTATTTGGAAACGGTCTTGTAGAAATGTTTGGTTCTACCGTTATGGAAGCATTGCAGCAGGAGGACATTGATATTTTAGAATATCAGGAACTTGATACCGTGAGGTTGGAAGATCTGACCAGTCTTGCATTTTCCATGCCGGCGAAGACGCAGGCAGTCATCGGCATCGGTGGTGGAAAAGTGATTGATGGTGCGAAATATTGTGGATTTCTGCGAAATCTGCCGTTTATCAGCATCCCGACATCGGCATCGAGCGATGGCTTTTCAAGTGCCAGTGCTTCCCTTCTGGTGGAAGGACGGCGCAAGTCCGTTCCGGCAAAACTTGCATATGGGATTGTGGTGGATACAAAGATTATCCGCAGTGCACCGGAGAAATTTTTATATTCCGGAATCGGCGATATGGTATCAAAAATTACGGCACTGTATGACTGGATTTTTGAGGAAGAACATGGGTACGGAAAAGTCAACGATTTTGCTGTCATGATTGCAAAGAAAGCAGTCAACAGTTTTGTGCGCACACCGTTTACTTCGATACAGGATGATCTGTTTTTAAAGGAACTTCTGGATTCTCTTGCGATGAGCGGAATTGCAAATGAGATTGCGGGCAGCAGTGCGCCAACGAGCGGCAGCGAACATCTGATTTCCCATGCGCTGGACAAGATGCTTGAGCATCCGCAGCTTCATGGGATTCAGGTCGGCATTGCGACATATCTGATGAGTGTTGTGCAGGATCATCGTTACCGGAGGGTAGACACGATTTTTACGCAGACGGGGTTCTGGGATTATGTAAAAACACTGGATCTTCGGCGAGAGGATTTTGAGAAAGCAGTTGATCTGGCACCGTCGATCAAACCGTTCCGCTATACGTATCTGCATGAGCAGCAATATAGGGATCGCGCGAAGGAACTCCTGCATACAGATGCGCGGCTGCAGGAAATCCTGAAATAGAGAGGAAAATAAATTACAGGATATACAATGATAAAAGTAGCAATATGTGATGATGATATACAATTTATTTATAAATTGGAACAAAGTATTTTTCGGTTTGCAGAAATGAAAAGAATAAAAGTGGATGTTGACGGTTATACAAGTGGAGCAGAATTTATTCAAAAACTGCAGCAAAGCGAAAGGTATGATTTGTTATTTTTGGATATTGAATTAGGGGACAGCTCGGGGATTATCGTTGGAAACTGGATTCGATCCCAGATCCAATATGAATCCATGCAGATTGTTTTTGTATCGGCAAAAGAAATGTATGCCATGCAGCTTTTTGATCTGCGTCCAATGAATTTCCTCGTGAAACCCATACAACAGGAACGAGTAGATTATATATTAGATGAATATGAAAGGCTGTATCAGTTTCAGCCACATATTATAGAAATTGGGAAAGGAAGAAATTCGATACGGATAGAAGAACATTCTGTTTTTTATTTGCAGAGCCTTGCCAGAAAAATTCAAGTGGTAACAGCAAATGATATATTATGTGTTTATGGAAAACTTTCGGAGGTTATTCCTGCGTTGAATCCGCATTTATTCTGCGTGGTACATAAATCTTATGTCATTAATCTGCGGTATGCAGAATCTTTTCAGAAAGACAGCGTACACATGATCAATGGGGATGACATTCCGGTCAGTCGGTCTATGAAAAATAACCTTGATCATGCAATTATGGAAAAGATGAGGTGTGGCGGGTGAATAACATAGAAAGAATATTTGAAGCGGTATGTAACATATTAAGTGTGTATGTAAGTTTTAAAGTGACGGATATTTTTCTGGAAAAGAAAAGAAAACTGCCATGGATGGCAAATATTGTTTATGTGCTCGTATGGCTTATTAATACAGTTGTTGCATTTGGTTTTCGAAATGCCATGGGAACTACGGTGAGTATGGTACTGCTTCTCTGGGCGGCAGAAGGTATATTGTATGAAGGAAGTATACTGCAGAAAATAATGGCAGGTTGTTTTACAGTATTGCTGGGGCTTACCATAGAATTTATCATGTATTATTATCTGGGAGATTTTTCTTTGTTTTCCGAAGGGCGGGCAATGGGAACCATCACAGGTGCAATGGTCAATCTGCTCATAGCAATGGGAATAAGACAGGTGATATGTCGGCGAAGGGTTATGGAAACACAGAACTATTACTTTATGATTCTTGTATTAGCCGGAAATATTGTCTGGATATATGCTCTTGAGAGTGTATCCGGCGAAAATTCGCCAAAAACAGTATTATCACTGGCTATTATGATCGTTGTAGATCTTGGAATGTTCTATTTGTATGACCGTTTGGGAGAAGCTTATCAGGATAAAATGCAGCAACGGCTTTTAAAGGAACATATGATGGCCTATCAGGAGCAGATGCATATCATGCAGCAGAATCAGAAAAAGCTGGATTCTTTGCGGCATGACATGAAAAACCATATGTATCTTCTGCAGACATATCTTAATGAAGGAAGGTATGATAAGGCACAGGAATATGTAAATAAAATGAGTGAGCATTTGCAGACGGAGCATAAGTATGTGAATACGGGGAATCTGGAACTGGATATGATTTTGAATCATAAACTGGCAAAAGCGGAGGCAATGTCCTGTCAGATTCAGTCGCAGATTGTGATTCCGTGCCAGTTGCCAGTGGATGGATATGACTGGAATGTTTTGTTTGGAAATCTGTTGGACAATGCAATTGAGGCAATGGAGCAGATAAAAGATCGTTTTTTGGAGATTCGGATACAATATGACAGGGGAATTCTGGGTATACAGGTGAAAAATACGTTTGATGGAAAAGTCAATAAACAGGGAGAACGTTTACTGACAAGGAAGAAACAACAGGCATTGCATGGAATCGGTATGCAGAATATTTCAGATGTTGTAGACAAATACGGGGGATGGAAATCTATAAATATCGATGAAAATATATTTGAGGTTCAGATTGTGTTATATCTTTGAAAAAATCCCATGGTGTATGCTATGGGATTTTTAATGCAGATTTTGACGAAAATCAAACCAATTTTAACATGCAGAAAGAATAATGGGAAAAATGAAGTATAGTATACACAAGAGAGGGGGGATGGCTATGAAAAATATTTTAAAAATAATGCTTATGATGATTACAATTTTTACGATAGCAGGTTCTGCTGTCTATGCCGCGGAAATACCGGTTTCCGATCAGGATCAGTTAATAACGAGCAGGGATTGGACAGAAATCAGTAATTTACAGGATGAAATGAAAAAAGAAGAGCCGGATGCAACCATCGATTATGACAAGGCATTAAAAGTATATGTGGATTGTAATCTTATAAAATTGCAGACGGCAGATACGAAAAAACTCACAAGTGCTCTGGAAAGTGCAAATTATGTATGGGTCATTCCTTTTAAAATGGAAAAGACATATGGAATGTTTACCGTAGCCAAAGGACTTCCATTGCGTGAAGAAGCAAAGTCTGTATTGACAAAAGCAGAACAGGAAGAAGTAAAAAATCATGCCGGAAAATGGATGATTACAGAGATAGCAGAACATACAGTGGAACCTTACTATGATATACTTCTGGAAAAACGAGAGGCATTATCGGACTGTACGAGAGTAGTACTGGTGGGAAGTCAACCGGGAATGAGACAGCCGGTTGCACTTGGGATGGATGATGAAACAGCACGTATCTGGATTTCGTTAGGGTATCAGTATCCGGTTATGGAGAAAATTCCGGAAACTCAAAATGTGGAAAGCGGTGTCTATTCATTTGAGTCTGTAGCGGAGATTTCAGATACTTATATTGAAGATTCTGAGGTAAGTACAGGAGCTGGAGTACAGAGCAGAAGTTCGATGAAATATGTGGCTGGCATTGGAATTATAGTGATAGGAAGCATATTAATCCTTAGTGTTTTAAAGAAAAAGAAATTGGAGGATTATGAATGAAGAAAATCAGTCTGTACTTATTAATTTTTACAATGCTATATTGTCTGTGTGCGTGTGGAAAAAATTCTGATGCAAAATCAAACAGTAGAGAAGATGATGGCAGAAAAGAACAAAAGATAATCATATCATCAATTCAGGTTGCTTCAAATACGAAGGTTATGCGTGCAAAGGTATTCCTTCCGAACGTAAAATCTTTGGAAGGAACAAATTATTGGTTAGGTGGGTTAGATACTACCAGTAAGGTGGATGTAATAGATACAGGTGATGGTATTCAGATCAATGTGTGCGGCTTTTATTCCGATGATACTGCGTGGAAAAATCCGAAAGTATATAAGGGATTTCAATCACCGGATAATTCAAATACGCCATTAAAAAATGTTTTGGTTAAGGGAAAAGTTGTTCCAATGAAGGAGAAGATGTTAAAAGCGGATGTTAAGAAAACAAAAAAAACAATCCCTGTTGAAATTACACCTTATACGGTTAGTATTTGTCCCGTCAATGACTGGAGAGAAAAAGGGTGTTTTTATCATGTAGTTGCAACAACAAAAGACGGAAAGCAATATTCCATAGGAGAGTTACCTCTTACCGATGACAGAAAAGGAACTGAAAAAAAGAAACATCCTTTCATGGATGGTACAGATCTTGAAGAGCTTGGAGATGGCTATGCATCTGCAAGTGAAATGAAATATTGTGGGGCTCGTTATATTTTCAATCAGAAGATTGATATCACACAGATAGAACAGATAGAAATAATAAAATATAAAATCAGCAGATGATATAGGTATAAAAACAGGTCATAAATTTGTTGACGATGATAGGAAACCATGTTAGGATGATGGTAGAGACTATCAATGAAGTGACAGGGGAATGAGTTTTTGACTCATCCCCCTGTTCTTATTATCAGGAGAAATGGATGAAAAAGAACAATCAGATGAAACCAGACAATGTAGCAAAACGTCTATGGGCATTTTTTATCGTGCTCACCATGTGCATTACCGTGCAGCCTGTCGTGCCGGTAAAGGCGCAGGAGGCTGTGCAGACAGCGGCAAAAACGATCTATACGGAATTTAAACATGGAAATTCTATTCATTCCGGAGATGGAAGCTATGGAAATCCCTACAATTTATTTGAGGATGCCTATGCGGCTGCCGGCAATGGGGATGAAATCTCAATTTTGGGAAGTGGTGCTTTTTTAAATGCCGAGGCTGCGGAACCGTTTATTTTTGATAAAAGCGTGACCGTCAACGGAAATGGAAATACTTTTTCCAACCGTAAGGGGGGATTTATCCTGAATACGGATGTGACATTTAAAAACATTACGCTGCGGTTTTCCAATCGCCTGCACGATGCAATTTTTGCAAATGGGCATAAACTTGTTCTTGAGGATGTTACGTGCGACGGCGGATTTCGCTATGTAGATATCTTTGGCGGTTCTCTTTATGAGAATGGAAAGAATATGGGGGATCATCCGGGATCAGAGGCACAGATTCTGATTACAGGTGGTGGCACTAATCTTGGGAATATTTATGCAGGTTCCATGAACGGAACATATGACGGTAAGACACAGATCGTGCTTGCACACGTTTCCGGTACGAAAAATGGGGAAATCTATGCATCCGGTGCCAGGGAACCGTATGTAAATCAGGGGGACTGGTTTTCCATGCAGGAGCCGGATCCACCGGCAGCGGATGAACAATATACGGTTTCCGGCGATGTGGAAATATCACTTACCGGTTCCGATACAAAACAGGTGTACGGAGTATCTGAAAATCACGCAGAGAAGACATTTCTGACCATAGATACCGCCCAGTCCTATACCGGAACTCCAGGTATAAGCAAAGTAGGAAACCTCACAGTAAAGGGCGGTGGAACATTTGCACCGGCAGCATTGGACAGCTGTACGGTCAGGCTGGAAGGGGCAAGTGCGATTGATCTTTCCCAGATGGAAACTCCACAGGTACATTCGATTGTGAGTGCGGATTCAGCAGGAAACCGACTGATCTTAGGAAAAGAACAGAAGCTGAATGTTACAGATACCATTACGGGTGCACTTACATTTGAAACCCTGAATGGAAGAAATGGAAAATCCGGAATTGCGGAGTATAATCACACCTATCTGGAACTTGGAAGGGCTGCGGATACGGCGGTTTCTTTTACACCGTCAGACGGACAGACAGGGATGGCACTGGAACGGACAATGTCTGGAAATGGAGAAATCTGGAAAACCAGTGAGTTGTCAGGGGATAAACCGGTTGCAGTAAAAAATATGACCATAAAAAATCCTGTACTTTTGGCGAATGTTTCAAATATTATGAGTAGTGATAAATCGTATTATCTGGATGTGGAATGGCAGGAAGGGACACCCGAAAATGGGAAAACTTTATATCATGTTCCACTTACATACGAAGTAGAGTTCAATAATCACATATATTATTCAACGGTTGGTGATGATGGAAATGCCAATGTTTCGGATCTTAGACTGGAATTTAATCCGTATACAGATCCGGATGGGGTACATACAATTACACCGGAAATTTATGAAGGTGCTGCGAGTGGGGAACTGAAACTGCCAGAACCGGGAACCTACTACATCACAATCCGTCCATTTTCAGCAGATGAACAAATTGAGCAGAAGGTAGTTCTGATTGTAAACAAAGATCCGGATACATCCGGTTCGACGGTTACTTCACGGGAAACAACCACTACGATAAATGGATTACCAACGGCCGTGTCCATGCAGGATGAACTGAATCTTACTGTGCGGACGGTCTATACAGATAGCAGCTTACAGGGACACGTGCCGTCTGCTGGTTTTTCAGTATACATTAACCAGACCCCTTATGAAGTATCCGGCATCACGCTTCAAAACGGAGAGGCAGCCATAAAGATTCCGGTTTCAGAGGCAAACGGATTTCATATGGGAGAAAATGCAATTACAGTTTCTTATGCAGGAGCAACCAATGAAAATGATAGGGCACTTCCTTCCCAGGCAAACAAAACCGTGACAGTAAATCCAATTGCCGTAAAGATGCAGTATGATACCATCCAGCAGACAGCTGCGTACACAGGGCTGAAACAGAGCTGCCTTGTTTCCACGGTAAATGTAGTCCGAACGGACAACGGACAGACGGTAGATTCGCAGGTAAAGCCTGAAGTTTTCTATCGGCAGGATGGGAAAAATGTTGTTCCGGTGCAGCCGGGCAGCTATGAGGTGTGGTTTAAAGTAACTGGAAACCAGTACGATGTGATAGCGGAAAAAGTCGGAACCTTTACCATTACAGCGGCGAAACCATCGATTCGTCTTACGGCAGAGACAGAAAACGGTAATTCCGTACATCTGTATGCAAAGGTAGATGGAGTCCGAAATGGCAGTATTCCGCTTGGTTCGATTTCTTTTTATCAGGACGGAACCATAATAAAGGCACAGGAAAAACTCGTATATGGGGAAGCCGATACGGTTGTATCAGGCTTAAAACGTGGCGGTTCTTATCAGTTTAAGGCAGTATATGAGCCGGATGATAAGGATGGACAGACTTATTACGAAACAGTGACAAGTGAAGCCGCGACCGTTACAATCAAAGAGGACAGTTCCACCGGAGGCGGCTCATCTTCTGGAGGAAGTGGAACAACCGGAGGCGGCTCATCTTCCGGAGGCGGTGGAACAACCGGAGGCGGCTCATCTTCCGGAGGCGGTGGAACGACTGGAGGCGGCTCATCTTCCGGAGGAAGTTCTGGTGGCGGAAATACTTCGGGTGGTAACACAGCCGGAGGGGAAACACCGTCCAACGGAAACAAAACCGATGCAGAAACACCGTCTAACGGAAATACAGCTGGTACACAAACACCGTCCGATGGAAACACGGCCGGACAAAATACACCAACCGTAACCGTTACCGGAACCCGGAAAAATAAAGCCATCAAAACAACGGTGACCGCTGATCTGATAAATCAGATACTGGAAGAAAACGATGGAAAACACACAGATGTGACGATCCAGGTCACCGATCCGGCTGGCAACGTAAGCTATACACTGACCGTAAATACAGCAGACATACAGACCGGAAATAAGCTGTATGTGTGTGCAAAAGATCAAAAGACAGGTGCCTATGTCCTTGTAAACGACAAGAGTTATACGGTTACAAAAGCTGGAAATGTGAATTTTTCAGCAGATTCCAATAAGGATTATGTCCTTATGGATCAGAAAGATATGGATCAGGTCACAACGAAAATATTAAAAACGGTTACATTGAAGAATAAAACCGTTCAGGTGAAGAAGGGAAAACAAAAGAAGGTTTCTCTGGCAGCCACCTTAAATATGGACAATGTAAAAAGCATTTCTTATCAGAGCAATAACAAAAAAATTGCATCTGTAAACAAGAAGGGTACCATAAAATCGAACAAAAAAGGAACTGCGTCCATTCGCGTGACAGTAACCTTAAACAATGGAAAGACCAAAGTTTTAAAATTAAAAGTCAAAGTCAAGTAGCAGATGCAGGAAAAGACAAAACCCCGGAAATAAATATCCGGGGTTTTTGTTTTACCTAGAGAGAAAGTGCACACTGATCAATTTTTTTCAGTTCCTCCTCCGTAAATGGAGCAGAGTTTAACACTTTCAGATTTTCAAGAATCTGTGCCGGGCGGGAAGCTCCGATCAGAACGGAAGTAACCACACCGTCCCGGATCACCCATTTGAGTGCCATCTGTGCGAGGCTTTCACCACGGGCAGCCGCAATCTCATTCAGGCTCCGGATACTTGCCATCCGTTTTTCATCAAACTGATCCGCATGCAGGAAACGTCCGTCCGTGTTGACACGGCTGTCTTTTGGAATACCGTTTAGATAGCGGTCGGTCAGCATACCCTGCGCGAGCGGGCTGAAAGAAATAATTCCTTTCTTCCCATCTGCTGCGGCCTGTTTTAAACCGTTTTCTTCAATGGTACGGTTAAAGATATTGTAGGAATTCTGGTTGATAATAAATGGGCAGTGCAGATCTTCTAAGATGGCAGCTGCGCGTTTCATGGTTTCCCCGTCGTAGTTGGACAGACCGACATACAGTGCTTTTCCGCTTCGCACGATCTGGTCGAGTGCACCCATGGTTTCTTCCAGCGGCGTATCCGGATCCATGCGGTGGTGATAGAAAATATCCACATAGTCCAGACCGAGCCGTTTTAAGCTCTGGTCAAGGCTGGCAATCAGGTACTTGCGGCTGCCCCAGTTTCCATAAGGTCCCGGCCACATGTCAAAACCGGCTTTGGAACTGATGATCAGTTCATCGCGGTAGGAAGAAAGCTCTTCCCGAAGGATCTTCCCGAGATTTTCCTCCGCACTGCCCGGCTGCGGTCCATAGTTGTTTGCCAGATCAAAATGTGTGATCCCGTGGTCAAATGCCGTAAAGCACATCTGTCTCATATTTTCATAAACACCGGTATCTCCGAAATTGTGCCAGAAGCCCAAAGATACTTCCGGCAGCATCAGTCCGCTGTCGCCGCAGCGGTGGTATTTCATGGTTTCGTAACGTGATTCATTTGCGTGATACATAAGAAATCCTCCTTAGTTTGTAAAAAATTTATCATAAATGCCAAATCCAAAGATAAAAAGCACAATCAGCGGCAGAATATAGGTAATGTAGCCGCGCATCCAGTTTTTAATTTTTAATCCTTTTCCGGTATTGGCTTCGGTTGTGTAGTTTTTCCAGCCCCAGCCGTAGCGGCTTGTGCAAAACAGCAGATATACCAGGGAACCGAGAGGCAGGAACAGGTTGCTTACCAGAAAATCTTCCAGGTCAAGCACAGACCCGCCAAAGATTGAAAAACCTTTCCAGTTCCATACATTGTATCCGAGTACACATGGCAGGGAGAGTACAATGATCAGTACCAGATTAACGGCACAGGATTTCTGGCGGCTGCATCCGGTCAGTTCCATACCGCAGGAGATGATGTTCTCAAATACTGCCAGGATTGTGGAAAACGCTGCAAAAAACATAAACAAAAAGAACAGGCTTCCCCAGAGTCTGCCAAGCGGAATATGGTTAAAAATATTCGGCAGGGTGATAAAAATCAGGCTTGGTCCGGAAGTCTGGTCAACATGGAACGTAAAGCATGCCGGAAAAATGATAAGTCCGGAGGTGATAGCAACAAATGTATCCAGAATGGCAATATTTACCGATTCACCAAGCAGAGAGCGTTCCTTTCCGATATAACTTCCCAAAATTGCCATCGCGCCGATTCCAAGGCTTAACGTGAAAAATGCCTGGTTCATGGCACCCGTAATGGTTTTTGCAATACCGATCTGTTTCATCCGTTCAAAGTCCGGGATCAGATAAAAGGCAAGGCCTTCTTTTGCACCATCCATAAAAAAGCTGTTGACCGCCAGAATGATCATGATGATAAGCAAAGAAGTCATCATGACCTTTGTTACTTTTTCCAGACCGTTCTGCAGTCCACGGGAGCAGACAAATACGCCGGCGCAAACAACTACCACCATCCAGAAGCCCATGGTCAGAGGTTTGCTCAGCATTGTGGTAAACTGTCCGGATACACCGTCGGCATCCAGTCCCTGAAACTGTCCGGTGACCGTCATATAAAAATAATGAAGCATCCAGCCGGTGACCGTTGTATAAAACATCATAAGAAGATAGCAGCCGATCAATGTGATAATCCCGTGGATATGCCATTTCTGTCCGGGTTTTTCCAGTGCCTGGTAGGCTTTGACCGGACTTTTCTGGCTGGCACGCCCAACCGCAAATTCCATCGTCATGATCGGGAGTCCGAGAATAATCAGAAACAACAGATAAAACAGCACAAAGGCACCGCCTCCGCCCTGTCCGGCAGTGTATGGAAATTTCCATACGTTTCCGATTCCGATCGCACATCCGGCTGACAGGAGAATGAATCCCAGACGGGATTTTAATTTTTCTCGTTCTTCCATAAAATAATCCACCTTTTTGTAAACATTGTATAAAATACAAACGAAATTATACAATCTGTTGTGAGAAGTTTCAACCCTTTTTGACGAAATTTTACCAGGTATGTGTTGTATTTTTTTACAGATACTAGAGGAGAAGATTGCGGAGTTTTCATGTTCTGTAATCGTCAGAATTATATCAGGAAAGAAAGAGGGTTAAACCATGGTTTTAACAGAAAAAGAGATGGCAACAATTGAGGATCTGCACACACAGGAACTTTCCTGCGTGGAGAAGTACAAACGTTACGGACAGGAAGCAAAGGACCCGGTGCTTCGGGATTTATTCGCTGATCTTGAAAAGAAAGAGCAAAAGCATGTGGAGTCTCTGGAACAGGTCATGAAAGGCAGCGTCCCATCCTGTAACGTCAATGACAGGGATGGAAAGATGTATGAGCCAAAGGCAACATATGATTCCATGACCAATCCGGAAGATAAGAAAAACGATAATTTCCTTGCCACAGACAGCATTGGTTCTGAAAAAATGGTGTCCGGAACGTATAATACCGATGTGTTTGCATTCGGGGATTCCGATGTGCGCAAACTTCTGGCAGATATCCAGGTGGAAGAACAAAACCACGCGGAGATGCTCTATAAATATAAAACCGTAAACGGCATGGCATAGCCGGCATGTGGAGTGGATGTCCCAAAGCATCCACTCTTTTTGTTTTTACAAAAGGATTACAGAAAACGGATAGTGCATCTTACATAACCCGTTTATTATAAATCCTGTAATAAATCTTACAGATTTCACAAGGAGAACAAAAGAATTATGAGAAAAAATGTGATGAAACTTACAGCAGGAGTTCTCTCCACCGCTGTATTGGCAGGAATGTTTGCCACTGGTATCCCGACAAAGATTGCAGCAGCAACGGAACACTGGAATGATGCTTCCCGGGAATCTACAGACTGGAGCAACTGGAAAAAGAACTGGGCTGCTTATAGCAGTGAGTATGAACATGTATCGCTGACTCCGGGTGCGGATGAGACAAAATTAAATTATGCATGGTACAGCAAAACGGCTGAGACTCCAAAGGTGAGAATCTCTACCAGACAGAATATGGATGGTGCGACAGAGTTCACCGGAGCGCAGACCGAAGCTGTGACCATAGATACCACAAAATATTTTTCCAATAAAGTAACCGTAAGCGGGCTCAAAGAAAATACCAGCTATTATTATCAGGTATTTCAGGATGGAAAGTGGCAGGATACACAAAACTATACCACACAGGCGTTTGATGAATTTTCTTTCCTGTATGTCGGGGATCCGCAGATCGGTGCTTCGAAAGGTCAGACCAGCAGTGAGAGTGAAAAGATGGAAAATGCAGGAAATGTTGTAACTTCTGCACCGGAAAAAAATCTTGCAGCAAGAAATGACAGCTATAACTGGAACAACGTATTAAATGAAGCACTCGAGGATCATTCCGATGTAAGTTTTCTTGTGTCCGCAGGAGATCAGGTGAACTACGGAAGCAACGAGCGGGAATATGCAGGATATCTTGGGGCAGAGGCACTGACTTCCCTTCCGGTAGCAACGACCATTGGTAACCACGACAGTGTTTCGAATCAGTACAGCCTGCATTTTAATAATCCAAATGCTTTTTCCGATACCGATACCAATTATGTACAGGGAAAGACAAAGGCAGGAACCGATTACTATTATCGTTATGGAAATGTCCTGTTCATTGTTCTTGATACAAACAACTATAACTGTGCAACGCATGAGAATGTTATGAAAAAAGCAATCAATGAGAATAAAGATGCCAAATGGCGTATTGTGGTATTCCATCAGGATATTTACGGCAGTGGTTACGACCATTCCGATTCCGATGGTATGGTGCTTCGTACACAGCTTACTCCACTGATGGATAAGTATAAGATTGATGTGGTGATGCAGGGACATGATCATACCTATTCCAGAACCTTCCAGCTTGAGGGGGATGGAAAGGATCATACTTCTTACAGCACTTATGGATACAAATCTGTAGAGGAAGCTGAAAAAGACAGTGATTATCAGGCACAGAATAACTGCTATGAAATCGTAAACAAGACCGTTGGCGGAACCGTTACCAATCCGGAAGGAACCGTATATTTAGAGGCAAACTCTGCAACAGGTTCAAAATTCTATAACCTGATTGCTTCCAAACAGGACTTCATTTCTGAGAGAAGCCAGACCTGGACACCAACCTATTCCGTCGTAAAAGTAACGGACAAAAAGTTTTCTGTAACAACTTATGATGCAACGACCAGAAAACAGTTACAGGGATCTACTACATATACGATCGTAAAAGATGCGGTAAAGCAGACCATTCAGGCGAAGAACTCTTACAAAAAAACCGTAGGAGACAAAGCCTTTTCCTTAAATGCAAAAGCAAAAACACCGCTTACCTATACCTCTTCCGACAAAAAGATTGCAACTATTGATAAGAACGGAAAAGTTACCGTAAAAAAGGCCGGAAAGGTTACAATTACGGTGAAGGCAGCAGCAACCAGCCAGTATCAGGCAGCAGGCAAAACAATTACGATTACTGTTACAAAGAAAGCAGTAAAGAAAGCAGTTAAATAATAATGAAGAAAAACTGGAAAAAAGTTTTAGTGGGAACCCTTTGTCTGGTGGGGTTCCTACTGTTATTAGTCAAAGGAAACCAGTTCGAAAAAGTATCCCTGATTTCCACGGAAGGGCAAAGCTATGAGAAAGCAGTCGTGACAAAGATCACGAAAGATAATCTGGCAGAAGATGGAAACCGATACGGGACACAGGAGGTGCGCGTACAGGTCAAATCCGGAGCATATGCAGGGGAAGAGTTTGATGCCGTCAATCCAAGCGGTTCCTTGTTTGGCATGGAGAACTGTGAAGTTGGTTCGCGCGTAATTGTCATTGTCAGTTCCACAGATGATAATGCTGTCGTTACGGTATACAGCAAAGACCGTACTATGGCAATTTATCTGTTTGTACTTTTTTTCTGTCTGGTGATATGTATGATAGGTGGGAAAAAAGGAGTCAAAGCCATTGCAAGTCTGGCATTTACCGGTGTGTGTATTGTTTATCTGATGTTTCCGCTGATGTACCGGGGTATTTCACCGATCGGTATTACCATTGTTGTTGTCATTCTCTCGACATTGCTGACCCTGTGGCTTTTGGGCGGAGTCTCTAAAAAGACGGTATCTGCAGTGGTGGGAACGGTCAGCGGTGTGGTTGTGGCAGCCGTAGCCGCAGTTGTGTTTGGAAAAGCCGCAGGCATTACCGGGTATAATGTGTCTGATATCGAAACGTTGAATTATGTGGCACAGAATACACACATAAAAATAGGACAGCTTCTGTTTTCGGGAATCATTATAGCCGCACTTGGGGCAACCATGGATGTTGGCATGTCAATTGCATCCACGATTCAGGAACTGCACGAACGCAGTCCGCAGCTGGGGACAAAAGAGTTGTTTGTGTCGGGAATCCGTGTGGGGCGCGATATGATGGGAACCATGGCAAATACACTGATTTTTGCCTATGTCGGTGGTTCGTTGTCTACGCTCGTTGTCAATTATGCATACAATCTGAGTTATAATCAGCTGATCAATTCTTATGTAATCGGAACAGAAATCATGCAGGGACTTTCGGGAACTCTTGGGGTTGTGCTGACCGTACCGATTACCGCAGCTGTAGCGGCAGTGCTTATCGGAAAGAAAAAGATAGTAAAAGAACCATTGATGCAGGACATTTATGATGGCTCAGATGATTATGAAGAACCGGAAACAGACGGTGAATACGGGGAAGATGTTTAAATGGGACATATGTGAAAAAAGTTATGAGATATGTCCCGAACCTAAAAGAAAGTGGGACATATGTGAAAAAAGTATGTGATATGTCCCAAAAGAATAGAGATGAGGGACATATATCAAGAAAGTATATGAATATGTCCCGATGGCGGTGATAAGTGGGACATAGTTGGAAAAATATATCATATATGTCCCAACACACGATGCAAGTGGGACATAATCAATCTTTTATTTTCTATATGTCCACTATCAATTTGGAAAGTGATAGAACACTTGATTTTCTTAAAAAACACATGCAAATCGTTTATTAAAAAAATGGTCTGGAAAATTCAATTCCGAAACAATCCCAGCGTATTAAAAATATATTGACATTTACGAACTTTACGCTATAATAGAATCAAACATATGAACAAATGCTCATATGAAAGAATGATAAAATGAAAAAGGAAAGTATGGAGGAAACCGACGATGAAGAAAACTTACAAAATTGATGTGGATTGTGCAAACTGTGCAAATAAAATGGAGGAAGCTGCAAAAGCTACTACTGGAGTAAAGGATGCAACTGTAAATTTCATGACACTGAAGATGAACGTAGAATTTGAAGAGGGTGCAGATGCAAAAGCGGTTATGCAGGATGTGTTAAAGAACTGTAAGAAAGTGGAAGATGATTGTGAGATCTTTCTTTAAATCCGGCTTTTTCCATAGGTATCAGTCAGATTGGAGGGCACCATGAATAAAAAGCAGAAAAAAGTATTGAAACGAATTATTGTGGCAGCAGTGCTTCTGGTTATCATCGGGATTGCAGGAAGCATTGTTTCCATACAAAAGTGGCTGGAGTTTCTTTTCTATCTGGTTCCGTATTTTGTGATCGGTTATGATATTCTGCGGAAAGCCTGGAAGGGAATCTGCAACAGGCAGATGTTTGATGAAAATTTTCTGATGGCAGTGGCAACCATCGGAGCGATCGCCCTCGGTGATTACAAAGAGGGTGTTGCAGTTATGCTGTTTTATCAGATCGGAGAGCTGTTCCAGAGTTATGCAGTCGGTAAGAGCCGCCGGAATATCAGTGATCTGATGGATATCCGGCCGGATTATGCAAATATTGAAACAGACGGTCAGATTGAAAAAGTAGACCCGGATGAGGTGGAGATCGGCACGGTGATTATTGTACAGCCGGGCGAAAAAGTTCCAATCGATGGTGTGGTTGTGGAAGGACATTCTTCCCTGAATACCAGTGCACTGACGGGAGAGAGTGTTCCGCGGGAAGTCGCTGTGGGAGAGGAAATCATCAGTGGATGTATCAATATTTCCGGACTGTTAAAGATCCGCACCACAAAAGAGTTTGGAGAGTCTACGGTTTCTAAGATTCTTGATCTGGTGGAGAATGCAAGTTCCAAGAAATCACGTTCCGAGAATTTTATTTCCAGATTTGCACATTATTATACACCGGCAGTCTGCTACGGCGCGCTGGCCCTGGCAATACTGCCACCGCTTGTCCGCATGCTGTTTATGGGGCTTCAGGCAGACTGGGGCATCTGGATTTACCGCGCACTGACATTTCTGGTTATCAGCTGCCCGTGTGCGCTGGTCATCAGTATTCCACTCAGCTTTTTTGCAGGAATCGGAGGTGCCAGTGCAGAGGGTGTTCTGGTAAAGGGTTCCAACTATCTGGAAGCACTTGCGGGAACGCGCACGGTTGTCTTTGATAAGACAGGAACAATTACGCAGGGGGTATTTGAAGTCTGCGGAATTCATGGAACAAATTGTGCATCCGGCAGCTGTCCGGTTGAGTCCGGACATCCGGTATATACGAAAGAGGAAGAACAGCTGCTGGAGTATGCGGCACTGGCAGAGTGTCACAGCACACATCCGATCAGTATCAGCCTGCAGAAAGCCTATGGTAAGAAACTGGATGTGGACCGGGTCACAGATGTACAGGAAATCGGTGGACATGGTGTGATCGCAACGGTAGACGGACACAGGGTTGCGGCAGGAAATGACAAACTCATGAAAAAAGAAAAAATTGCGTATCGCAACTGCAGCTGTACCGGTACAATCGTACATCTGGCAGTCGATGGTGTCTATGCCGGTCATATACTGATTTCAGATATGATTAAGCCGAATGCGGCGGCTGCCATGCAGGCACTGAAAAATTCCGGTGTGCACCGGCTGGTAATGCTGACGGGTGATGATGACCGTGTAGCACAGCAGGTAGCAGGGGAGGTTGGAATCACGGAAGTACATTCCCAGCTGCTTCCGGCAGATAAAGTTTCCGAAGTGGAAAAACTGTTGCAGACCAGGGAAGAAAAGAGTACCGTTGCCTTTGTCGGGGATGGCATCAATGATGCACCTGTGCTTTCCCGTGTTGACGTCGGAATCGCTATGGGAGCACTTGGATCGGATGCGGCAATTGAGGCAGCAGATGTGGTACTGATGGATGATGATCCACTCAAGATTGCGAAAGCAATCCGTATCGCAAGAAAGTGCCTGCGGATTGTATATGAAAATATCTGTTTTGCAATCGGGATTAAACTGCTCTGCCTGTTTTTGGTAACGATAGGTATTGCAAATATGTGGATGGGAATTTTTGCAGATGTCGGTGTTATGGTGATTGCTGTGCTGAATGCAATCCGTGCACTTTTTGTAAAAAAATTATAGGGTATAATTCTGCCGGAAATGTTCCGGTGGAGAGGAGGAACTTCATGGAAAAAGAAAAGATTGAATGCTGTAGTGAAAATCAGGTACATCCGGATCTGCTAAAGATCGTGAATGACACGATGCCGGAAGAAACGGAACTGTATGATCTTGCAGAATTATTTAAAGTGTTTGGAGATTCCACCCGTATCCGCATCCTGTTTGTACTGTTTGAAGCAGAGGTGTGTGTCTGTGATCTTGCAGCGGCATTGTCAATGACACAGTCTGCAATTTCCCACCAGCTTCGGATTTTAAAACAGAATAAGTTAGTCAAATGCCGCAGGGAGGGAAAATCTGTTTTTTATTCCCTGGCAGATGACCACGTCCGGTCAATCATTGCACAGGGCAGGGAGCATATTGAGGAAGATGCAATATAAGGATGATACCATATGGGAGAAAAGGACATTCGCGGTGGATGTCTTTTTTTCGTACAGACGGATCTTAATATTTATTTAAGTTTCTTTAAAGATAGCCTTTTTTGGATGTGAAACTGCTATAATAAAGGTGCAGTAGAAAAAATACATCAATTAAAATATGAGGTAAATACATATGGAAACTTATGAAAGCGTAAAAAGTAATCCGGCGCAGCCGGAGCAGAAAGAAAAGAAAAAAGGCGGTGCATGGAAAGGGATTGTAGCGGTGATTCTTGCAGCAGGCGTTGTGGGAAGTACCACGATTTCTGCGTTTAATCTGGTGACTTTAAAATCCTATATTGCAGAGCAGAAAAAGGAAGAAAATCCTGAGACTACCGAGGATTACGTAAAGATCGCAGATAATTATGAGATCAAACCTACCACAAATATTTCGGATGCCTACAAATCCGGCGATACTTCAAAGCTGACAGACAAAGAAAAAGAAACCCTTGATATGGCAAAAAAAGCGATCAAAGATATGAAGATTACGGACAGCATGTCTGATTTTGAAAAGGAAAAGGCGGTGTATGACTGGATGACCAAAAAGCTCCAGCAGGATTCCGGGGCACTGACCGTTATTCCGAGTACACAGGAAGACTGTGATAATCCATACGGTGTGTTAAAATACCACAATGCCGTATGTGTCGGTTATGCGACGACATTCCGCATGTTCATGCAGATGATGGGAATTGAATGTAAAGTGGAACATAATACAGAAAAATTCCATAGCTGGGATGTGGTAAAAATTGACGGAGACTGGTACATTACCGATATTTATTCCGATGCAGGAAATGGAAATTATGCGAACTTTAATGTGACGGATGCCATGTATGGACAGTCCCAGAGCTGGGATCGCGATTACTTCCCGGCAGCTAACTCATTAAAGTACAATATGGCATACCAGAATAAGAAAACCGTGGACAGTATATATGATCTGCCGAAAGCATTGCGTGCTGCTATGGACAAAAAGCTTGGCGGGGTCATGGTTGCGTTTAAAGAGGATATTACAGAGGAAAAAGCGCAGGTGGCAAATGCCATAGCTTCTTCCATTGACAATTTCCTGATGTCCGGAAACTATAAGGATATGCCATACAGTCTGGGAACTTACAACTGGATTCAGGATCCGGATGGAAAAGGATATTTGTTTAATGTTACCATGCCGGGATATAACACGGACAATACAAGCCGGAATATCAGCGAAAAAGAACAGAAAAAAATCGACAAGGCTGTCCAGAAAGCATTTCAGGGACTGGAATCTGCAAACGGAGATGGCATGATGATGGATGGCGCAAGTGCTGATATCGGAAATAAGGATATGACCATGGATAATGCGGCACAAAATGGGGCAACGTTCAGTACAGAAGAAACTGTGGAGGCCAGATAACAGATGAAAAAACAAAAAACGGGTTGGAAACTTCTGCTGGTGCTGACCATGCTGGTGATGTGTGTGGGATGTGGTGCGAAGAAAAACACGTCCGGTTCTGTCAGTATGTATGACCTGCGCACGGCGATGGAAGCAGCGGATCCGGATCTGCCGGAGATGCTCAATGCCAGCAGCGCAGAAAAAGATGCAGAAGATAAGTTTTCCAATATTTCTGACATGGACTATAAAAAAGTGGACAGTTATTTTGTAAGCTATTCTTCGGATGGACACAAAGCAGATGAAATTGTAGTGATTGCCGTGAAAGATAAGGCAGATGTGGATGAGGCAAAAGAAAGCCTGACAAAGCATCAGCAGGATCGGTATCATTTGCTGCAGTCCTATGAACCGAAGCAGGTCAGTCGGATTCAGGATGGGTTGATTTTTACGAAAGGGCAGTATGCAGTCCTTATTATCACAAGCCATAATGATGATGTGCGGAAAGCGTTTGAAGATACCATAAAAAGTAAGTAGTATAAATAGGATCGTGTTTGAGTAAAATATAGAAATAAAAATGCAACATTCTTTTATAGAATGTTGCATTTTTATTTACACATAATATATCGGACGATGGAAGCATTCCTTAACCCCTGAAAAGAAAATATTTTAAATTTTCTTTTCGGTTATACTTTTGCTGGCATAGAACGCAATGCTGCCTCATATTCCTCCAGAGAATATTTTCTTAAAATTTGTTCTTTTGTCAATCCAAGATCCATCATATTTTGAATTGCATCGAGTCTTTCTTCGCGTTTGCCTTCAAGTCTGCCTTTTGCTTTTCCACGAGCTTCCCCACGGGCTTCGCCACGAGCTTCGCCTAGTTCCAGCAATTCCTCCGACCGTAATTTTAAAATCTTGCCACCCATAACATCACCCAGTCCTTTCCTAATGGTATTGTTTTTTGGAATGATATAATCTGCAATCTGTTCAATCAGAACAATCATATCCATATAAAGATGTGATTTATTTTCTTTTTCAGCTGTTTCTTCAAGTCTTCGGTTAATTTCACGGAAGTCAGCTAACAATTGTTGTAACTTTCTGGTATCCGTCCCGTTGTGCTTCAAAAAGTGCTCATACCGTAAAATATGATACGGTAGCAAAATCAGTAGCCGTTTCTCAAAAATGCGGTCAACGGTATACTTTTTTGCCTGTAAAATTGGAACACGGTAGCGCATTTTTTGTCCATCCGCAAACTTCACGACCGCTTCGTGATAGTCCGGGAGATCGCGGTGGTTACGGATATAGAGAACGCAGGACTGTGGAAATTCAATTTCCCAGATTTCGTCATTTTCATAAGAAGCGTGCTCGATCGCAATCGAAATATCATACTCGAACATTCGTATAACCATCGTTTTGTCTTTCGAGGACTGGCATTCCAGATGATAAATGTGATTGCCAATCCGGATAATAGAATCTGTAATCACAGTGCCATATTTTTCATAATGTTCGTTCCGCAACTGTTCAAAATGTTCTTCTTCACTGTAAGAAGTGTGGAATACTTCATTGATCAGAGGAATCAGAAGCTGTGGCATTTTCTGAGCAATTGTTCGGAAAACATCATCAAAAATGGTGCTGTGATCGGTTGTTTCATCGTTGGCATCTGGCAGTGAAGCTGTCAGAATGTCAGATTTCTCCATGTGGTATCCTGCCTTTCCTTTAGTATATATCATAAACGTCTGTTTTTACAATATGAAATAATAAGAAACAGTTCTGCTATGACACGTTTATGAAATTTTAATTCCAATTGTGATATATGAGCGAAATGCTCCCCATGATTGCTGCGTGCTGCCTTTTTTGGTAACAACGACCTGGCATCAGATTTGGAATATAGATATTTATTGAAAACAGAATAACGCATTTTATGATTAAAGTCAAACATTTTATGAAAGAGAACGCTTTGTACATGGTATCGCAACAAAGCATTCCCCGAATGTTTTACAGATTAATATTCAGATAGACAAGATCCTTTTCGTCTTGTTCAATTCCAAGGTAACGTTTCGTGATATGAAACGAAGAATGGTTAAAAACATTCATTAAGAGAGCCGGCTGGACTCCTTCCTGCCATGCATAATAGCCAAAGGTTTTCCGGAGAGAATGACAGCTGATCGCCTCTTCACTGGTTGTATGTGAGGCATCTTCTTTAATAATGCGGTAAGCCTGTGAACGGCTGAGCGGTTTATAAGGGTTTGTCCGTTTGGAGAAAACATATTCCTCCGGATTAGGATTCTTTTCCATAAAATATAGATACAGGGCATTTTTCGCGTTCTGGTTTATCGCAATATAATTTCTTTTTCCTGTTTTATGTTCCCATACCAAAAGATGATCCCGAAAACAGTTCTTTTTAAAATCATAGACACTTCTCCAGCGAAGATTTAATAGATCGCTGATTCTCAGTGCAGTGTTTAATCCCAATACAACTAAAGTATAATTTCGCAGATGCGGTTTTACCTGCTTGTAGTATGAACTGAAATTCTGCAGTTCCTGTCGGTTTCGGATCGGTTGTGTTGTTCCCATAAAAATTACTCCTTTCAAGCCAAAAATAAAATGCTTTTGTGACATAAAATGCAACATTCTATAAAACATTGTCGCATTTTTGAAATAAAAAGAAAAGAAGCATTTTATAAAAATGCAGATGCGTAAGAAAATGCGCAGGACATACCCGAGGAAACAGGGTATGGAATACATACATGGAGGTAACAAAATGCTGAAACTTTCATTGAAACAGGGGCAATATGTAAACATTGGTGATAACATCCGTGTGGTCTATGTAGGTGGTTCAGGAAATCACGCAAGGCTGCTCATTGATGCTCCGAGGGAACTTAATATTGCCAGAAGTACCACGGAAGAAAATCCGGCACGAAAGAGAGAAACCTATTATGCAGAGCCGGGTATTTCCAGGGAGGCACAGCAGGAGATTAAACGAATTCTGTGGAATGAGCGGATGAAAGCAGAAGCAAAAAAAGATGCAGAGAGTTTAAAAGATAAATTTAACGCTTAGCATCACACAAACATTTGGTAATAAGCGGGGCACACCCGGGACGCTTCGCTTATTGCGGTACATCGAAAGGTGTATGGCTAAATATACAAGGTTGCAAAGCATCACAGATGCTTGTGACGCGCTACTATGAAGTGACGCAATAAGAACACCTTAGGAAAAGGATTTCCGGAGGAAAAGACATAATACCCCGCATAGCGGGAGTTCAAGGAGGATTCAATTATGAGTATGGTAGTACAACACAACATGCAGGCAGCAAACGCAAACAGAATGC
>ENA-OYXI01000267-OYXI01000267.1-human-gut-metagenome-genome-assembly--contig:-NODE-267-length-28429-cov-22.575033_pt1 | contig 28429 bp, 20 predicted proteins | sample MGYA00244217_ERZ653421 | MGnify/ENA primary metagenome ERZ653421 (study PRJEB26926, sample SAMN06165148) | human gut metagenome | biome: ENVO:00009003; feature: ENVO:2100002; material: ENVO:00002003... | reverse complement strand
TCTTTACTGCAATTGAGATTGCCATTGAGATTGCTTGCGGATTTTAGGATAATTAGATACGAGCTAAGGCTCCGCTTAGCAATTTAATAGTAGTAAATAACAAAAAAGTACATACAATAAAAGGTGTGGAGCAGGTCGTCTGTCCGTCGTATTGCGAGAATCTGACGCAGGTCAGGGCATCGGAACGCCTCTTCATGTATATAGCCCGCCATCTCATTGCGTAATACGGCTTATAATAAAAACAGATTTCTGTTTGGGGAAAAGTGTTCTTTCGTAAGCAGGTGTAAATCAGCAGGATGGTTAGACAATGGCAAATTTAAATATTTTTTTAATATTTTCAAAGTTTTCACAACTTTTTTATTCAGAAACTTTTCAGGGTATTAAGAATTTTGGAATGAATGGCCGTTTTTCGTGCTTATCTGTAAATTAGCTTTTGGTGAGCGGCGGCAACATAGCCGGTTTTGCAGAAAAACATTTTTACAAAATCTGAGAAAACGTGTGTGGCTATGTGAAATAAAAGTTGTACATTTGCAGATATTAGTAAACGGAAAGCTATGGAAAGAATCGGAATATTCGTCGGATCGTTCGACCCATTCACCATCGGTCACGACTCTATCGTGCGCCGCGCCTTGCCGCTCTTCGACCGCCTCGTCATCGGCGTGGGCGTGAACGAAAAGAAGCGCTACATGCTCACGGCGGAGCAGCGCGTAGAGGCTATCAGAGGGCTGTATGCCGGCGAGGAGAAGATAAGCGTGGAGCAGTACAGCGACCTGACGGTCGACTTCGCGCAGCGCCACGGAGCGCAGTTCATCGTGAAGGGCGTGCGCTCGGTGAAGGACTTCGAGTTCGAACGCGAGCAGGCTGACATCAACCGCCGACTCACGGGCATTGAGACCGTGGTGTTCTACGCCCTGCCCGGCATGGACAGCGTGTCGTCGTCGGTGGTAAGAGAACTGAAGAACTTCGGAAGGGACGTGGATTCTTTTCTCCCGAAAAGAATCGGATAGGATGGTGAGGTGGTGAGATGGTGAGATATGATGTTGATGTGGTGAGATGTTGACATTAGTGTATATCTCACAACAACACATCTCAACACCACACCATCTCAACATCTCACCACAACAACACCTCAACATAACAACATAACAACATAACAACATTCACAATATGATTACATACAACGTAGACGGCGTGAAGATGCCGAAGATAAAGAAGCGTGAGACGACAGCATGGATACGTGCCGTCGCCGCTACATACGGCTATAAGGTAGGCGAAGTGGGCTACATGTTCGTTGACGACGAGAAGATTCTCGAGGTGAACAACGAATATTTAGGTCACGACTACTATACAGACGTGATAACGTTCGACTACGACGAGCCGGGCATCGTGAGCGGCGACATCGTAATCTCGCTCGACACCGTGCGCACCAACGCCGAGAAGTTCGGCAAGCAGTACGACGACGAGCTGCACCGCGTGATAATTCACGGCATACTGCATCTCTGCGGTATCAACGACAAGGGACCGGGAGAGCGCGAGATAATGGAGGACGCAGAGAACAAGGCACTCGCTATGCTGCAGAACCTCTGCTGAGATATTCTTCCACAGATGCGCACAGATTGCAAGGGTGCGTAGAAATCAACAACGGATTAAGCGGATTAAACGGATTTTTCTTCATTGCAGAGAAATCCTATTAATCGGCTTAATCCGTTTTTGCTTTTAACGTAGCGGTTGGTGCACTTCTCTCAGGGGGTGCAGCAGTCTCTGCTGCACCAACCAAGTAAATGATGCTATATATTCTGTTGGTGCACTTTTCTCAGGGGGTGCAGCAGTCTCTGCTGCACCAACCAAGTAAATGGTGCTATCTATTCGGTTGGTGCGATTATTACTCGGTTGGTGCACTTGAGACAAGTGCACCCCCTGAAGGCACCGTGACTTCTGTTGTTAAACAAGACCTGCGCCTACTTGATTACGAGCATCGTGAGGCGTTCCTCGGCAAAGAGATCCTGCGCCACACGCTGCAGGTCGGCAGCCGTGAGCGCGTCGATGCGCTCGCAGAGTGCCGTCACATCCTTCTTCCAACCATAGTGCAGATAGCTCTTGGCGAAGTCGAGTGCGAACGACTCGCGCGAGTCGCAGGCGATGCCTATCTGTCCGCGTATCTGCCGTTTGGCAGCACGCAGCTGCGCGTCGCTCAGCGGACGCTGCATCACCTTGTCCAGCTCGCGACGTATGAGTCGTAGGCAGCGCTTCACGTTCTTCGGGTCGCAACCGAAGTAGACCGCCCAAAGACCCGTGTCACTATAGCTCTGCGCCATGCTCTCAACGGTGTAGACGAGAGCGTTGCGCTCGCGCAGCGACACGTTCAGGCGTGCCGTCATGCCAGGTCCGCCGAGGATATTGTTGAGCAGATAAAGCGCAATGCGGCGTTCGTCGTGAACGTCGTAGGCGCGAGTGCCAAGCATCACATGAGCAAGGTGTGTGTCCATGTGGTGCTCTATGTGCTGCGCCACGTAGGGCGGAAGAACAGCAGTGGCGGTATCATTGCCGCCGCCACATCCTGCCGACTCGTCACACAACGCTTGCTGCTGCGGCGGCAAGGATACCGCCGCTACGTTAGTGTTAGCCCGCTCAAGCAGTCGCACGAGCTTGCGGAAGTCGACGTCGCCGTAAGCAAAGAACACGCTGTTCTCGGGTCGGTAGTAGCGTCGCGTGAAGCGCAGCGCGTCAGCCGTTGTGTAACGGCGCAGCTTCTCTGCCGTGCCCAGTATGTTATGCCCCAGCGGATGTCCGCTGAAAACGGCGTTCTCGAAGAGGTCGTACACGAGTTCGGCGGGCGAGTCGTTGTAGCTCTCTATCTCGTCTACGATCACCTCTACCTCCTTGTCTATCTCCGCCTGCGGATAGGTGCTGTGAAAGACGATGTCGGTGAGCAGGTCGACAGCGCGGTCAATGTTCTCCTTCAGTACGGCGGCGTGATACACCGTCTCCTCCTTGTTGGTGAAGGCGTTGAGGTCGCCGCCCACGCTCTCCAGGTGGCCCAGTATCTGCATCGAGCTGCGGCGCTCCGTGCCCTTGAAAGTGATATGCTCGCAGAAGTGCGCCATTCCCTCCTCGCGTCCGAGCTCCTCGTCGCGTGTGCCGGCGCCTACAGCGTAGCCGCAATATACCACGGGTTGGGCGGACGGAAGGTGGATTATGCGCAATCCGTTAGCAAGAGTATGTGTATTATAGTTCATCTTCATTGATTTTAACATACAAAATTACAATTTTTGGTAAATTCCGCCAAATTTGTAGTAACTTTGTTGTCAGAACTTTAAACCGCAGAAAACAAACAACAAAATAATTATGAAACATCTGCTATTAACACTGGCTGTGGCAGGCTTGGCTCCGTGCCTCGTCAACGCAGCCGAACCGAAAGAAAGAGTAGCCGAACCGACATTTACGGAATGGCACGACCTCTCGGTTAACAACGTCAACAGATTCGCTACACGCACATCTTTCTTCGCTTACGAGAACCGCGAGGCTGCTCTGAAGGGCAACCGCGACAAATCAAGCAACTTCCTTTCTATCGAAGGCGACTGGCGTTTCCAGTGGGTGGAGAACGCCGACCAGCGTCCTACCGACTTCTTCCGCACCGACTATAACGACGCTGCGTGGAAAAACATGCGCGTGCCGGGCATCTGGGAGTTGAACGGCTTCGGCGACCCTGAGTACGTGAACATAGGATTCGCATGGCGTGGACACTTCAAGGACAATCCGCCGATGGTGCCGACAAAGGACAACCACGTAGGCTCTTACCGCCGCACAATACGCATCCCCGACTCATGGAACGGACGCCAGGTGATAGCTCACTTCGGATCGGTAACGTCGAACATGTATCTCTGGGTGAACGGCCACTTCGTTGGCTACGGCGAGGACTCGAAGTCGGCAATGGAGTTCGACATCACTCCTTTCCTTAAGAAGGGCGACAACCTCATCGCTTTCCAGACTTTCCGCTGGTGCGACGGCTCTTACAGCGAGGACCAGGACTTCTGGCGCCTCTCGGGTGTGGCTCGCGACTGCTTCCTCTACTCGCGCTCGCAGACAGCTCACATCGACGACGTGCGCGTTACGCCAGACCTCGACGCCGAATACAAGAACGGATCGCTCGCCGTTGCGCTCAAGGCTAAGGGCAACGCCAAATTCATCATCGACCTCATCGCTCCGAACGGCGACGTTGTGAGCCGCAAGATAATCAACTCTTCGAAGGTGAAGAAGCAGAAGGGACACGACGTGGCTTTGGTGAACGCTACCGTGAAGTTCGACGTGGAGAACCCGCTGAAGTGGACTGCCGAGACTCCGAATCTGTACAAGGTGGTTGTCACCGTGCAGCAGCAGAACAAGGACGTAGAGTCGGTTCCGGTGCGCACTGGTTTCCGCAAGGTGGAGATAAAGAACAAGCAGCTGCTCGTGAACGGACAGCCGATTCTCATCAAGGGCGCTAACCGCCACGAGATAGACCCCGACGGCGGATATGTCATCTCACGCGAACGCATGGTTGAGGACGTGAAGCTGATGAAGCAGTTCAACGTGAACGCCGTGCGCACATGCCACTACCCCGACGACCCGTACTTCTACGAGCTTTGCGACGAATATGGTATATATGTATGCGCTGAGACCAATCAGGAGAGCCACGGCTTCTTCTACGATAGCGACGCTATCACAACAACCGACCTCTTCGCCAAGCAGATAATGGAGCGCAACATGCACAACGTGCACAACCAGTTCAACCATCCGTCGGTAATCTACTGGTCGATGGGCAACGAGACTGCCGACTCGAAGAACTTCGCTGCCGTGAAGAAATGGATCAACAAGTTCGACCCGTCGCGTCCGGTTCACTTCGAGCGCGCTATCCTCGGACCTAACACCGATTTCTACGCCGAGATGTACATCACGCCTGAGGCTGCAGAGCGCTACGCTAAGGACCCTGCAAGCACCAAACCGATGATTCATTGCGAGTATGCTCACGCTATGGGCAACTCTTGCGGCGTAATGCAGGACTACTGGGACCTCATCCGCAAGTATCCTATCTATCAGGGTGGCTTCATCTGGGACTTCGTAGACCAGGGTCTGCGCGGCAAGGACGCTAAGGGCAACATGATATACAACTACGGCGGCGACTTCAACACGTACGACCCGTCTGACAACAACTTCAACTGCAACGGATTCATCTCGCCCGACCGCAAGCCGAATCCCGAGGCTTACGAGGTGGGCTATTGGTATCAGAACATCTGGGTGAAACCGGCCGACCTTGCTCAGAAGAAGTTCAACGTGTTCAACGAAAACTTCTTCCGTCCGCTCGACAACGTGTCGCTCTCTTGGACTATCGTGGCTGACGGCATCGAGCGTCAGAACGGCACAATCGCCGACCTCGCCGAGATAAAGGCGCAGAGCTCTGCCGACTTCGTGCTGCCGTACAATATCGACAACCTCAAGGAGGCGAAGGACGTGATGCTGAACGTAGAGTTCCGTCTGAAGAACGACGAGGGCTTGCAGAAGGCTGGCGACATCGTGGCTTATCAGCAGTTCGCATTGCGCGAAGCTAAGGGCACAGACCTCGCTCTGACGGAGAACGAGCAGAAGGCGCTGAAGGCTGTGAAGCTCACCGACAAGAAGAAGGAACCGCTGCTCACGCTGCAGGCACAGAACTTCACGCTCGCTTTCGACCGTGCTACGGGCTTCATCACACGCTACGAGGTGGGCGGCAATTCGCTCCTCGGCGAGGGCGGTTCGCTCAAGCCTAACTTCTGGCGTGCCGTAACCGACAACGACATGGGCGCACAGTCGCAGAAAAACTTCGCTGCTTGGCGCACTCCGAAAATGAAACTTCGCTCGCTCACAGTTGATAAAAAACTGAAGACTGTAGTAGCTGTGTATAACATACCTGCTGTGAAGTCAACACTCACACTCACATACCAGGTAGAGGCTAACGGCACACTCGTAGTCACTCAGGATCTGAAGACCACTCCGGGCGCAAAGGTGTCGGAGATGCTCCGCTTCGGTATGGTGATGAACCTGCCTTACGACATGGATCAGGTGCAGTGGAACGGACGCGGACCGATAGAGAACTACTCTGACCGCAAGATTTCGCAGAACGTAGGTATCTATCACGCTACTGCCGACGACCTCTTCTACCCGTACGTACGTCCGCAGGAGACCGGAACGATGAGCGACCTGCGCTGGTGGAACCAGACCAACAAGAACGGCGTAGGCTTCCGCGTAGAGAGCGACAAGCTCTTCTCGGCTTCTGCCCTCCACTACGACCTGCTCACTCTCGATGAGGGCAAAGAGAAGAAGCAGCGCCACTCACAGTCGGTAGAGAAGTCGAAGTATACCAACCTCTTCATCGACCTCGTACAGTCGGGTGTCGGCGGTGTTGACAGCTGGGGTGGCGACGGACGCGCCCGCAAGGGTCACCGCGTAGAGTATAAGGACTATACTTTCAGCTTCCGAATCGCGCCGAAAACGCTGTATTAAGATAACGCTGTATTAAGATATAGATAACAACGGATTAACCCGATTAAACGGATTCTTTCAAGCCAAGAAAAGAATCTGTTTAATCGGGTTAATTATTAAAAAACAAATCACTATGAATCTGCAACAAGCTACTATACTCGCGGCTGCCGCAACATTGGGCTGCGCTCCTGCACACGCCGAACAGCAGAAGCGCCCCAACATACTCGTGTTTCTCGTGGACGACATGGGATGGCAGGACACATCCGTGGCGTTCTGGGACCACCGCACACGATATAACGACATGTACGAAACGCCGAACATGGAGCGACTGGCAAGCGAGGGAATGATGTTCACGCAAGCATATGCCTGCCCAATCAGTTCGCCTACGCGATGCAGCCTGATGACGGGCATGAACATGGCGCGCCACCGTGTGACGAACTGGACGCTGGAGCGCGACAAGACCACCGACCATGAGAGCGACGTGGTGACACTGCCCGACTGGAACTACAACGGCATAGCGCAGGTGGACGCCCTGAACAACACCGCCGTGGCGAAGTCGTTCGTGCAGATACTGAAGGACAGCGGCTATCACACCATACATTGCGGCAAGGCGCATTGGGGAGCGAAGGACACGCCGGGCGAAAACCCGTGTCACTTCGGTTTCGACGTGAACATAACGGGCACGGCGGCGGGCGGAGTGGCTACGTATCTGAGCGAACGCAACTACGGACACGACCGCGACGGCAAGCCCAACTCGCGTATGTCGACTCCCGGACTGGAGAAGTATTGGGGAACGGGCACCTTCCTCACCGAAGCACTGACGCAGGAGGCGATAGGCGCGCTCGAAAAGGCGAAGAAGTACGAACAGCCTTTCTATCTCTATATGTCGCACTACGCCGTGCACATTCCCATTGACAAGGACATGCGCTTCTTCCCGAAGTACGTGCGTAAGGGTCTTTCGGACAAGGACGCTGCTTACGCCTCGCTTATAGAGGGCATGGACAAGAGTCTGGGCGACATCATGAACTGGCTGCAGCGCAACGGAGAGGCAGAGAACACCATCATCATCTTCCTCGGCGACAACGGCGGACTGGCGTGCAGTCCTGAGTTCCGCGAGGGCGAACCATTCACGCAGAACGCGCCGCTGCTCAGCGGAAAGGGCTCGCTCTACGAGGGCGGCATACGTGTGCCGTTCATCGTGAAGTGGGGCGACACCGTAAAGCCCGGCACACGCAACGCAAGCAGCATAATAATAGAAGACCTCTACCCCACTATACTCGACATGGCGGGCGTGAAGCAGTATAACGTGCCGCAGACCATCGACGGCATCAGTATCGTGCCCACGCTGAAGGGCAAAGCGGACAGCCGCATAGCCAACAGAAGCCTTATCTGGAACTTCCCTAACGTGTGGGACGGCTACGGACCGGGCATCAATCTGAACTGCGCCATACGTCGCGGCGACTGGAAACTGATATACTATTACGCCACCGGTCGCAAGGAATTGTTCAACATTGCGCAGGACATCAGCGAGAGTCACAATCTTGCTGAGCAGTATCCGGCGAAGGTGAAACAGCTTTCGGCAGAACTGGGCAAGAAGCTGCGCAGCATGAACGCACAACGCCCGTCGTTCAAGACAACGGGCGCTGCATGTAAATGGCCAGATGAGTAAACAAAAGTAGCGGAGGTCTCCGGCCTCCGCAGCACCAAGTCGAACTAATCGTAAGACTATCTGCTGCGGAGGCCAGAGACCTCCGCTACAATCAATATTACTCTTTTTATTTTTTATCTGTTTTCTCTTCCTTCTTCTCCGTTCCTTCGTCCTTCTTCTCCGGATGAAGTATATTCTTCACGGTTTCGCCGATGGGCAGCTGGTCGAGAACGCCGAGACTTGGCGCTACGGTTTTCACGAGCGAGTTGAGAAAGTTGCCGGTTGCACCATCGCCACCGTCGAACACCGTGACGTTGCCGAGCTGCATCTTCTCGAACGCCTTCACCTGCTCGCCTGCAATCTCCTTCCACTGGTCCACCATCTTGTACTGGATAGCGATGGCCGGGTTGAGTTCGGCGGCTTTCACCATTGCCTGGAAGCCGTCAGCCTCAGCCAGGAGCGACATCTTCTTACCCTCTGCCTCGGCTTCGAGACGCATGCGTATCGCCTTTGCCTCAGCCTCAGCCTGCGCCAGCGTAGCCTTTGCCTTCGCTTCAGCCTCGCGTATCACCTTCTCTGCCACGGCGTCTGCCTGCAAGATAGCCTCCTGCTTGGCAACTTCAGCCGGCACAATCTTCTCTGCCTTCAGCGACGACTCCACCTTCAGAGCCTTCGCCTCCTCCACTTCCTTCTGCGCCTTCTCGCGTGCGGTCTGCACGGCAGCCTCCGAACGCGCAGCAGCTTCGCCAGCCTCCTTGTCGGCGTTTGCCTGAGTAACCGAGAGTTGGGCGTTGGAAAGCGCTATTTCTTTCTGCGCCTCGTTGCGACCGATAGCAGCTTTCTTTTTCGCCTCCGCCTGCTTAATCTCCATATCCGAGTTAAGCTCTGCGATGCGACTCTCCTTCGCCGTGTTCGCCTGCTCCACATTGATGTTCATTTCGGCCTCAGCGCGAGCCACCTGCGACTCCTTGTCGGCGTTTGCGAGCGCCACCTGCGACACACGCTCCTTGTCGGTCTGCGCAACGGATATCTCCTGCTCCTTGCGTGTGGAGGCGATAGCCACCTCCTGGTCCTTGCGAGTCTCGGCAACGCGTGTCTCACGCTCCTTAATCTGGTTCGCAATCTTTATCGCACCGAGTTTCTCCTGCTCCTCAATGTTAGCCTGAGCCTCGTTCTGCGCCTTCGACTCTGCCTCCTTACCGAGGTTGACGATATAGTTGGCGGCGTCGCGGATGTCGCTGATGTTGATGTTCATCAGATACAGACCGAACTTGCGCAGCTCGGTGTCGATATTATCCTTCACCTTAGCGAGGAACTTGTCGCGGTCGGAGTTGAGTTCCTCGATGGTCATGTCGGCGATGACGAGACGCATCTGTCCATAAACCACATCGGTGATGAGGTTCTGCTTGTCGTCCATCGAGAGTCCGAGCATACGCTCAGCGGCGTTCTGCATTACTTCGGGGTCGGTGCTGATGGCAACGGTGATGGTCGTGGGCACGTCTACGCGGATGTTCTGCGCAGAGATGGCACCCGTGAGCTTGCAGTCTATCTGCATCGGCTTCATCGAGAGGAAGTCGTAGCCCTGGATGATAGGCCACACGAAGGCAGCTCCGCCGTGGTAGAGCTTCGCCGACTTCGATCCGCCGGTCTTACCGTAAACGACGAGCACCTCGTCTGACTTGCACTTGCGGTAGCGCGAAAGAACACCAATGATGCCGAGCAGCACGATTACGACGAGCAAGCCGGCGAGAAGGAAAATGTTTGATTCCATAGCATTTTTTTAGTTATTAGTTTTTAATTATTAGTTATTAATTTTTAGGCGGAGAAGATGAGGAGTGTTGAATGTTGCGCTCGGCTTTGCCGCTTGCCAGAGCAAGAATTGTCGGCTGCGCGGATGAGAATAAGCAAACAAATCATCCGCAGTCAAAGTAGCATTTGTCAACACATCAACATCTCACCACCTCAACACCTCACTATCTCACTCAATATAATACTTATTGTCGCGGTACTCCTTTATCGTCACCACCTGGTCGGTCTTATAGTCGGTGCGTCCCGACTCCGACACCACATCGAGCTCGCGCTCCGCGCCGTCGCGCTTCACGAACACCGTATAGCGTCCGTCGCCAACATTGATATAAACCCTGCCAGCACGCCCAACGATATTCTGCGGACGCTCCGGCTTGCGCAGATTCTGCAGTCTGTACGCCAGCACGTACGAGTAGAACAGCACGAGCATGAACACCGCGCCCACCAACACAGCCAAGGCATACATCTGCCACGTGTCGCCGTCAAACAGCACACGCGTCCAGCCAAAGCCGATAAGGAAGTGGACGAGTCCCTTGAACGAGAACAGACTGCCAAGGTCGAAATCGGCATTGGCGTCGCCATCCACGTCCTTGTCCAAGTCGCCAAAGAACACGGAGATTACAAACTGAAGGAGGAAAATGCCGGTGGCTACCAGCGCGGTTAGCATAAAGATTTCGTGTGAGGTCATGTGGTTGTGGTTGTTAGGTTGATATGTTGAGGTGGTGAGATATGTTGAGGTGGTGAGATGTTGAGATTTGTTTGGATGATGTTGTGGAGTTGAGATGGTGTTATGGTGTTATATGCAAATGTCAACACATCAACATCTCACCATAACAACACATTTCTCACCACATCAACATCTCACCACATCAACATCATTTCAACATCTCACCACTACAACACACTTCTCAACACCTTACTCCTCCTTCTTCGGGAGCAGCAAGTTGAGCAGTACAGCGAGGAGGAACACAACAGCGACGCAGTTCTCTGCGAACACCGTGCGCACAATCTCGGGGAATATCTTGAACATCTCTGTAGCCTGCGTGAAGCCGAGGCCCACGCTGAGCGAGAGACTCACGATAACCATGTTGCGCTGCGAGAAACCAGTGCGTGCCATCATGCCGAAACCAGCATAAAGAATGCTGCCGAACATCATGATGGTGCAGCCGCCGAGCACAGCCTGCGGAATAGTTGTGAGCGCATGACCCACAACGGGGAACACACCGCCGATAATCATCACCAAAGCGCCGATGCCGATCGTGAAGCGGTTCACAACGCCCGACATAGCAGCCAAGCCTACGTTCTGACTGAACGACGTGATTGGCGTACAACCGAACAAGCCCGACACACTACTTACGAAGCCGTCACAACTGATGGCTGCGCCCATCTCCTTTGTCTCAGGGTCGCGGTTCAGCGCGCCGTTGCACAGCGCCGACGTATCGCCGATAGTCTCCGTAGCCGACACAAGATAAACAGCCACAACCGAGAGTATCGCACCGATGTTGAACTCCGGCGTGAACGGCATAAGACGCGGCATCGACACTACAGCCAAGCCCGAAAGACCGCTGAAGTCGACCATTCCCATAAAACAAGCAAGGATGTAGCCCACGATAAGGCCCACAAGAACAGAAAGCGAACGAAGGAATCCCTTTGCGAAAACCTGGCAAAGGAGACAAGCGAGCAGCGTAACAGAACCCACAATCCAGTTGTTCAAGCTGCCAAAATCGGGCGAACCCATGCCGCCCGCAAACGAATTGGCTCCAATAGGCAGGAGCGAGAAACCGATAGCCGTAACTACCGTAGCCGACACGACGTGCGGAATGAGCTTTATCCAATACTTCACGAACAAGCCGAGCACGCCCTCAACAAGTCCGCCCACGATAACCGCACCGATAAGCGTACCCATGCCGTATGCGCCGGCGATGCTGATGGCGAGCGAGAGGAACGTGAACGAGATGCCCATGACGATAGGCAGACGCGAACCGATGCGCCACACGGGGAACAGCTGCACAAGCGTACCAATGCCGGCTATCACCATACAGTTCTGTATGAGCGCGGCACTGAGCGCGCTGTCAAGTCCGACAACGCTTGCCAGAATCATGATTGGGGTGATGTTGCTGACGAACATCGCCAGCACGTGCTGCAAACCGAACGGGAGAGCCTTTCCCAACGGCACTCTACCGTCAAGCTGATAGAGATTCTCAATTGATTTTTTCATTGTGTGTATATAAACGTTTATTATAGATCAAAAAATCACAGAAACTTGTTTTTGATGTGCAAATATAGCGATTTATATTCAAAAACATACACACAACACTCACTATTATTACTACTTTTATTGATTCTCTCGGTTAATCAGATTCACAACGACCTTCACCATAACGTCCTTCTCCTCGGTTCTACTCTCGGCAATCATCAGCGTGAGCGCCACAAGTGTGTTGTCGGCAATGCGCTTGTGTCCGTCCTCGGCGTAAAGCACACGGTTGTTGTTGAGGAACCAGAGGAAGAGCATCGCAGCAATGCGCTTGTTGCCGTCGCTGAACGAGTGGTTCTTCACCACAAGATACAGAAGCATTGCGGCTTTCTCCTCAACCGACGGATAGAGTTCCTCGCCACCGAAGGTCTGATATATCTGTCCGATGCTGCTCTTGAACGAGTCATCCTTTTCGTTGGCGAACCACTTGCTGCCACCGAACTTCTCCTTCAATGCGCTGATTGCCTCCATCGCATTGTCGTAAGTGGCACGGAACGGCTCCTCCTTGGTAGTCTTCGAGATAGAGAGCGACTGATAGTCGTACTGGTCGAGCGTGTCGAGCGCATACACATAGTCGGAGATAACGTTGAAGAGTCCGCTATACTCGTCTGTTGTAACCTTGTCCTGCAAACCGACAGCACGCGACATAAGGCGCACAACATCCTTCAGCTCGTTGTAGCGGTCGAGCTTTATCTGCTGATTGATGGCATAGCCCTTGATGAGGTATTGCTTGAGGACGGAGGTCGCCCACTGGCGGAAACGAGTGCCTTGAACAGACTTAACACGATAGCCAACAGAGATGATAACATCAAGGTTGTACATCGTTGTTTCATATGTTTGGTCTTGATCCTTACCCATATGTGCAAATTTTGCACATGTGACATGTCGGTCAAGTTCACCTTCTTTATAACAATTATTTATATGACGTGTAATAACTGTTCTATCACGTCCGAACAGCTCTGCCATCTGACTCTGTGTTAGCCACACTGTCTCGTTCTCCAGCTTCACATTAAGCTGCACGCTATCGTCTTGCGAGCGGTATATTTCTATTGAATTGTTCATATTTGTTTTCTTTTTATCGGGTTTAAATCAATCATAAAAAGACTAAAGCCCCTTTTACCTTTTTACTTTTTTACTTTTAATACATCCTGCGTTCCGCCCAGTCGCCACGGTCGAGGTTGCGGTAGCCAATAGCTTCGCTGATGTGCTGCACCTCCACGCATTCTGAGCCGTCAAGGTCGGCGATGGTGCGCGCCACCTTCAGTATGCGATTGTAGGCACGGGCGTCATCTCGCACTGGATATCGATGCGGTCTAAGAAAATGTGGACCGCCTATTTTACCTACTTTGACCATGCACTAAACCACTCATCAATATTTTTATTGTTTTCACTCTCTTTTCTTTATTATATTCTGAATGTTTTTATTTGCAATATAGATATCTAACAGAACAAGTACGCAAGAGGTCAGAATGAAATCTCTCAATACTATTATTTGCCAGACATGAATATACCCCGCAAGCATGACAATTAAAATCACAAGATAATTCAGTACTTTATGTTTTAGTATTTTGAAATTATAATTGTAATATAGGATAAAAACAAGAACGATGATGTCCGAACATGAATATAATAAGATGACAAAATAATTCCATAGAACAGCCATGTCTGTTTCTGGTCTTTTCATGCAGAGGACATTTAGCACAGAAGACAATGACTGAATGATGAAAGCTATTAGTGCAATTATATTTATAAACGTTTTCATTTTGACAAAAAATCATCAATTAGTTTCCACAAATAATCACTATTCTCATCAATTAAATCCCTATGTATGTATTTTATTGACTCATTGCTTTTTATCCGAATTACTTTGTCTGAGGATGGTACATTAGGAGATTCAAACAACGGAACGCTTAGAAATTGTATGGGGTCATTTGTACAAGTAGCATCAATTCTCGTAGATTATTTTTTTGAGTTGATTTGCGTTGGTTCCCAAGCATTCAAGAAGACTGCATTCTCAGTCCCCCATCCCTGCTCAGCTAAATATCTAATCATCCCTTCGGAAAACGCGCCTCCCATACTATGTGAGACAAAATTGAACTTGTCTACTCCATGTTTCATTCCTGCTGTAAGAGTCTTGTAATTGTCTTTTGCATAATTATATCCATTATGTTCTCTCACAATAGTCGTACCTTCAAGAATACAGTAATCATAATTGGTAAAATAAGGCGTTACAAAATCATTGAATGTTTCTTGTGCCCCCTTTACAAATGAAGAATTGGACCCGTTCCAATAAATAGCTCCTCCATTAGGAGAACCAAAGCCGAGATAACCATTTACAAATACAATCTTCTGGCCGTCAGGATCTATAAAACTTACAGGATTCCCCATGCAATAAGCATAAGGCGAAATCCAAGGCCACGCATAGGCGTTGGCAGTCATAACAGCTATTACTGCGGTTAGCAGTATCTTTTTCATTTTCTTCATGCCCGTTCTATTTTATTATTATTACATTCTTCTTTGTTTTCTCTATTTTATCAGGGCTTTGTTGCCACTTGCGCCGCAACTCGTCGGTTTCTTGTGTCCAATGTGTCGCATTTAAATCCTGCATGCATTGTCTTGATTTTAAGTCAATAGCATCCGTATATGCATCTTGCAAATATCTGTTTCGTTCAAGATGTAGTTGCAGGATTGCATCCAAAGACTTTCCTTTAATAATTATCGCATTAGGATTCATGGAATAGTATTTTAGGGATGTTTCGGCGCACCTTAATGTAAACTCATCATAACGCTTATACTTGTGGTAATAGCCTAATGCTAAGTCTGCTAATTGACAAGCTACAGTTTGAATATCAGTAATGGGAGTTAGGTATGTTCCGACAGTAATTGCCGAATCAGAAATAGCAAAATGCTCCTTGATAGTCCATGTTGGCTGATACTGCTGCGCAGTAGTTTCAACATTTACCCAGTCTTCGGGAAAGAGGTTGTCTTCGTCTTTATACATGATAAAGCAATGGCGTGGGGCATGAGCAAGCGATACATTAGCCCCAAGCTCTTCTGCATACAACTTGAAGGTCCACGGCAGCGAATGACATTGTCCCTTATGCGTCTTTATTGTCCTGCTTACAAGTTGATAACGCCAGTCATCTTCCGGAAATTCATTGCTGAAATCATATTCAAATGGCTTTTGACCATTTCCTGAACATGGATAGAAGAAGAAATTGCATAGGGCAATTTGTTTGGCGGTCTTGTATTTCTCCCAATGGTTGACGGCAATGAGTCTCCTTAGGTAATCTGCTCCTTTCTTAATAGGCTCGCAAAAATCCTTTTCGTAGTCCAAATTGCCATCAAGATATGCCCATTCTGCCAGAAAGACAGCACGCCTTATAGACAAAGGTGCTTTGCCTTCCAGCATATTGGCTATTTCTGAATATGCCTGATGATAATATTCCTTACCGAGTTTCTCTTGCGCTACAACCATTTGCAAGCAGCTAATAAGGCATATAACGCTAAATGCTATTCTCTTTATTGTTTTCATTCCATAGATTTTTTCATAGTTCCTAATACATCCTGCGCTCCGCCCAATCGCCTCTATCGAGGTTGCGGTAGCCAATAGCTTCGCTGATGTGCTGCACCTCCACATGTTCTGAGCCGTCAAGGTCGGCGATGGTGCGCGCCACCTTCAGTATGCGGTTATAGGCGCGGGCGGAGAGCGAGAACTTCTCCATGGCGGTACGCAGGAGGGCGATGGAGGCTTCGTCAGGCTCGGCGAACTGGTGAATCATGCGCTCGGTCATCTGCGCGTTGCAGTGTACGCCCTTGAAGTCTTTGTAGCGAGCGGTCTGTATGTCGCGTGCCTTGATGACACGCTCACGGATGGTGGCACTCGGCTCGCCGGGCTGCGCTTTCGAGATGTCCTTAAACGGCACGGGCGTAATCTCGCACTGGATGTCGATGCGGTCGAGCAGCGGACCGGATATCTTGCTCATGTAACGCTGTATCTGTCCGGGCGTGCAGCAGCACTTGTGCGTCGGGTCGTTGTAATAGCCGCAGGGGCAGGGGTTCATCGAGGCGATGAACATGAACGAGCAGGGGAACTCAACGGTATATTTCGAGCGCGAGATGGTTATCTTATGGTCTTCGAGCGGCTGACGCAGCACTTCGAGCGTCTGCTTGTTGAATTCGGGCAGCTCGTCGGCGAACAACACGCCGTTATGTGCCAGCGATATCTCGCCCGGCTGCGGGTTTATTCCGCCGCCTACGAGCGCCACTTCGGATATGGTGTGGTGGGGCGAGCGAAACGGGCGCTGTGAGATGAGCGACGTGCCTCGCTTCAGCTTTCCGGCAACGCTGTGTATCTGTGTCGTCTCCAGACTCTCCGAGAGCGACAGCGGCGGCAGAATAGAGGGCAGGCGCTTTGCCATCATCGACTTGCCCGAACCCGGAGGACCTACCATGATAAGGTTGTGGCCGCCTGCCGCCGCCACTTCCAGCGCACGCTTCACGCTCTCCTGACCGCGCACGTCGGCGAAGTCGAGGTCGAAGCGGCTCTGCTGTTCGTAGAACTCGCGGCGTGTGTCGACGAACGTCGGCTCGTACACCTCACGCCCCGTGAGCAGCTTTATCACGTCCATGATGTTCTCCATGCCGTACACCTCCAGATTGTTCACCACTGCCGCCTCGCGCTCGTTCTGCTTCGGCACAATCAGTCCCTTGAACTTCTCGGCTCTTGCCCGGATGGCTATCGGCAGCGCTCCCTTCACGGGCTGCAGCGTACCGTCGAGGCTCAGTTCGCCCACGAGCATATAGTCGGCGAGCACATCGCTCGTCACGGCTCCGCTCGCGGTGAGTATAGCCATGGCGAGCGGCAGGTCGAACGAGCTGCCCTCCTTGCGCAGGTCGGCAGGCGCGAGGTTGATGGTGATGTCTGCGTGCGGAAACTTATATCCGTTCACCTGCAACGCCGACGCAATGCGGTCGCGTCCTTCGCGCACGGCGGTGTCACCGAGTCCGGTCATGCGATACATCACGCCGGGCACGATATTCACTTCAACGGTTACGGTTGTTACGTCGAGACCGTTAACGGCTGCGGAATAAGTCTTTACGAGCATAGTTCTATCTGGGTTTTAACGGGTTAATAGTGTGCGGCACTTTCACAAATCGGAAGTGCCTATTGACTACAAATTTAGTTGTTTCGTTTGTTTTATCCAAGTGTATGGCGTTTTTTCTGCCAAAAATATACTAACTTTGTACAAATTAGATTATCCGATACAATATGGAAGAAGATTTCGACATACGTCAGGAGCAGGGACGCAAGGGCGAGAAGGACTTTGAGAACGCTCTGCGACCGCTGCGGTTCGGCGATTTCAGCGGACAGCAGAAGGTGGTGGAGAACCTCGAAGTGTTCGTCGAGGCGGCGAAGTACCGCGGCGAACCACTCGACCATACGCTGCTGCACGGCCCCCCAGGACTGGGCAAGACAACGCTTAGCAACATCATAGCCAACGAACTGGGCGTGGGCTTCAAGATTACGAGCGGACCGGTGCTCGACAAGCCGGGCGACCTCGCCGGCATCCTCACTTCGCTGGAGCCGCGCGACGTGCTCTTCATCGACGAGATTCACCGTCTCTCGCCGGTCGTAGAGGAGTATCTCTACTCGGCGATGGAGGACTACCGCATCGACATCATGATCGACAAGGGTCCGTCGGCGCGGTCTATACAGATTGACCTCAACCCGTTCACGCTCGTAGGTGCCACAACGCGCAGCGGACTGCTCACGGCGCCGCTCCGTGCGCGCTTCGGCATCAACCTCCACCTGGAGTACTACGGACCGGAGATGCTGCAGAAAATCATCAAGCGTTCGGCGATGATTCTGAAGGTGCCTATCGACGACGATGCGGCTATAGAGATTGCACGCCGCTCGCGTGGCACGCCGCGTATTGCGAACGCTCTGCTGCGCCGCGTGCGTGACTTCGCCCAGGTGAAGGGCAACGGACGCATCGACCGCGACATTGCGCGCCTATCGCTCTCGGCGCTCAACATCGACCAGTATGGTTTGGACGAGATCGACAACAAGATACTGCTCACCATCATCGACAAGTTCCGCGGCGGACCGGTCGGCGTGTCTACCATAGCCACAGCCATCGGCGAGGACACGGGCACCGTCGAGGAGGTGTACGAGCCGTATCTCATCATGGAGGGCTTCATAAAGCGCACGCAGCGCGGACGTATGGTGACGCCCCTCGCCTACCAGCACCTCGGACGACCGATGATTGGCAGCAATGCTGTGGAGCCGGGACTGTTCGACTAACTCTCAACTGGAATGGCATACTTTTTGCCAAGACGATATTTGCACAATTTGACCGCTCATATTTCGCGAAAAATCAAAAACAAAATCCTTAGTCGATTTTTCGCGAGTTTTGAGCGTGCAGCCGTAAGCGTTTGTCCTACAGCATATTGTAGCGTTTTCTCTAAAAGTGTGCAATTTTCACCTTAGCAAAACACAACTTATCGTGAGACTTTACAGTGTAAAAGCATAGGTTTTACCAAGTAAAAGCATAGGTTTTACTGGGTAAAGTCTCAAGAGTTACCATGTAAAGTCTCACGAAAAGTTTGTAAAACCTATCGTTTTACACTGAAAAGTCTCAATTTTTATGATTTTTCGGCTGCGCCGACCGATGAAATGGCGCATTTTCGAGAATGCGAATCTCTATAATGAGATTTTTCGCGGAGGTGACTTGTATTATATTTGCTTCTAAAAGTAAAGAAGTAAAAGAGTAAAAAAGTAAAAAAACGCAGAACTTTTACATTTTTACTCTTTTACCCTTTTTACCTTAACACTCTACATTCAAAACTCACAACTCATTCCGGTGCAGCTCCGCCAGCAGCTTCACGCCCTGGCTGTGCAGGTCGATGTGTCGCTGCAGCTTCTCGTAGATGCTGTTTATCTCTACGTAGTAAGCCAAGGCGGTTATCTCGCCCTGCTGCAGCGCCTTCCTGAAGAGCGTAAGCGACTCCTGCAGCAGCTTCACGTCGCTGTGGTCTATCACCTGCTGCAAGCCCTGCAACTGCTCGTAGCTGGTGCGCAGCGAGGCATCGGCGTCGTGCTGCGCCTTCTGCACCTGCAGCTCGGCACTCTGACGGCGCTCGCGTGCCGCCTTCACGTTGCTGCTGTTGCTGTAGAGCGGGAAGCTCACGCCTACCATGAAGCCGTTGATGGCTTCGCGCTGCTCGGTATTGCGGCGGTAGCCGAAGGAGATGCTGGGCAGCCACTCGCTCTTCTGCACCTTAAGGTTCATGTCGGCGGCGCGCAGGGCGGCCTGCGCCACTGCCACGTCGGCATCCGACGCTACGGCGAGGGCGCGATACTGCTCGAAGTCGACTATCGGCTCGTAGTGGGGCAGCTCGGTTGAGGATACGTCGATGGGCTTGCCGCCGTTGAGCTGCTGCAGCTGCTGCAGCAGGGCGGTGCGCTCGCCTTCTGCCTCGCCAACGAGGGTGCGCACCTCCATGCAGTCGATCTTCACCTTGTTCAGTTCAAGGGCGTTGGCGTCGCCTGCCTCCATGCGCTTCTCGTACATCTGCAGCAGCGTCTCGCTGTTGGCAAGACGCTCGCGCAGCATGGCGAGACTCTGGTTGAGGCGTATCACGTCGATGCAGACGAGCTGTGCCTGCAGCAGTATGTCGCGACGCTGCTTGACGAGCAGCTGGTCGCCTACGGTCTGCTGCATCTGCGCCTGCTTGCTGCGAGCGGCATACTTCGTAGGGAAGTCGATCTCCTGGCTCACCACAAGTTCGCTCTCGGCAACGCCGGAGTAGCCCTTCGTGAAGAACGGGCTGTACTCTACCGACGGACCGCCGAGGGTGTTCGTGGCTTTTATGTCGAGCACATCGGCGCGCATGTCGTGCGCCGCCGACTGCAGGGTGAGGTTGTTAGCAGCTATCTGCTTGAGCACGTCGCCAACGGTGTCGGCGAGGGCGGCGCTACACGCGCTGAGTGCCACGGCTGTGGCGATTAGATATCTTCTCATATATTATCGGTACTATGAATGCGTTGAGTAATGTAGAACTGATGAGTCCGCCGAGTATCACCTTCGCCATCGGCGACTGTATCTCGTTGCCGGGCAGGTCGCCGCCCAGGGCGAGCGGCACGAGGGCGAGGGCTGAGGTGAGGGCTGTCATGAGTATCGGGTTCAGACGCGAGAGCGAGCCTTCGACGATGGCGTCGCGCACGCTCTTGCCTTCCTCGGTGCGCAGACGCTTGTACTCGGTTATGAGCAGCATGCCGTTGCGCGTGGCGATGCCGAAGAGCGAGATGAAACCGATGACGGCGGGGATGCTTACCTCGCCGGTGGTGAGCACGATGGCGAAGATGCCGCCGATGAGTGCCAGCGGGAGGTTGAGCAGTATGACGCCGGCTTCAAGGGCGTTGCGGAACTGCATGAAGAGCAGGAAGAAGATGACGACGATGGCGAGCATGCAGGTGAGGTAGAGCACGCGGCTGGCGCTCTCCTGACTCTCAAACTGTCCGCCGTACTCTACGTGGTAGCCTTCGGGCAGCTGCACGTTCTCGCCTACAGCCTGCTTGATGTCGGCTACTACGTCGCTCAAGGCTCTGCCGCTGGTGTTGGCAGAGATGACTATCTTGCGTTGCACGTTCTCGCGGTTGATAGTGTTGGGTCCGGCGCTCGATATGATGTCGGCAACGTCGCACAGAGGCACCTTACGGCCGTCCTGCGTGTCGATGATGAGGTTGCTTATCTCGTCGGAGTCGGCGGCTTTCACCACGAGGTTGAAGGATCTGCCGGCTTCGTACACCTGCGAGACGGTCTCGCCGGCGAGATTCACGGCGAGGAACTCGTTGAACTCGGGCAGCGTGATGCCGTTGCGCACGAGCAGTTCGCGGCGCGGCACAATCTTCAGTTCGGGGCGCTCTATCTGCTGCTCCACGTTGAGGTCGGCGATGCCTTCTATGTCCTGGCAGGCGTTCTTTATCTGGTTGCCGATAGTGAACATGCGGTTGAGGTCGGTGCCGAAGAGCTTGATGGCTATGCTGGCTTGTGTGCCCGAGAGCATGGCGTCGATGCGGTGGGAGATGGGCTGACCTATCTCTATGTTGGCTCCGGCGAGAACGGAGAGGCGCTTGCGCACGTCGTTGAGCACTTCCTCGTGACTGCGGTCCTTAAGCTCGAACGGGGCTTCTATCTCGCTCACGTTCACACCGAGGGCGTGTTCGTCGAGCTCAGCACGACCGGTCTTGCGTGCCACGGTCTTTATCTCGGGCACCTGCAGCAGCAGTCGCTCGGCACGTGCGCCGATGGAGTCGCTTTCTTCGAGCGAGATGCCGGGCAGCGAGGAGATATTGATGGTGAACGAGCCCTCGTTGAACTTGGGCAGGAAGCTGCTGCCTAAGCAGAAGAACACGCCCACGGCGACAACGAACAGCGCTGCGGTGCCGACGATGACCTTGCGGGTGTTGGCGAGCACCCACAGCAGGGCGCGCTCGTAATACTTCTTAAGCCATACGGCTACGAAGGCTTCCTTCGGCAGCTCGCCCTTGCTCTTGCCGAGCAGGTAGCTGCAGAGCACGGGGGTGAGCGTGAGGGCTACGAGGGTTGAGGCGAAGAGGGCTGTGACGAAGGCTATGCCAAGGGGTATGAGCATGCGGCCTTCCATGCCGCTGAGGAAGAAGAGCGGCGCAAAGCTCACCACGATAATCAGCGTGGAGTTGAGGATAGGCATGCGCACTTCTCGCGAAGCGTTGAACACGAGTTCGATGATAGGCACACGCTCTGCCTCGGGCAGCGCGCGGTTCTGTCGTATGTGCTTGTAGACGTTCTCTACGTCGACGATGGCGTCGTCTACGAGCGAGCCTATGGCTATGGCAAGTCCGCCAAGGGTCATGGTGTTGATGCTTATGCCAAGGGCGTTGAGCACTATCATCGCCACGAGGAACGAGATTGGTATCGTGACGAGCGAGATGACCGTGGTGCGCACGTTGGCGAGGAATATCATGAGGATGATAACCACAAAGATGGCTCCCTCGATAAGCGACTTCTGCACGTTGTCGATGCTGCTCTCGATGAAGTCTGACTGACGGAAAATGTCGGTAGAGATATGCACGTCGGCGGGCAGGGTCTGCTTGAGGTCGGCGAGTGCGAGGTCGAGATGCTTGGTGAGGTCGATGGTGCTCGTATTGGGCTGCTTCGTAACGGTGAGGAGCACGGCTGACTGGGCGCGCTCGCTGGCTACGCCGAGCTTAGGCGACTGGTTGCCTATCTTTATGTCGGCTACGTCGGCAAGGGTGACTACGCTCTCGCCGTTCTTCTTCACGATGCACGTGCCGAGCTTCTCGACGTCGTTGGTGGAAGTGATGCCGCGGATGATGTACTCGTTGCCGTACTTGTACTGCACGCCGCCGTTGGTGTTGGTGTTCATGCCGCGAGTGCATGCCATGATGTCGGTGAGCGACACGCCGAAGTGCTTCATGCGACCGAGGCTGACGAGTATCTGATACTCCTTGATGTCGCCGCCGTGAACGCTCACCTGAGCCACGCCGCCGGTGGAGAGCAGACGCGGACGTATCACCCAGTCGGCGTAGGTGCGCAGGTCTTGCTGCGAGGTGTGCTTGCTGGTGAGGCTCACGATGAGCACTTCGCCGAGTATCGACGACTGCGGACCGAGCACCGGAGCGCTCACTCCGGCTGGCATCTGCTCGCCAACAGCGGCGAGTTTCTCGCTCACTATCTGGCGGGCGAGGTAGATGTCGGTGCCCCAGTCGAACTCAACCCACACAACGGAGAAGCCGTTGGTAGACTGCGAACGCACGCGGCGCACACCGGTACTGCCGTTGACGGCGGTTTCTATAGGGAACGTGACGAGCTGCTCCACTTCTTCGGTTGCCATGCCGCCGGCTTCGGTCATGATGACTACGGTGGGGGCGTTGAGGTCGGGGAACACGTCCACATCGGTCTGGCTGGTGGAGTAAAGGCCGCCAATGACGAGCAGCACCGACGCCACCAACACGAGTATTCTGTTCTCAAGCGAGAAGCGTATTATCTTGTTCAGCATAGTTCTTTTTTTTATTAGTTGACAAGTAGACAAGTAGATTTCCTCAGGGGGTGCACTTATCTCAAGTGCACCAACAAAGCAAGAAGTGCACCAACAAAGCAAGAAGTGCACCAACCGAGCAGCCACTGCATCTTCCCACAGAATTCACAGAACACACAGAAGCCTCTTGCTGAAATGTACTTCCACAGAATTCACAGAATTTTCTTGCAGAGGAGAACTTCTGTGTATTCTGCGTGTTCCGTGGGACAATACTACGCAACCTAAACATCTGTGTGCATCTGTGCCATCTGTGGGAGGATTATTAAGTGGGTGGCGTGGGTATGGCAGGGATGCCATACCCTCCTAAGTGTATTCTGTGGGCAGTACATCTCTGCTTGGTTGGTGCAGCAGAGACTGCTGCACCCCCTAACATTCCGTGCATTCCGTCCCTCGTCTACTTCAGAAATTAATGATTATGGTTATGCGCCGGGATGGCGTTTGCAGCCGAAGCCAATCGTACTTGCACGGCGCCCTTTGTTACGACACGGTCGCCCTGCTTAACACCAGTGAGTATCTCTACACGCTCGCCGTCGCTCTCGCCGAGCGTCACCTCCTGCTTGCGGTAGCCTTCGGCGTCTATCTGCACGTAGACGAAGTGGATGCCCTGCTCCTCGGTGAGGGCGGTGAGGGGCAGCGTGATTACGTTCAGGCGGTCTTGGGTTATGAGGTATATCTCAGCGTAAGAGCCCTGCACGACGTCGCCGGTGTTGTTGAACTCGAAGATGACGGGCAGGTAGGAGTTGTTAACCTCTGCCGAACGTCCGTACGACTGTACGTGTCCGCCCATCTCGGCGATGTCGTAGAGACGCTTGCTGTAGCTTGTGCGGAACTTGGCGCCGCGTATCTTGTTGAGTTCGTTGAAGCGGCGCTCGGGTATCTCGGCACGCAGATAGAGGTGCTTGTTCTGTGTGATGATGGCGAGCGGCTGACCGGCTTCTACGTAGTCGCCGCCGTTGACGAGACACTGCTTAACGTAGCCTCCGCGCGGCGCCGTCACCACTACTCCACCCTCGCTGCGCGTGCGCTTCATGCCGTTATAGGTGAGCTTGGCTGCTTCGTACTCGGCTTTTGCCACGGCGAGGTCCTTCTCGCTTATTATCTTGTCCTTGATGAGTATCTTGGCACGTGTGTAGTCGCGCTCTGCACGCTCGTAGTCGATGCGGGCACGCTGCACGGGATCGCCCTCTGCGGTCTGCATGCCGGCTGAAGTGATAGAGAAGAGCGTGGTGCCGGCAGACACCTTCAAGCCCTCGCTCACGTGGTTCTTGTACTGCACGCGTCCGCTGATGGTTGCAACGACGGTGGTCTCGTCGCACGAGGCTGACATCACTTTGCCACTGGTGTGTATAACGCCGTGGAAGGTGCCTGGCTGCACCTCCTCTACCTTCACGCCGGCTGCACGGGCTTTCTCCGCAGAGAGTATTATCTCGTCGGTGTGGGCGCCCTTTGCCTCGCCGCCGTGTTCTGCTTCTTCGGCGGCGTGGTCGTGATGCTCGGTTTCCTCGGCGTGGTCGTGGTCATGATCGTGGTCGAGATGGTCGTGCGACTGGCCTCCGCAAGCGGCAATGCCCGCCACGAAGACTGCTGATAGTAAGTAATAGGATAATCTTCTAAGCATATTTTGTTTGTTGTTAATTACTAAGCTGAAAGGCTGCTATTTATTAAACTGACAAGCTAATATTTAAAGCCAAAAACTAATCAACGACAAAGATAATGAAAGTATTCTGCAACCTTGTTGCAAATATCTCAAAGGGAACAACTTAAGGGGGTGCAGTGCCATCCTCAGGGGGTGCAGCTGTCTCAGCTGCACCAACCAACCAAACAAACAGGGAGAAAGTTCCCACAGAATACACTGAACACACAGAACCTTCAAACTGAGATGTGCCTCCCACAGATAGGCACAGATTTTCACAGATAGACAGGCTGCGAAACTGCAACGAAATTCAGATTACACAGAAGATTAGGATGTAATAATTAGCACAGTGAAATCCGTGAAATCTGCGAGAACATGGTATATACGCAAAGAGGGCATGGCGGAATGCCATGCCCTCTTATGAATTTATTGATTGGTGCACCGTTTGCTTGGTTGGTGCAACGTTATCTCGGTTGGTGCACTTGAGACAAGTGCCCCCCTGAGTGCACCCCCTAAAATGTTACTTAACGAGTACCTTCTTAACCTTGCCGTCAGCAGAGCGAACGATGTTCAGACCCTTCTGGAGCTTAGAAAGCTTAACGCCGTCAACAGAGAATACCTCGAACTCGCCCTCAGCAACTGTTGTTGCGTTGATGCCAGCCTCAGGATCTTTCGTCCAGTCCTTGTCAACTACCTTAACGTAGTTGTATGTAGCACGCGACTTGTCGTTAGCGCCCTCGCCAGTACCCATCTTAACGGTCGGGAGAGTGAAGAGATAGCTCATTGCGCTTGCAGCAATCTTAACCTCGCCGTTTACAACGAAGCCCTGAGCCTTAGAAACCTCCACCAAGAACGGAACTGTCTCAGCGAACTTATCAGTGTTGTTGTTGCTGCCACCAGGTACCTGGAAGTAGCCCTGGAGCATCTGGTCTGCACTTGTGCGATACAAGTTGAGAGTGTTATTCCAAGCTGTCGGAACAGCACCGAGACCGATGACGTGCTCGCAGCCGCCTGTACATGTAGACGGGTCGATAGACATAACGATCTTCTGAGTATCCCAATCTACCGGAATCTCCCACTCGAAGCCATTGCCGTCAGCTACGTAGTTCTCCTTGCAGAACGGTTCTGCAGCAGGTGTCTTAGCCTCGTAGTTGAACTCGCCACCGTAGTTCTTCTCGCCAGCCTTCATGGTGAATGTCATCATGAATTCGTCGGCTGCGTTATAAGAGATAGAGAACTCGGCTGTTGCAGATGCAGCACCGAGGAATGTAGCAGTAGCCTCGTCAGCAGTAGCGTTGAGAACCATTGCTGGCTCATCTGGAGTTACTTCACCCTCACCCTCTTCTGCGAGCGGCTCCTGACCACCTGGTTCTGTTGTAGGAAGTGTACCAGTGAATACGAGGTCCTGAGTCTTCTCGTTGAGTGTTACGTCCTTAAGAGTGAGCGTGAACTCACCTGTTTCAGTTGCCAAGAACTCTACGTTAGCCTTGTCAGCCTTGAAGAGGTCTGTCTCAGGAGCTGCTGCGTCGTAGATATGGAGGTTGCTTGTGTAAACCTCTGGCTCTGGCTTTTCTTCCTCGTAGTTGAACTCGCCCAGGTAGCTGAAGTTATCACTCTCGATAGAGAAGCCCATCTTGACCTCGTCAGCCGAAACTTCTGTGATCTCGAATGTAGCGTTCATCTCCTCGCCGAAGAAGTTTGTTGTAGCGCCGTCAGACTTAGCCATGATTGTGCGCGGCGCCTCAGAATCTGTCTCTTCAGCGATTGCATTACCTACGAACACGAGGTCGGATGTCTGGTTGAGCATAGATACGTCCTTAAGAGTGATCTTGTAGGTATCGTCAGAGTACATGGTGACGTTCACCTGAGCTTCTGTTTCCTCTACAACCGGCTCTTCTCCGTCGTAAATGCGGAGGTTGCTTGTGTATGTCTTGTCAGAAACCACTGTCGGAGCGTCCGGATTTGTACCGACTACGTAGTTATATTCAGCGCCCTTGGCTACCATGTAGAGCTTCTCTGCGCCATCTGTATAAACAAGAGCAGTTACGTCGAAGTCTTCGCCGTCAACGTTGATCTTACCAGTGTAGGTAGTGCGGTTCTTCTCTGTGTCAACAGTCTTGGTGAAACCAGAAGCTGTGTACTCAGCACCTTCCTGACCAACAATAGCAAGTGTCATGCTGATTGTCTTGTCTGTCATCTCCTTGATAGTAACCTTGGCCTGACCTACTGGTTCAGACACACCGTTAGCAACCATAGAGATAGCGTCTGTGAAGCTCTTCTCTTCCTTAACTGTTGGCTCTGCAGCTACAACTTTGAGAGTTGCATCCCAAACGCCACCACCGTCAGAGAGGATGTCGCTTGAACCTCCAGGAAGGATGCAGTTCCAGTCGATCTTGAAGCGAATGCGGTATGTACCCGGCTCCGTAGGAGCTGTGAATGAAGGAGGATTAACGTTGCTACGATCGTCACCAGAAACAGAAGCACCGGTAGAGTTGTAGCCATTGCCATCGTTTACTTTCGGATTAGCAAGTGTAGTATAGAAGCTGTAGGCTACCAAGTCGGTGCCTGCCTGATCCCACTGTCCATCCTTGTAAGAGAACTCGCCGTCGTTGTCGCGGTCGATGTAGATATAACCGTTCATAAACCGACCTGAGTAGTTGAACGAAGCTGTCAGCTCGCTGCCTGCCTCAACATTGAATACAGACGATGTGTGATCCTCGTAAGCTGCTCTCGAAGCGAATACGTTTACAGTCTGCTTGTCCTTGCCAGTCTGCTGGAGAGAGAAGTCGCTGAGGACACGGTCGTTACGTGAGTGGTAAGCTGTCTTGTCGAAGCTAACAGTGTACTTCTCTTTTGTCTCGCCGCCAGTCTCGCCACCGTCGGTAGAACCGCCGCCAGTTGACTCGAAGCCTTCGTCTGTACCGAATGTGTACTCAAAAGCATAACCTACTACAGCGTCAAGAGCCAACTTACCCTTGAGAAGGGCGTAAGCCTTTGTCTCGTTGAACTTAACGAGGAGAGACTCACCTTTAAGAGAGAGACCACCAGCAGGAAGAGTTCCATTGGCAAAAACTTCAGGGTTAGCTACTTGGATAGTAGTTAAGCCGTCGGCATCTGTTGTGCCTTCTACTCCGTCGCAGCTAAGGTCGCCCCAGTTTTCAAATCCATAGGTGCTGAAATCGCAGCCACATGCGGTCACATTGTATGTACCGTCAACGCGCTTTTCAACGGTGAGAGTACCTTCTGGCAAAGACTTCACATAAGGACTGCTGTTCAAAGTCAGCTTGAAAGTAAGCTGATCAGTGTAGTCCGTAGCGAATGCCATCACGGTAACCATCAACATCGAAAGAAGAGATAAGATTTTCTTCATACTAAATCCTTTCTTTTTGTTAATAAATTGTTATTAAATTAAGTGAACTATAATATTCTACTTTAATTCCGCAACACTTTGATTTAACTTTATTTATAAGTTCCTGAGCAACAAAAA
>ENA-OYXI01000260-OYXI01000260.1-human-gut-metagenome-genome-assembly--contig:-NODE-260-length-28856-cov-14.295580_pt1 | contig 28856 bp, 44 predicted proteins | sample MGYA00244217_ERZ653421 | MGnify/ENA primary metagenome ERZ653421 (study PRJEB26926, sample SAMN06165148) | human gut metagenome | biome: ENVO:00009003; feature: ENVO:2100002; material: ENVO:00002003... | reverse complement strand
TACGAGATACTGATCGGTCTCGTGGGCTCGGAGATGTGTATAAGAGACAGCTTAAGAATGTATTACTAAAGTAATACTTTAAAGCATCATCTACTTCCTTACCTTTTATTTCAAATACTCCAGAATTATCATATATGAACGTTTGATATGAATTCACAAAGTTTAACTATAGTGCAAGATTGTTACCAAACTTCTTAGTATCAATCTGAGATCTATGTACTAATTCACTAAGTGTTTTAGCATCCATACTTAATTCTTTATAAGCATGTAATACAATAATCTATTGATATAAGAATGGCAAATTGTCCTATTTTCTATTCTTTAAAGCGTATATAAGACTAGATTCATCAAATACCTGTGTCTTATCTATTACTTCACTCTTTATTCCAGGATATGCAGAGTACCCAATTTCTTCAGCTAAGCCATTATATTTAGCTTTCCAATTTTGTTTACTTTCACCTTCTGGCATAGCGTCTATAGCTTCCTTAAGCAACCTACCATATACATTGTATAATCCGGTTATTATCTAGTTTTCCTATATATTCTCAGCTCCATATACTCCCTTACTATTGATAACTCTATTGGATAACTCTTTTAATATAGGTTGAGCTAAGAAATAGAAAGTATTCTTACCTTTACCACCTCTAAGTAATAGGTTAGTCATATTATAAGTAACCTAATTAACATTTAAAGCAATAATGTAAGGATCTTTAGCAACGTCTACGTGAGCATTAATCATAGCAGATAACCAGTCAAGAATTCTAAATCCATCTTGACCTTTAATAGCATCTAAATCTCCTAACTGATATACGTTACTATGACTATATATCATGTTAAGATGCATTAACTATGTTAATACATGGTTAGTAGAGTTAAGAGCAAAAGGAGCAATACCTGCTTTACCACTAGTATACTCCTCTTTTCTAGATTCCTAGAACGAAGGCAACAATTCATAGAAAGGATCTGCTTCTTGTTTACTAGAACTTGATATTAACGGTAGTACATCATCTTGTAGCATACCAGTAAGAGTATCAATAGACGCTCTAGTCTCAGCCATATTCTTAGTGTCAGATACTACTAATTGATAATTCTGTATTATCATATTCTGCAACGCTTCAGGGCTTTGCTCGCTTACTTTGTCACTAGTATATTGAACTATATTTCCATCTATATCGTAATTCAGCATAGCAATATACAATTTATCAACGTCGAAGTCAGAACCAGTCATAGCTGTAAATTCATCAGGAACTACAATAGTATCACTAAATCTATCAGGGAGTACATCTACTACTTTAAATGAGAAAGTAGAAGACAAACCCTGAGTAGGGATACGATAACCAATACCTTGTGGAGTGGAATTAGCACCAATTACATTATGATCAATTAACCATTTCTTCATAGCTCCATAAGAAGTCTGATATTCTTTTGGTACTATGTGTCTAAAGAAGTTAGTACTCAAGATAACATCCATACTTCCGTCTTTATTCAAGAATCTAAGTTTATTACCGCCATTAAATGCACCATTTAACTATGATTCTTTCATTCTAGCATCAGTTGCTTTTAAACCAAATGAAGACATCTGAATAGCAGAACCACCAGGAGTATTAATATCTACTACTTCTTTATTTATAAATGATATAATTCTACTTTCAATCCATTGTCTACTACTTTGAGCTGCTAACGGAACAAGTATATTACCATCCTAATCAAGAGTAAGACCTTTAACAAACTCATCAGACATACCAGAGCTGACTGCCTAACTAACCAAATAGTCTGATAAAGCCTTATTATTCAGTTTACCTTTACGGAAGAATCTCTTAATTATTCTCTTATAACCTATATCGGATAACTGATTAATGGCATCCATTGTCTGAGTCTTAATCTGTTGACCGGTTTTAGTAGCAGCTTTATTAGTACCATATACTCGATCGTCTATAAGATTACCTAAACATATTTTAACAGCCTAAGTACCAAATGAACGGTCAATATGCTCATGTGAATCTGTATTCAACTGTAGACGCAAATTACGAATATCTTGAACAAATACAGGCAAATCTCCTTCTTTCTTAGTAAGATTGAAGGATTTTTTATTTAAACCGTCAACATTAAAGTGTTCATTTTTAGGACCTTCATAAGCCTCAAATTTAGTTCTACCACCAACTTTAACAGCAGATTCAAAGGTAACCATATCGATTACTCCTAATTTATCATTATTCATACGATTATATAAGACTCTATTATCAGCCTTAGCTATTACTTTGAATAATGGGAACATAGCCATCTTATCGAATACAGGAACATTTAGATTTATATCACTTTCTCTATGGTCTCCAAAGTATACCATCTTTAACGGTTTAACTACAAGGGCTAAAGTCTTCTGATATAATTCCGGATCATTCATCCATGACTCATCTTCTCCTTCCATTATTTGATAAGCTTCTTCGATAGCATCACTCCATTGTCCTAATGCTTTCATAATACGTCTGTACATAGCAGGGCGAATGTATACGGCAGCATCAGATTGATTAATATTACCACCTACAATATTTCCTTTATCATCTCTTCTGAAGTCATACGGTCTAGCACTAGCATTAGTATAGCTATCTACAAACTCTTTCTAATTCTGCGTAAGAGAATTATAGAAAGCATCTTCCTTCTATTTAGTAGATAAAGCCTATATAACCTCATTGTCACTTAAATTAGGATGAGCTTCGCTGTATAAATCACGTAGAATAGAGTTTCTGAATATACTTTTTAATTCATCATAATAATCAGAACCAAGCATATTATCAGCAAGATGCATTACTGTTACTTCGGTATTATTCTCAGCTGGATTATCCCAAATAGTTCTAAGATTGGTACCAGTAGATAATACAGAAGACAAACGTTTAATCTTATCAACATCTTTACCAGTTATAACATCAATAGAATCTCCTTGTTCAGTCTTAAATTTAGACTTCTTCCACTTATAATAAGCAGGATCTCCTGTAAAACATTTCTCTACTTCCATAATAGAAATAGCCTGATTAGCTACATGAGAACCAATTACAGAGAATAATATATCTTGATTCTTAAGACCAGACTCTTCAGATGTATACATCGAATTATCTAGTTCTGATTTATAGTAATCGAATATGTTACTAGGTATTAATTTATTAACATATTCACCATTTGAATATCCGAGTATACCTCTCTTTACAAGAGCTCGCATTTCTCTTTGAGTAGCATGCAATAACAAATGATTTATAGCAGAGAATATAGGAGCAGAAGGCTCTATAACTTCTTTAGAATTAGGTTTAGATGCACCTAACAGTAATACTTTTAAATCTGATAAATACTTCTGAACCTCTTCTGTAGTACCATATTGCTCTAATCTTGCTAATTCTTGATTGACATTTAAAACATCTTCACCAAGTCTTAATCTAGTAAAGTATCTGAATCTACCTCCATTGCCAGTATGATCCATCTTACCATTTTTAATCTTACCGTGGTAATTGTCTACTCTTAATGTAGGATGCTGTGCAATATAATCTTTCTTCTAGAAGTAATCCCATACTGCATTAAATTCATCTAACCAATAATTAGCAAATATATTAAGAGTACCTTGACTAAATCTTCTTTCTCCTACATAAGTAGAATTTTCAGCTGTTAAATCTTCTCCAATAATAGCTGCATAATTAGCGTCTCCTTCATCAATATATTTACTAGTAAGAACATCTTTTACCATTTTGATACCTGATATACTATACCAAGTCTTTTTATCAGACATAGTAGGTAATATCATTCTATCATTAAAAGTAAGAGTAAGCTTAGCAATATAATCTTCAACAGGAGTAATACCGAAATAATCTCTACTAGATTCATCTATATTCAGTGCTAAGAAAGTATGCAATTTAAATTTAGTATTCTTAGCATTAGCTATCAAGCTATGCGCAGAGAATGGAGTACTTAATATCTATTGTTTCTTACCATTAGCATCTTGATTAATGTTACGCACTTGGTCTGTCATATAGTTATTTTCACTAATGGGATAAATCAATGCACCATCTGCTCCAACAACACTAAATTCTTGAGGAGAAGGATGAACCTTACCGTAAGATATTGCCATTACAGCTATCTAACTATTAGAATTTCTACCAAATGTAAACATTCTATCCAAAGTTCTAGAGTATCCACCACCTGATGTAGATTTTACACCTATGTCTTTAGTTTCAGCTAGTTTAATCAAAGTAGCCAAAGTACCTTCATTAAATCTCTCTGTCTTACTAGATCCAGTACCTTTCCAGAAATTATATAGTTTATCAAATTCAGTAGCTCCAACATAGAAGTTATTAAGCATGTAGTCTAATGATAAGTTATCCATAGGAATAGATAAAGCATTGAATACATCCAATAAAGTATCTTTTATTTCCTATATCTTAGTATCATCTACAGGTTTACCTTTCTTTATTCTGTCACTTACTATTTTAAAAGTAGAACTTAATTTACCTCTTCTGTCTTTTAAGAATTTAGCAAACTCTGGTTTGATGAAAGGTCTACCGCTATCTGTTCTATCTATAGCATCAGATGCGAAGAACATACCTGACCATCTAGCAGGAAGTCTACCTACTTTACGTAAGTTATCACTATCTTCTACAACCCAATTAAATTTACTTAAGCTAGATTGTATTTCACTAGCTATTTCATCTTCAGACTTACCTCTTGTATTTATTTTAGGATGCTTAGTAGTAATAGTATCTAACTGTACTTTAGAACTCTTTATAGTTATCTCTAACTGAGTTTTAGTATTGTCAGATATAGGAGCTTCTTCAGAAGTAAGTATATCATATAATGATTTAAAGAAAGGAATAGTATTACCTAAATTAGCACTTCTGTCTATTATATCCTAGTACTTATCTATATCCCATAAGTTTTCCATAATTTGATTCCATACGAAATTGAAATCTTCAGTTACAGGAAGTTGGAACATATCATCATGCACAGGAAATAATTCTTTAGTAATAACGCCGGTTTCTTCATCTTCAACAAATTGGTATTCATACTTAGGTATAGAGTAGAAGAACAGTTTAGCTCTAAAGCTAACGTTATCTTTCTTACTTACTTCACCTTGATTCTTATCCCAATTGTTTTCAGATTGTTCTCCAGTCTCTACTTTTAATCTAGATTCTTCCTCATTATTTACTTTCTCTACTTCTCTAATTCCTAATTGTTCTATCTTCTTACGAACATATCTTGTAAATATATCTTTGTTATTTACTATATCCTAAGCAATATCTACATACTCGTCAGATATCCAACCAAAGTCTACATTCTACTGTAATCTATCAAATAACAGAGAAGTATTAAGATTATGAACATCCTCTATAGTTCTAATATTAAATATAGATAACGCTCCACTAGTAAGAGAATTAACAGCATGATAGAATACATCTGGATCAGTTATATGAGGTAATTTAGCTTCTTCTTCCTTTGATAAACCAGGTATATAATAAGATAAACCTTCTGGTTTACGACTATAGAAATCTTCTAATGCTTGCTTAGAGGCTTTATAATCCTTAAACTAACCGTCATTTATACTCTTAAAGAAAGCTCTAACTATATTTCTATGAGAATTCCAGAAGTATAAAGTATTATATATCTTCTTAAAGATTCTAATGACATTATATAATAAACCTTTACCGTTTTGATCCTTAGCGTAATTACGGAATTCTTCAGCAAGCGCTTCCTCTGCTTCATCTCGAGTAAGATTTCTAGCACTTCTTTTAGATTTAGAATATTCTTGATACAGCTTAGTTCTCTATTGTTCACTTAATAGCATTTGAGTTACATAGTGGAATGCTTCGTGATATTCTACACCTGCACCAGATTGTCTAGATAAAGATATACGAGGTATTAATTCATTAGAAAGTGCATCCATTACTACACTGAACAAACCGTACGCCTCTTCATTAGCTCCAAACTTAATCATTTGGTCTGTTACTAGTATTTGATCGCTATCTATACCTAACTTATCAAATAACCATTTCTTAGCAGAATCTTCATTAAACTTACCTCTACCTTTAATAGTTGATTTAAGACCACCTAAGAACTTAATTGGAGTAAGAGTAACTTCTCTTTTACCAGTCTTAGGATTGAGAACAATACCCCATTTAAGGTATTGACTTTCTTTCATTCCATTATCTGGTATACTTAATCCATATTTCTCAAGATTCTCAGGAGTAGCTCTTTCTGCAATTACAACTTTCTTACCACTAGCTGTCTTAGCTTGAGAAGGTTTGCTTACATCTTCTATTACTTTATCTTGAGTATTAACAGTAGGCTTAGGTTTATCTTGTTGTTTCTATAATTCTTCTCTATTTATTGTAGCATCATCTGCATATATAAATGGAGCATAAAATGCATGTTCACCTAAATCTGTCTTTAATATTCCATTATTAATAGCCCATGTAATTACTAGAGGAGAATCAGATACCTTTACAGCCTTACCGTCTTTAAAAGTATAACCTATTTCTTTTAAAGAAAATGTTAAGTCTTTAGAGAATATAGGTATTCTACTGTTTTCGTCTTTTACTAGATTAGGAGAACTATTAGCTATAGATACTAATAAGTCTATAAATTCTTGAGGGAATTCAGACATTAATACATCCTTATCAGTATTCCAGTGTATATTCTATGAAATCTAGAATACTATTCTTCTCTTTTCAAAATCTGTTAAAGTAGCTAAGTTAGTAAATTGTGTACTGAATCTCTTTTCGGTTCTAGGACCTTCTTGAGTATATACAGTAGCGTCTTCACTGTAGTATCCATTAACAAAGAATCTATTGCCCTTATCGTCAGTATATATACCTAATTGTTTTCTTACTAAGAAATTATACTTAACTCTTTCTACTCCTTCTAAACCATTAGTAAATGTATTAGAGCCACTATTAGCTAATAATGATAACAAGAAAGAATCAATTACCTTAGCATTAGAACCTCTTACTGATGTTTGACCAGTAATAATATTAAATATTAACTCAGCAGTAGAAGGAGTAATGGGCTTTCCTTGCTCATCTACATTTTGAGTGCCGTCTGCGTTAAAGGCCAGCTTAACCTATTCCGGATTGTTTACTTCAGGTATTCTGTGTAATTCTTCAGATAACATAATAGGTAATGTAGCAGTGCCAGAAGGAGTATTTTCAGGTTTAGGTATAAAGTATATTTTACCAGCATAACCTACACCTTGTGTTTCTGTCTTATCTCTAGTAAACATATCATCTATAGAGAAAGGATCAACACCAAATGGGCCCGTACCGTATCCAAACTGAATATCTCCACTAGTTATTTGTTCAGACATAGCAATAGCATCTTCAGTTATACCGAAGTCACTTACCTCTGTTAACTTTCTAAACTTTGGTAATCCAGCCTCATCTACTTGATTATCAAGCTAACCATTACTTATTCTTATTCCTACAGGTTTAACATGCTTTCTAGCAGTCAATGGTAATGTTTTAGTAGTAGAATATTCTGGAGCGTAAGCCTTAATTATCTTAGCTCTCAATTCTCTTAACTTCTATATCTACTCATCTATTTCACCCTAAGTCATTTCCGTATCTCTCATACGGTCATACAGACTCTAATTGATTGCTCTAACAGATGCATTATACAGTTTACCATCCTTCTCTATCATCACGTGAATAGCTAAATTATCTATAGCACTATCAAATGACATGTCATGTTTAAAGGATGTAACTACAAAGTATATATCATCAGCTGTTGATAACCATCCCGGAATAGCTAAATTATCAGCTAATTCTCTACCTGGTCTTCTATCAACTTTACCACCATCTTTACCTACAAACTTTACAGATTTACCAGCTACAGTAATAGGCATAACTTCATCTGTATTAGGCTGGAAGAAGAAAGTATTAGCTATATGTAATCTTCTGAATTTCTTTCTAGCAGCTACCCAACCATTAGTAGACCTATTATAATATGAAGAAGGGCCCTACAATCTGGAATCAAAATCGTATGATTCTTCAAATGCAGATTGTTCTAATATATCTTGGTCATTTACAGGTATTCCGTTTTCAGGATTACCATCAGGCATGTACACTAGCTAATCGTTCTAAGCATCATAAAAAATTTCATCAGATTTTGGAGTGTCTTCTACTTCTGTAATATTTACCGGATTCTCTACTTGAGGAGCAATATCTGAAGCTGCAGGAGTATCTTCTACTTCTGTTACTGTAGGCTATTCTGCAGATCCTTCTTCCTCGTCCTGTAGTGATTCCTCAGCAGGAGCAAATTGAGCATCGTCTATTTCCTCCTGTTGTCCCTAAGACTCTTCAGCAGTAGAATCATCTGTTTGCTATTCTTCTGCCTCTTCAGCAATATCTGTAGGTTCTACTGATGTAACTTCTTCAGCTGGATTCTGCATCTATACTTCATCTTCTATATCTTGATTAGTATTAGTAACACCATCCATTTCCACATCAGCTTCCACCTCATCTACACTTACTCTATCTTGTAAAGGAGAGCCTTCTATAGCTTCCTCTAACATATTTAGTTGATCTTCTAGACTACTTATTTCCTATTCAGCTATCTATACATCTGGTATAGTAACCTCCTCTACTTCATCCATAGGAGCAACCTCTGGAGCTTTTGTTTCAGTATTGGGAGTTCCTTGTTCTATATCTGCTAAATTACCAGTATCTTCAGCTATCTCCTCTCTACTTACTTGCTCTTGATCTTTTTTACGCTGTAAATCTTTCTGAATAACAGACATAGCTCTTTTACGCTGTACTAAATCCTAGTCAGCAAGTTTATCATCTTTATTCCATTCTTCATTTACAGAGTTATCATAATCCTATATAATCTAATCAGAAGTTCTAGTCTTACCGTTTATCTTGTCTGCCTACATCTCATTAGTAAGTATTTGCTTCTGCTGTTCTTCGGTAAGATTATTATAAGTAGGTTTATACAATCTAGTATCACCTACATATTTTCCAGTAGTATATGCTAAAGCATGAGCGAATAAATCAGCTCTTGCCCCATCATTAACATACTTACTTATGGTAGCTACAGATAATTGATCTGCAAAAGGAACAGATAATCCAAGATCCATTACCTGTTCTCCTACTTCTTCTCCTAAGAATCGCTGTATAACTGGTTTACGTTCTTCTATTTGAGATTCTACATACTTTATAATACCAGATATACCATCTACATTTACATCTAAATTCTTATCCTCTTTTAGTCTTTGTAAATCCTGCTTTCTTGAATTAAGTTCATCTCTAAGAGTAAGTAAGTCGTTGTAATCTTGAACAGCAACCATTCTGCCCATGAATTCATTAGCATACTCTTCTTCAGACAGTACATTTCTTTCACCCAGTAATTGGTCTACGTATTCGGATAATTCCTTTTTACTTCTAGAAGTAATATCAGATGCAGGTAAATCATTAACTATCTGTCTTCTTCTATCACTACGTTTTTTATCATAGCGAGCTAAATAATCAGAATAATGCTGCTTTATTTCTTCTTTTAAATCAGCATCTTCTCTTATTTTCTGAATAACACTTTCTATTTCTCTAGTAGAAGCTTCAGATGCTTCACTAGCATCCTTTAACCTATCTTGAATATATACAGCATTTTTTACTACAGATATAAAGTCGTCATTGTTTATCCCTAGTTCATCAGTTATATTACGTAAAGACTTATTATTAGATAATCTTTCTATGTTATTTACTAATCTTATGTCTTCATCAATCATTTCATTAGTAACACCTTCAGGTTTAAATTTATCCTTAAGAGTTTCTAAATTATTGATTATTCTAGAATAACCTTTTCTTCCATCAGAACTAGCGGCATTCATGAACTGCTCTACCTTATTCTGCTTTTCAGCATTACCATATCCGTCAGCAATATAACCTCTCAGATTACTATCTGTAAGGTATTGAGCAGTAGCACTATATACATCCGGTGAACTAAATACTCCAGACATAAATAATCCAGTAAATCCACCTATATCCATAGATTTACGTAAATCAGCATCACCATTTAGATTCTCATCAGGGTGAATACCATAGTATGCCATATGAGCTTCTCCTGCTAATTTTAATGCATTAGCAGCTCCCTACAATAGACTATAATCTCCAGCATTATCATACTTACCAGTTCTATAGTAATTACTTACTACTCCCTGTTGGCCTTCTTCAGTCTTTTCCATGAAGTAAGAAACACCTAGTTTCTTACCAATATTGGTAAGATTACTTATAGCATTGTATGCTCTAGTTTTACCTCCAGGAGTTTTCCACGCTTTATCTACAGCTCTAGCAATAGTACGATCTATAATACCATCAGCTGCTACATATAAATTATCTTTACGTAATCTGTCAGTTACAGCAGTCTCTAATCTAGATGTTATACCACGATTGCCTACAGCTCTTTTAGCAGCTTTCTGTAAACCAAAGTAGTTCTTCATATATGAACCACCAAACATAAACATACCTTGAGCTAAGTCAGATAACATTAAAGCTTGATTAGTCTATCTAACTACATCTAGACCTTTTTGAGAATCATTTACTAGCTAATTAAAATTAGCGTCGGGAGTAATTATATTCTGTGATAAAGCGTTTTCTAATACTTCATAATCTGTCATTTCAGAAGTATCAAATCCTCTGGCTTTTAGCTACTCATCGGCAGATTGTATTACACTAGGCAAATTAATTCTCATCTAATCTGCGCCTTCTAATACTCTCTACTTAAATGAATCAAATACTTCAGCTTGAGTTTCTGAATTACGAGTATAATTAGTAATCGCAGCTTGTGTGGCTAATTCTGCTGCGCCTATTAACAAAGGAGCGGTACCACCAGAACCTGCTGCCATAGCAGCTTTAGATGCCCATTTAGCGGCCATACTAGTACCAAATTGTCCTAACATAGCCCCAAATTCAGAATAACTAGTACCTAACTCTGGTAATGCATAAATCCAAGATTCTGGATTAAATGCAGATATTTGATTATTCTCTTGTCTTTCTCTGAATTCAGTAGATATCTTACTTGGATTGTATAACCAATTACCATGCTTTAAAGTATGTATCATACTTTGTATTTGCTGATTTTTATCAGCTAAACGAGAACTTACAACCTTTTCAGCATTATTAAGCTGTTCAATCTGCTTTGCTAAATTGCTGCCTTGGTTTTTACTACTCCACATATATTCTATTTGATCTGGAGATAGTTGATGAGTTCTCCCAAAGATTGCATCGTTTATACCGTCATTAGCTAGTAAATGCTTAAAGTTATTACCAGGATTAAGATCACCAATATAATCTTCTGCTAGCCAGTCGAAACTATAGTATTTCCATAAGTCTGTTACAGAACCAAATTTATCAGTACTGAATAATTTACCAGGTCTAGTCTCATAGAATATATCCTGTAAATACGGGTTAGTTCTAGCTAGCTCTTTTAAACCAGGTTGATGATATATGATGTTACCGTTCTAATCTAATTGGTTTACACCATTTTCTATATTCTTAATATTATCTTCTAGTTCAATTATTCTATTCTGAGCTGATTGAATTTGCGTAGGTGTCCAATCTGTTGCAGAATCAATCTATCTTTGTAAATCAATTAATTCTTGTTTACTTGTAAGATAATCTTTAGCTAGATTAATAGAATTTAAATAGTTAGCTTCACCCTCTCTAACTTCATTCTATAATCTACTTAATTTAGATTGATCCTTCTTTTCCATAAAACTACGATATACATCTAAAGCTTTTATGTCTCCAGACTTCTCAGCTTCATCGTACATATAGTCTAGGACAGTGATATTCTTATCCTTATCATCTGCGTCTTCACTAGACTGAAGTAATTCAGGCATACTTCTAGATGTCCACCAATTAGATATTCTACTTTTACTATCTTTTGTAGAATCTTCATTAGTAGTTTTATTATCGTAGTTTATATCGTTCTCTCTATCTTCTAATCTTCTTTGGTAATAATCTGATCTAGAATCGTATGAATACCCATAATCACCTTGTAAGGTATAATTAGGGTATTCACTAGCGATATTATTATCTGTATTTTTACCTAGAGTATAGTTCTATTGTCTACTCATAATATTATATTAAAATAGTCTGTTACTTTCAGATTGAGCTTGCATTACATCTCTAATGTCTTGTCCTATGTTTCTACTCTTAGCATGTAACGCATCATTCTCAACTGCTTCTAAACCGCGTCTGGGTACAACTGTACTTACTGGAATTCTTAAATAAGTGCCTTGTTTAAGAGCGGTATTAATCGAAGTTCTAGTTTCACCATAATCATTTGTAGATTCAGTTACTCTTACCTGATCTTCGTCGAGATTTACCCAATCTCCTTGTACTTCTGCTAGATCTCTAGCTGTATATTTACCTTTATCTATTTCTGATTTAGGAATAAAAATATATTTATTGTGGAATATATTTGAACCATCTGTAGTAATATTCGGAGTTCCAGCTACTAAGAAATTCTTAAACTGCCCCTTTTCAAAATCATCTTGTAACTTACTACTACTACCAATCTTTCTATCCATTAAATTCTCAGCAAGACGTTTTCTAAGTAAGAACTCAGAAGAAGAATTACCTACTCTCCAACCTTGAGAAGTCATCTTGCCCGTCTGAGTTCCTTGAGCAGTTAATACTTCGTTTGCCTCAGCACCTATACCACTACTTAAAGTTCCAATAACATCGTTAATTGCACTATTTAAACTGTTATTAGTTTTAGCACTAAGAGTAAACATATCATTGAGTTTCTTTCTAGCATCTTGAACTGTAGGTGCATCTTTTAAAGCTGAAGCAAAAGTATCTCTTGCTGTTAACTCTAATTGGTCAGTTAGATTAAGTAAACGATTCTGTTGACTTCCTGCGCCTGCTCTTCTAGCTAATGCTACAGCCATTGGATCACGTTCTGCTTGGTCATAAGCAAATTCTCTACCTGCTGTAATAAGTGTTCTATTAAGTTGCTCTTCAGCATCCTGTCTACTAAAACCTTGTCTTTGTAATACTTCTAAATGCTTTTGATATTCTGGAGTATTCTATATACTAGATAAGTTTCTTTGTATTTCATAATCTGTTCTATCAGTAGAAACTCCTTGATGAATCCATCCATCTTTAACTCCCATGAAACTAGCTTTCAGATTATCTACATATGGTCTCACTAAGTCTACTTCAGATTTATAAGCTAAAGGAGCTACGTCATTAAATATTCCACTATCTACTGTGTTATAGTTAGTGAAATCCACATCATGCCAAAGAGGATTATACATTCCTTTTATCATTAATTCCTAATTAGCCTTTTGTCTTGCTAGCATTCCTTCTCTACTTTGCTTTAAATTACTAAGAGTAGCATAATCAAGATTAGCAATACGAGAATTTAATCTAGCTCTAAAGTTAGCATCTTTCATAGCATCTGGATTAGTAGCAGCTTCATCTATTAAATCTCTTATCTTTCCTAAAGAGTTCTCGTAGTATCTCTAAGTATCTACGGCAGAAGGAGATTGAAATTCTCCAAACTTACTAACAGTATTAGTGAATTCATTAGCAGCTTGTTCAACAGCTTGTCTTTGAGCCTAACCTATTCTATACAATTCACCAAAATTAATTGGTACATAGGTATTCATTATAGGAGCTTCTGCAGCTCTATCATATCTATTAGCTTGCATCATTTACCTCCTTTTCTACTTATTGTATTACGGTTAGAATTCATCATAGCTCTAAGATCGTCTTCAGTAAAACCGGCTTGTAAGAATCTTTGATACAGTGGCCACATTTCCATATCTCTAGCTTTCTGGTTACGCATTAATTCTCTATTCTGAGCCCATTGGCTTAACTGACTTAAACCAGCCCTACGTATGTTTCTAGTAGTAGCTCTGTTTTGAGCATTAGCCTCATTAGCCATATTTGTAGCATTAACCCATTGCTGTCCTAAACTATTCATAGTATTGGCATAATCACCTAAGTATTGGTTATTGGCATTACTTTCTTGAGATCTTAAACTAGCTATAGCTCTATCAGTATTAACAGCTGATTGTAACCTATAAGCTAAATTAGCTCCTGTATTAGTATTAATTTGGCTAGCATTATAATTACTAGTAGCTCTATTACGATTTAAATCTTCAATAGCAGGGTTAATATCATATCTACGTCTACGCATAGTATTAGTAATGCTAGTAGCATATGGGTTATATACTGCATCAACTGTTTCAGGTCTACCAGTAAATAGATTAGACATAATAGGAGCTAAAGAAGCCATACCTGACAAAGCAGAACCCCAATCAAATTTATTATTTTCAGGCTCAGGTTTGTTATAAGCATTACTTTTAGGTAAAGTAGTAACCTTATCTGCTTGAGAAGTAAGGGCGTCTCCTAAACCTGCCATTTCACTATTAGTAGCAGTTAGTAACTCTGGATGTTTTGGTTTCAGCGGATTAACTGTACCATACCAAGTAAATGGTAATTCTGGCTTACCCTCATCAATTAATCCTGTACTTGTAGAAGAAGTAGTTCTACGTCTACTTGAAGTAGTTTGAGTATTACTAGGATTAACAGGCACATGATACCATTGATTATTACCAGTTCCCCACTGCACTCCAGCACCCCATTTACGATTAGGATTATAGATAGCATCTACTATTCTATCTCCTAAACCAGGTTTAATTTCATCACCTAAAGCAGCTGCTTGTATCTACTTAGTCTTAGGTTTAATACCTTTACTTTGTTTAACAGATTCCTGCATAGTAAATAACTAATCGTGAATCATATTATTGTTCATTTCATTTAGTTTTGCTGCATTCTCTGCAAATCTGTCATTGTACTTACTTTTCTTTTTTGCCATCATTTTCTCACCAAGTTGTGCAAATGTTTCTTTTCTACCAGGTACTTTAAGCTTATCACTTAATACTCTACTGCCTTCAGGTAAACTAACTAAATTACTATCAGTAGGTTTATTATTCTCTGGTACTTTACTTATACTTCCGTCTGGAGTCTATATTAATTCACCATCATCTACGTAAGCTAAAGAGGAAGACATTCCTCCATTGGCCATAGTATCTGTATTCATCCCTATCATATCTTCATATGCTTCACTTTGTAGGTAATTAGTACCTTGTACAGCAGCTCTATTACTATATGCATTCTTTTTAATAGCAGCTCTCTTTCTACGTAATCTTCTATTACTAAATGCTCCAATTAGACCACTACCAAGGCTACCTTCATCATAATCCGTAAATGAAGTCATTCTAGCTTGTTCACCGGATCTACCTATTAAACCTATACCCGCACCTACCGCAGCACCGACTGGACCAGCAACCTTAAAACCAGTAGCTGCACCACTAGTTATATCACCTATAGACTGTGCAACAGCTTGTCCTCCTGTAGTAGCATTAGATTTCTAAAATGGTGTTATTAAAGTATTTAGTACATCAGGAGCATCTTCAAGCATATTGTTCCCAATTTCTTTAAATTGAGTTCCAAATGCATATGCTGGTACTTTTGTTTTCTTTTTACTTTTCATATTAAATTAATGAATTTCTATATGTTGTTGTAATCTGTGGTATTTCAAAAGTATGATCTATATCAGAATCTAACTCATAATCACAGATCATATACTTACCTCTCAGTCTAGCAGGTAGTGATAACTCATCTTCATTCTTATCTGCTCTAGGTACTGGGAATCTAAACGTATCTTCTCTATAATCAGTTATTATATGTTGCTCAGGAGTAATGATATTTCCTTCTTCATCAAGCTGCTCTTCAGTATGTTCTTTAATAGCTTCTTGATGTTTAGTACTGAACTTCATATAATCTATGATATCGTCTTTAATAGACTCTTGATTACCATCTCTGAACTCTCCTTGTAATCTAACATTATCAAATACTTTAGTATAAGGAGCATTCTTATTAATAACTATTTCTAATTTAGCTTTTCTATCCAAAGGAGTTAGCCCTATTACTCCAGTATCATGTATAGTATGCAATTCATTATCTTTTATTGCTACTACTCTATCAGAAATAGGTAACGACCATTTAGGGTTAAATGTATAGAAAGATGTAAATCTACCTAACTATTCATTAAATATCAATGGCTTATTAAGTACATTGAACCATACTTCATTATACTTTTTATCAAACAAAGACACGCATTTAGTTCTATCTTCTTTAATGTTTTTATTAAAGTAAGATTGTACCTGCTTTTCTTTAGATAACTAACTTACTTGACCTGTATAAGAACATATTTCGTTCTTATCATAATCGTACCAATAAAGCACATTATCTGAATTAATTATACTCTTGTCATTCTTAATAGACGAACCATTAGTAGTAGTTACGTAGTCGAATCTACTTAATATACCACCAGTACCTAATACTAGTTGATTTACATTATCGTCAGTAATAAGTGATCTTTCATTGACAGAAGCTACTCCTACTCCAGTATCTTGGAAATAGAACAGTCTATCTTTGAATACTTTTAGATTGGTTATGTCTCCCCACTGATTATCTACATCTAAATAATCAGCTACTTTGAATTTAGACCACTAGTCTATTACTTCATTATTAGTCTTAGCCTATGAAGTTAATATTCTATTAGTATACCTTACGTCTTTATCAGCATACATAGAATTAGGTACATATAATTTACCAGTATTCTATGCGGAATAAACAGAATTATATACAAAGTAAGGAAGATCTTGTACGTGTATATCCTACATCTAAGTAGGCTCTAACTGCAACCAAGAGTCTGCAAAATTTGAACTAGTTACCGTTCTATGAATCTGATCTCCGTGGAATAAATTCATATTAATAGAACTTTCAAATGGTATATAAGCTCCTATGTAATTTTTCATTCCATCCCATTCTTTAGCATCAGGTAATTGGAATAGCATAGTATTAGGATAATCTAATAAGCTTAGATAAGTATCTCCTCCAAATACATATTTACTATCATGTGCTGCTATACTTATGTATACAGAATTCTGTCTAGATGAGAATGTATTACCACCATATATAGAATTACCATCACGTTTAACGTTAAATACAGGAATAGCATTAGTAGAATCAAATGGATGGAGCTCTGGGTATTTGTTAGTAGGTACACTATTAAATCCAGAGAATACATTCTATAATTCTGGTACATGAGCTATAATACACGGACCAGCTGGACCTTGTAACGATTGATTATCATTGTGAATAAAGTCAGACATAGAGTAGTTAGTATAAGTTCTATTACCAACATTTATTCTTTTAGCTACTACATCTGGAGCCCCATACATGTTATAGTCTATGTTAGGTGGATATTTAGCATCTTCAATATATGATGTAGATTGAGATTGCCCAAATGTTGGAACGAAATATTTAGCTATTGATGCTCCACGGTATACCTTATTACCTCTACTATCTTGATAAGGGAAACCTACAGCAAGTACGTTAAGCCCCCATCTCTAGCCATAACCTACATATGGCACAGTATCTTGCTGCAATACTCTACCATCTATCTGAGTAATGTAATCCGCCGCAGCAAATATACTACGACTTACACTATTACCAATAGTATTACCATTTACATAGTTATCTTTAAAATCATCAAACTTGCTATCATTTACTTTACCACCTACAAATGGAGAATAGTATGAGCCTATACCATCTAAGTATACACTTCCTTCAAACAGTTTAGTTGCATCATCACCCTGTACACATATTTCTGGAGATACTAAACGTATATAATCATTTACTCTCATAGTAAGAGAGAAATTACCAATATCTTCCGCTGTACCTGTTGATATTGCTAATTGTTCACCAATCAAACTACAGAAGAAAGGAGTAGGTCTCATCTCCAAACTACTATCTAATTCAGATCCCTATCCTACATATTTATCCTGCTCTTGAATTCTATACTCATATACGTAACTACCTACTGTTTGCATAACTACAGTCCTATCACGTTCAGTTCTATCACAACGAACTATCTCGTAACTCACTGCACCTACAGGCATCTTCTTTACTTTAAATTCTATACCCAAAGCATTACCTATAAGAGTATTGTTCTCATATCTAAACGGAGGCATTTGAGAAGCATGAGGCATTCTAATATCACCTATCCAGAGTACAGGAGAAGCTGCAGATTTATCATTATAGAATATTATACCAAATCTATATATTTCATCTCTCTGATAGCCTCTATAATTAGCAGCTATATACGGATCAGCATAATTAGGTATATATGGATTATTCTTCTATTCTTCAGTAGGCTGTACTATTTCAGGCATTTTATTATCGCCTCTGTTTATATATCTAGTATTATTCCTAACCGTAGGTACATCCATACTACAGGATTGATTCAATCTAAACTTATCTTGTTTACTACTTAGATTTATATCTGTAGTTACAAAGGAATACTCTATATTAATGCCGTAACCACCTAATTCACCTTCCTTATTGTATATATATACATTCTAGGAATTAGATGCATCCTTTGTATACTTTGTGTTATTAAAAGGATTTATACAATCATGAGTAGTAGGAATACGTTTGATAGCTTCATCATCTGTTATAGACAGACGAATATTATTACTATCTAGACTAGATAACAGCTATACACTTCCTTCTGAATTAGCTCTATAAGCTCTAGCATCATAATCATTACCATCTTCATCTTCTGGTATCCAAGTATTCTCTGTTATATTAGCTGCAAATAGCCTGTTCTGCATCTTAGCAAGAGTCTACGCTATAAACTGATAACCAGTCATAGCATTAAATTCGTCTACAGATATATCACTTAAAGTAGCTCCATAATCTACATACTGTATATTTGTCTGACCGTCTGGTATATCTATTTCATCTACTATACTAATAGTAGGAGTAGAGTTATTCTGTTCGTAGAATATACGAATTACTCTTAATTTATTAAAGTCCTAAAGCTATAACTCAGTAGATAGCATTACTGATTTATTTGATGCTTTATTTAGACCAGTGCCTTTATATTCAGAACTACCTCGACTAGTTACACTATTAGTTAAGTGAATTAACTCGCTCATTGGAGAAGTAACAGTCTCAGTACCGTGTACATTAAAAAGCTAGTAACAATACGTTACCATTCCAGCTTTAAGATTACCTTCAGATAACCAACGGAACTTAAATGGTAATAAACTTACTACTGGAGTTATTTCTAATGAACCAGGGTTGATTATATTTCCATTCTCATCTATAAGATTAGAATTGTCTATATACTCATTACTCATTATGTTAACAATCTTAATAGGACTGTTTCCATCAGTAAAGTATATCTTTATGTTAGTATCTGATTCATAGTTACCTACAATACTTAGTGTGGGATTCTTAGATAAATCTTCACACAACCCTAGAGCTCCTTTACATACTAATTTGATTTGAGGCATATTACTATCAAACCCCATTAATCTGTATATTTTATTAATATTATCAGATGTTTTAGTTATTACTACCGCAATATCATTTATAGTAGTAGTACCTATTATCGTCTCATCTTTAGGTATAATAGTATCATATTTTCTAGGATTCTCTATACTTTGTAATACTCCTGTAGTTCCTCCATCATTAGTGATAACACGAACATCCTCAGCATATCTATACTGAGTATCCGGTATCAAATTTACGTCCTGGTCCATATTAAGGCCACCCGTAAATGTATTAACTTGTGCAGTATTACTTATCATATTAATCTTAATGCGCTATCTTGGTTATATAATATCTATTCTTCACCACTAGTACTAAAGAAAGTATCGTGGTCATTCATCTCTGGGTATAGTTTATGCCAGGTATTCTTTATCGATTCTATTTCATCTGGTCCTGGAGACATTGCTTCAGCATAGGCCTATTTGCGATAAAAATTCCAACTATTTCTCATATCATAGTAATCTTGTTGGCTTATCTATCCTTTTAATTTAAGGGGATAAAAGTGTTTAACTCCCAGATACCATAATAAAGCCTCCTTATAAGACTCTAAATCCGGTATCATTGGCATACTATCTTCATCTGTATATATAGCATAATAAGATATCTTAATATATCCCCTAGGTACATTAGTCATTATATAACCTGGCTTAGTCATATACTGTAAATCATAACTATACATAGTACCATCTTTATGCCCCATTCTGTTACCTAGATATCTACCGTTTGCTGTAGGCACCGTATTCTGGTTTATTAATGCACTTAATGTTTCTCTAAGGTTATTATCCTCATTTAACTTGTCTAATGCTTCTCTATCATTAGTAAGATTAAACATATTCTTAACCAATGGAAACATAGCTGCATCCTGTATCAACATACAAGCTTTACTACAGCATTGATTATCGTGAGATACACCAAAACTGGATGTTGCTTTTCTCATAGGTAACCAACCACCATTACAGCAGTATGAGTATGCTACCTAATCTAATTTGTATAAATCACAAGGTAATGATACTTGGTGGCATTCTATAGGTAGTACTTCTACCTTATGTTCAAACTACTATATAGCTCCAATTTTTAATATCCCCTCGAGTAGCCACTCTCTCCAATCTGATATTTTTATTTTATCTTCGGGTATATCAAAATCTGCAACAGCTTTCGCGATTACTGTCTTAGAGCTAATCATTCTGTTGTTTATCATATTAATCTAAATATTTCCAAAGGAATCCCTTCCATTTATAATTATTTTTTATAATGTCTCTAGCAAAATTTTTACGCTAGCCTATAGACTGTTGCGCTTCTTTTACAGATTCATATACACATATTAAATCTCCGTTTAATGTGTACTTGGCAACTTTTCTTTTTCTCTTCCTATAGTTATTCTAAAAAAGTTCAATATCCTAATCACTAAACTTCCAAATCAGATTTAAATAAGCGTGTCTACCGTAACTATTTATCGAATCTAGTATAGCAGGATTATATATAGCCTTTTTATAGAATTTATTGGCGCAAACTATACTTGGAAAAGTTACTACTATCTATTTAGTTATAGGATCTAGTCCTTGTACTTCTACCCTATGATATTTATCACTCCTAGTTTTATTAAATCCAATATCTGCACCATTAGAGTATTTGTTAATATTATATTCTGGTTTTAGATCTAGATACTTCTACTCAATATAAAGCAATGTGTCCCGAACAGGCTCACATACTTCTAATATCTGGAATACAAATGCCCCTTCTCCATACTTATTAAAAGCATTCTATAAATGTAGACTATGGTGTTTGTTATTTCGTAATAAGCATTTATGCTCGTGAAACCTGTTATAGAAATTATTAGTACTACCTATATAACGCTTATTATTCAATAAATTACAAATAGAATATATACCGGCAGATTTGGGCACTTTTTTTAATTCTTTAAACTTATAATTCGACATAGTCTCGCATCCTAGATTTTATAATTTTACATAATTCCCGTTTATTATCTCTTGAAGCTATAAACTAATACTTAGTTTTATTAGTAAGCAAACTGTCTTTCTTTGACCAAAAGAATCTATACTTATAATAATTACTATGGTCATTAAGTAGGTATACAGGCTTACCAGTTTCTTTTGTAGCTTTCCAGTCCCATCTAAGACTTTTGCCTGTAAATTCTTTTGGCTAATGTTTAATGATTTGTAAAGTACCTAATCTACATGGAAACTTGAATTCTTTACAATTGTACATCACCTCATCTCTAATGTACTAAAAATAGTCATTAATAATATTCTTATATGTCTATAAGTCAATATCGTATGGTGTATTAGGTTCTATGTACTATTTATAGCTTTCATAGAAATCAGTAGTAGTATAGCTCTTTCTCTAATATTTCATACATCAATTATTTATCACTAACTCTGTTCTATGTATCATCATGCGCATCATTGGTATCATCACTAGGCATAGTAATCATAAAACGTAATTCTCTCTCTAATATCATCTATGTAATAGTTGGTATCATTGCAGATGGTATAGGGAACTCACTATCTGGATCAAAGCAAGCGTTAAGCTCTGTAGGGTCTTCAGCTATTACATCTACACTGATATACTCTAGCTGATTAGAATCTCCATCTACGTATATTCTATTGTTTTTAACCCATGCAATATAGTCTTTACATGTAGCTTTTCTATACTTCTATAATTTAGCTTTAGTACGGCTACCTATCTAAATTATATTACCAAACATATCACGTACATTTATTACTCCAGGTCTATAGTTAAAGTCTATTAACTTAGGGAGTTCTTTATCTCCCACATAAGTAAAGTAACCTGGTACAGTTTCTTCACGATCTAAATGGATAGGTTCTATAGTAGTAAGATATAATTCGTTTATATCTCTTCCTTTATCTATGTCTTGCTTTATTAACATAGCTCTGTAACCTATAATCCACTTTTCAATTTGTGCTCTACTTAAATGCTCAGACTCTGCAATATTATTATTGCGAGCAATAAGTAGAATATTATCAATTAACTAGTTAAGTGTCATATCTTATTTCTAATAACGTTATAAGCCGTATAACGCATTTTAAGGCTGTTATAGGCACTTTCTATTATCAGTAATACAATCCTTTAATTTAAGTAATAGCGGTCTTAAAAGAGCTTAAAATAAAAAAGGTTGATCTTATTGACCAACCTTATCCATTGCATTCTTCATATCCTAAGGAAGCATTTCCTTCATAGGTGGTGGTACCATCTAATTAGCTTTCCTTATTATATTTTTTAATTCGTTAACTTCTTTTTGTAAAGCAATTATTTCATCATTTTCTTTTGCCGGCTTATCGTTTATTCCTAGCTTATCTAGGAGAGCCTAACACTTAGCCATTTCTTCATCACATTTAGCTATGGATTCTTTTCTTTGTTTATAAGTGTTATATTGATTGCGTACTATATTTATAATTTCCTATTCTTCCTCATAGCATTCCATTTCAGCTTGTCTGATCTTATCACACATAACGTAAATATAGTAGTACCACATCTTACCTTCATCAATGTCTTTATCATTGATCCAAGCCTTTGCCAATTCAACAAAATGCTTAGTGCTATTAGAATTAGTCATACTTATAATTACTTTATAGTAATCAGAATAAACCATGTTAAGTGCTACGAACCAATCATAACGGTTAAATCTGCTACCCAGATTTATTCCGTACTGACTAGCTAATGCGGTAGTTTCTTCTACAGACCAATGCGGTCCACGAGTACCATCCTCATTTTCCATTTTACTTACAGCTTTACGGGCATGTTCCTCATTGAAGTGAGGACCGTGTTCTGCTTCGTAAGCCTTTACACGAAATATTCTATGCATATTATTATTGATTAATATTATTGAATATATTGATTATCATTTCGGTAACTCTATTATACGAGTATCAGTTACCTTAATTATTGGGTTACTGTTAACTATCTGATATTTTTTGGTACGTATACGTTTCCAATCAAAGTGCAAGAACCTAATAAAGCCGTTACGGTACTTATTCTTGTATTCTTTCTTCTCTTCTACAAACAGAATCTATTGATTCTTAATATCTAATGTGGCTTTAAGGATTGAGTCCTTCCTACTAACTATGATAGTTGTTAATGGATTAATTTTAAGTTCTTCGTCGAAATCTATTAGCTTATGTTTTATAATAGTTCTAACTGAATCTTTAATCTCGGTATTGATTACATTTATATTAGTTAGGTTCTTGTCTTTGATTTTAAGCTTTTTCTAAGCATCCTTGGTTTCTTTTAATAAACTATCATTACTAGTATTTAATTCTTCTATAGTAAGCTATAGTACTCTGTTTAACTATTCCTTCTAGGACGCTAATTGTTCATAAGCTCTAACATTGTTAGTTATTCTGTCAATCTCTTTATTCTTTTTCTATAGCTAATGGTTCTAAACAAAAACAGTCGCAATAAGTAAACTAACTAAACCTACTGCGACTGCTCTGAAATTCCTTGTAAACCAATTAACTATCAGCTTTAGTATTGGAATCATCTGGTAATTCTTTATCTAATGTTATATCTAAATATTTCTCTCCTTTTGCTTTTATAACCTTCTTGAGTATTTTCCATATCTTCCATTGAGGATATAAGTCGCTAAATGATTCTAGTAACGACCAAAACTCAACTAAGGCTATCATTCCTGCTACTATTTCTACAGCATGCAGGTTAATAGAGGTTACTACCAGCTAATCTATTATTGACGCACTAGTTATTGCTACTGCTGCATCTCTAGTCTTCCATATAGTTTTCCATGCTTTATGTGATTCAATCTTAGGATGCCCATATTTTTTAGAGACTTTATAACCATAGATAGCATCAAGTAGTATCAATGCACCGACAGCAGTGATAGGAACCCATATAGGCGCGAATATAGAAAGTAGCCCAGTTATAACAGAAGCTACGCATTTATCCGCACTACTGAACATGTTCTTAAATATTGACATAGTATGTTCTCCTAATTGTTGGTAATTCATAGATAGTAGCTGATAATAAAAATCAAATAAGCCCTGACAGATTAAAAGGGGAGTAAAATCTGAGAGGGCTCGAAATTCCGTTTGAGATTATAATTAATAACGATAAGGTTTATTTAAGGTTTCTATTTTGAAAATCTTCTTGCATAAACTAATAGCTCTTTATAGCGTAATATCTTCTTTAGTAAGTTAATACCATTACAATGCTTAAGCCAACCTATATGACTACACATTTCTTGTTTGTAATCTTCTACTGTCGTGCATCTTCGCTTTCGTTACCAATGCGTTCAAGAAGCATGTCATATTTTACCAAGAGGTAAGGTTCAGCCCTTGATTTTTTGTCAGTTATAATTTTTTACGTATTTCAGTGTCCTGACATTAGCATTGGAATTGTCTAACTCATTGTTAGAATTCAAATTGAACAAACCTGCATTAGACTCATTGTCTGAGTTACTGCTGATTTACTCACGACTGCAACCTTTTGTTGGTTAATTAAAACCAGTTTTCTTCAGATTCCATAGAATCTATCTGTTCGTAATCTTCATCATCTAATTCCAGTGTTGCTGGAGCTGCCGGTAAAGCGGGTTCACCATAGAAGGTAATTCGAGTCCCGGCAGTAGTACCGGAAGCGCCCAACCCAACGCTAGAATACAAACAGAACAAACCCGCAGCAGACCCATCGGCCGAGGCACCGCCGATCAGAAGCGTTCTAGGTGTAGCTACAGCACTAGTCCAGTGATAATCACAATAATAAGTTGTAGAACTTGCCTCATTACCTACTATAGCTGGGAACAAATCCGCCTAATTATTATTAACGAGTTTTTTCACATATTGACTAGCAATTGTACTTTCCTTAAAGTCTTGTAACTCATAACCTGCTGTAATTAACTGTTCTGCAGTAGGATTAGTTCCTCCTTCAAATGTACCAAACTTAGTATAATCTTTGCAGATGTATACACTATTATCAGTACCAGCAACTACTACATCAATTACATTCTTCCACACATGACCAAATGGATTCTCAATACCACGGTATCTAGGAACATTAACTACCTTAGTACCAGTAGACGTACCCTCTGCATTAGTATTAGTATGTGTATATTCGATTATACCAGTACCGTTACCTAATGAATTAGTAGTACCGCAAGGTACAAATGAATAAGTAGTATCTCCATTTACAGTTACAGTTCCTGAAGTTACTCCATCACCCAAACCACCTTGATGATAACCTTCTGCAGTTAAATTAGCATTAAATGCTTTCTGGATATTCAATGTAGCATATTCTACTACGAATAACCAAGTAAGGTCTCTGTGAGCATCATAAGTATAGATATTCCAGTTATTAGTACGATTATTCCCTCTAGCAAAGGTTTGGAATTGGTTTCTAGTTTTATTTACTACAGGTTTCAGTTTAAGTGTTGAAACAGCAATTGACCTAAGCGTATTCTGTGTATCTACACTACCCGTATTAATAACACCCTCATACGATCCAATGTATTTCTTTTCTACTTTGGTATAACCGGGGAGATTATATTCGCTCATACGAATCTCAACCGTATTGTCTGGAGTAGCTACTAATAATCTATAATGCTCTGGTATTTCTACCATTATTTCAGGAGCTCTACCATTACTATCATCAGTTACAATAACACCATCCTCCCATTCATCCCAATTATCAGCTTTTAGGTATCTTTTAGTATTATCATCATTATTAATAGTACAACCTCTCATCTTACTCTGGATAGGAAGTGTTCTGTGCATTTCCATATTACCAGTACGTACACCATCAGGACTAGAACTATTAGCTAAGTCAAACTTAACTCCATACCACAGTTCATTCTCATTTCTACTGAGCTTACCAATCTCTTCATCAAGAGTAACAGCTGCACTTATAGCACTAGGACTATTTGCTAAGTAATTAGTACTTGATAAGTCAGGCATTTCATTAGCTTCAGTTAAACCTACCTTATCATTTACTTTAAGTAAAGTAGTTCTAAGTTCTGTAATATCTTCATTTAATGCATCTTCTAAACTATCGATATTACCTTGTAATTCTGTATCCTTAGCTTTTAATTCGTTTACAGCTGCTTCTCTAGCAGTCTTCTCATCATTAATAGCATCGGGAAGAGTCTCGTTGATAGCTAACTTTTCAGCACCGGTCATTAAACCAGCAACAGTATTAGTAGCAGGAGTAATAGTAATATCAGCTAAAGTAGACTGTACATATTTACCGCCGCTCTTTTCTACTCCAGTAAGACTGATAGTAATGTTATTAACATCAGTCTAGTCTAATTGGAATGTACTCAGCAAGTTATCAGGCATAGAGTTAACTACATTCTCCATAGCTTTACCCTTACCACCATCATAAGCAGTGCCAGTGATATCACCAATGATAATAGCGTTAGAGTCGATGTGTACCCATTGTGAACCAGACCATCTAAACTGATAACTTACTTCACCAGGAGTTACATTAACATAGATTTTATCTCTCTCACCTACAATAGGAGTTTCGTGTTCAGCGTCTGCATACAACTGTATATTCTGAAGTACTCCAGTAGGAGATACAGTATAAGTAGCATATGCATCCATCACATCATCAACGTATGAAGGTAACTGACTAGCAGGTACTTTACCATTATCATCAAGTTCAGCAAGACCATTAGGTTGACCCTTTAATGCTTTGAAGTCTTGTAAGTCTTCATTTACATCATCAATCTTAGTATCCAGTCTATCTACTTGAGCTTTTACAGCAGCATCACCTTTATTAATAGCATCTACTATACTACTGCCTTTAAAATAGTTATTACTACTATTATCAGGCAGAGATATAATGTCACTATTCTTATCATAGTTTAAACCAACAGATTGTACAATCTCTTTAATGTGAGTCCATTGGTCTACATTAGCATCTCTGTTTAACGGTATCCATTTCTTAAGATCAGGACTATATGACTTAATAACATTACCAGTACTATCTGTTGCTAAGTCAATCCAGTAAGAAACCTCTTTAGGATTTGGAGCATACTTAGATGCTATGAAATTAGGATTTTCTTGTTTAACCATATTTGCAAATATTTAATAATTAAATAATCTCCTGTTCTGGAGTATCGTATTCTTTCTATCTCGTATATTCATCATTGGAACATACAATATTGTTTTCATTATGTTATTGGATTTAATGCTACAACTTGACCAGCTTCAGTCTTATCAAAGTAATTAACTACAGCAAATTCCTCATCTGCTGCCTAACCGTCTCTACTGCTTATATAACTCCTAATAAACTGCTGACCTCTCTTTTCACTATTACCCGCTACATATCCATATCTGAATGCAGTACTTATACTATCATTGTATATAGTGCCATTCTCATTCATAGCGATTACTTTAATCTATCCTTCCTCAGTCATAGTATCAGTATTCAGACATCTAACAGATCCTATTATTATATCTCCGTCTACATTAGTCTAATCATTCCATGTCTTATACTATTTACCATTAAATGTAACATAACCATTAACGGAAGTACTTAAAGTACCTTTATGTATAAAGTCTCTCTATATCGTTAAATTGGGCATACCTTCTACGCTATCATCTACAGGATTAATTTTATACCATCTATCAACGTATTTAACAGCCTCTCCAACCCATATTTTATTAGGCATACCTTCTTCAGACACCCAACCATCTTTATCAGCGAATACAAATGATTGACCTGTTACTCCCATATCACTACCCTTCATTTGATATGCTTTTACTATAACTCCTCCTTTATAAGCAGTACATTCAACAGTCACAATACCGTCATTTTTATCTCCAAACCAGTTTCCTCTAAGCTATACAATTAACTATTCCGGCATAGTTAAACTAGGATCATTAGTATATACATCTTGTATGGATTTAATGTCTACCATTACACACTCTGCTCCAGATTGAGTGTTATCGCCTCCCCAGTATAAAAACGGTTGAGTTCTATTTTCAGACGAACCCCAACTCCATCCTACTATTTCACTAGGGATACTAGGAGCGTTAGTGATGTTAGTACCGGTATCAAAATCTCTACCGTTAGAATCAGTCCATATGAATCTCAACTATATACTATTGAAATCATAGAAGTAAGCTACATCATCTCTAGTAGGCCATATATGATTTACTCCATCAAATACATCAGATATATTAGTATTGCCTACAGTTCTCTTTTGTAGGGGAACTGCTCGTCCCCCTGCTATACCTAACTCTAACATTATGCGCTCTCCTCATCAATAATATTATAAGTCATACCTGCTACTTTAGTAAGCTAATTATATTCAGCTTCAGTACCAGTCCATATAGGTAATGATATCTTACCGTTATTAGCACTAGGTCTGTCTCTTATACACATCTCCGAGCCCACGAGACCGATCAGTATCTCGTA
>ENA-OYXI01000258-OYXI01000258.1-human-gut-metagenome-genome-assembly--contig:-NODE-258-length-29087-cov-24.265741_pt1 | contig 29087 bp, 15 predicted proteins | sample MGYA00244217_ERZ653421 | MGnify/ENA primary metagenome ERZ653421 (study PRJEB26926, sample SAMN06165148) | human gut metagenome | biome: ENVO:00009003; feature: ENVO:2100002; material: ENVO:00002003... | reverse complement strand
CTTTCTTTTCTGTCATAATTTTTAAAGTTAGTTCTAAATATATAATAATGCGTATTAGCAAAATGCTTCACGTTTGTTGTTTGCCATAAATTCATCAATGTCTGTTTGGGTGTACCAATACTTATCACCACATTTACTGTAAGACAACAAACCTTTATAACGATACTTGCGCAGTAATTTATCTTTGATTCCAAGCACCTCACAAATTTCCTTATTTGTGTATATCTTCAAGTCTCTGTCTTCTCTGGTATTATGAATCTCATTTATACCATTATCTAAAGCCATTATCAAATCATCAACAATAATATTATCAACCTTCTTAAAATATTCCTTCATCCAATCTTAATTTAAATTTTGAAGGTTGTATAGTGATACTTGGAAAAAGTTTGTCTTCTATACACTTTGATGTTGAAATTCCTATAGAAAAAGGTTCTTATAAGGCGCTCCTTTGGGATTACGCTTGAAAATGAGTACTTTTGCAGCCAATTAACATAACAACAGGCAATATGGAAATTACATATACTGACGATAAAGGAGAATCTGTTGAGATTATCAACCACTATATAGAAATACCATCTTATATAAAAGAGTTTGATGAGCAAAAGTCATTTCTGAATATAAAGTCAGAAGATGTTGCAATGCTATTCCATAGTAATAAGCCGATGTCAAAGGCTGTGACTATAGGGCGTTATCAGATGTTTTTGAAGATGGATTTAGATAACTTCATGCACTCAAAGTTTGCAGATACGATACATAGAGTATTTGCAGACTTTCAGCATGGTTTTTATACTAATCTGTATAAGATTGGAGATAAAACCATAGACTCCTTTATTGATGTCATTCAAGAGTGTCATGAACATATAATTAATTCATGTACGAGACAAGTTGTTATAAATGATGATAGTTATGTGTCCACATTATTATACTTGAGAGTCTGTAGTGCTTTACGCAAGAAGTGGAACAATGAAGATGTAGAATATCTTGCTCCTTTCTTTGCCTTTAAGAAAGACGCCTATATAAAAGTCGGTGTTTTGACTCTTGACGACAAAGAATTTGTTGCAAGTCTTATTTCTGTAATGAAGGCACAGGACGAAAAGTATCGTAAAGAGATATACTCTGCAATACTTATATTGGCATATATATATGATGCGTCATCTTCTTCGGCTAAAGTTGTTGATGCTTTAAGATCGTATTCATATAAGTCAAAAGGAAATTCTATCTTTCAAGGTTTCGAGAAAAATGACGAGAATAATATTCTAACGGCAGAAGAACTTGCCGTGTTTAATGGTTCTTGTTTGTCAGAAGAGGATAAGCAAGCTGTAAGAAACAGAATGTCCAGATTTGCGCAGTTTCAGAATAGTCAGATTATTCAGAAGAGTCTTGGTCATTATGCCATTGAACGAAGAAAAATTAAACTCAGTATGCTTACACCACAAGAGTGGCTGGACATATTCATAGATCGAGTAAATGAATTAAGAATCAAGAATGAATATCCTGCTAATGTTGATATTGAGGATGTCAATACTCCCAAATGTTATTTCGCATTTCTGGTTGAAAATATATCCGAGGATAAAATAGAGCTAAGTAATGATGAACCTCTTGTTAATGGCTTGTTGTATCTTATCTACATCAAAGGATATAAGGATATTGCGTACATAGCTAAGGAGATTCTAATCCTTAACTACATTATTGACCATATGGCTGATGCGGTGATGTCTTCTGATTCAGAAGTAGCACTGAATACAGCCATAGAAAAGGCTCTTGACTTCATTGATGTTGTCTTTACAAGTAAATTTAGATGTAAGACTTATTCTGATGTGGAACTGAAATCAAAATTCAAGCAGATTCTTAAAGACAATGAACTCTGTGATAAAGTCTGCAAAATAAGTCCCAACAAGTTTGATGGTGGTTTCAATCTTGTTCTTGTATACAACATCATCGGTCTTTTCAGAGACATAAAACTGATAAATGGCGGTATCTCAACCATTGCTACGGCGATAGCCGTTAGTAGAAATCAGATAAACGAGAAGGGAAAAACTCAAATTAGAAAAGAATATATTTCCAACTGGAATATAGAAATAGGAGAACATAAACAGACCGAATTAAGCAAAAATCTGATAAAACGATTAGAGGCGATTTACCTCTAAAAAACTGGGAATAGAATTCCCAATTTCATATAAAGTAGGAAGGTTTATCATTTGGTAAACCTTCTTATTTTGTTTATATACAAGCAGTTATATCGCTTGCTAATATTGGGAATATTTCAAGAAATTCCCAACGTCTTCTCTAATAGAAATCCCCCATTTTTTATATGTAATTTTGTAATATCTTTTAAAAAATGGGGGTAAAACATCTAATTTCCCCTAATGTTTAATTATTAAAAAAGTACTATTATGAAGGCAAAGAATTTTAAGAATGGAGTAAGCGTAATCATTAAAAGTGATGACCTCAATCTCAACGATGTGGTAGTTAATCTTAATAAGGAAACAAAAGAAGTACGTGTTTTCCGTAAGATGGAAGATGGTACCATTAAGGAACTGAAAAAGGTTCGTTCAACTAGAATATCACATACTAAATCTGAGACAACTTCTGTAAAGGACACAGAACCTATCACAAGTGAGTCCCATAATATTAATAAGGTGGTACCCGCTGATGAAACGAAGCGTCAAGTGAACTGGAGAAAATTCAGAGCGAATATTATCAAGGAAGGTGGTATAGACACCTACATGAAGTCTCGTCGTGAAAATAATGTCGTAGAGGAGTTACTTTTGAAATATCCAGACTTCAAGAGGGGAATGAAATTATATGAATCAGGAAGTCGAGAAGCATGGATACTTATTTCAAAAAGGAGTCTTGAAAGTGTTCGTCGTACATATAAAAAGTTCTTTATAGACTTAGACTCTCTTCTCGCAGCATAATTTTCTACATATAAAATAAACTTTTCACACATCCTTATATATAAATGATTGTTGTGGAAGAAGTGCGCTTTAAAATAAGTAATAAAAAATTAGGATGTAAGGTGTCTCCAAAAGTACACCTTTAAAATTAAATCAAATGATTATATACAAAGGACAAAAAACAAGGCCTGTAGAGTTGGTCAAAAAGTATCCAAAGTATGAATGCCTAAAGTTTGATACTTTAGGACAGGCTGCCAGATTTTTAGGTGTAGAGTCTTCATATTTAAAAAGTTATCTGGATGAAGGCGTTGAATACATGGGTAAGTACGGGTATTATATCCATAAGCAGGAAAGACCAAGAGAACCGGAAAACATAAACGCTTTGTTTTAAGCGAAGAGGTTAGAGGTGTCCCTCTTGTTGTACACCTTATTATATATGCACACAATGAGTTGCATTAAAATGCCGCATAATAGATTTGTGTTGTCTGCGGCAATCAGATTATTCACTAGACTTAAGTAAAAACAATTATGGAGTAGGGTGCACACTCTCCTTAATTGTTTTGAACGAGCCACAAAATAAAGATTATAACAATGGAAAGTAATAACATGCAGAGTCAAGTGTTGGATGGTTCTGCGACAATTAAGGGAGGGTCTGACTCTATGAGACTTTCATCAGACTCTATTGATAATGAAAAGGAGAATGTCTCTAAGTTTATGAATTACGAAAACGGATATTTCTCATATATCCGATTAGGGCAAGAAGGAACATGTAGATACTACGAAAATATTGACTCTGCCTATCATTATGCATTACAGGAATGTGAGACTCGATTAAAACAAGGGATATATGGAAGTAGAATGTCGTTCATCGTTACAGGTCCAGATCATGCACCGATATTTAATGGTGAACCCAAAAGAAACGGAAAAATAAAGTTCTCCATATATAATGGTAATGGCACCTCATATCTCGCAACTATTACAGACGAACACAACAAATCATTTTTTCAAACTAATATTAATGCTATGAAACATACAGAAATTACAACAAGCAACAGAACAGTCACAACAAACAAGGTGTCTTTCACTAATTCGGAAGATGCAGACCTTATCAATTTCAATGCAAGCATCTTCATAGACAAGAATATCCTTACCGAAGATAATGTCAAATTCTTGTGTCTTTCAAAGGAGTCTGCTCAAAATATGGCGAAAATAGTACAAGAGACCGCCCTTGCTAACAAAAATGCAGACAACGAAACATTCATGAAGGCTATACATAAAGTCTCAAAACGAATGATAACCGTAACAAAGAGACTGGCTTCCGGCAAGTCAACTGACGATACTCATTGCAGTATGCACGATGATTTGCTTTATTGTGCTGCACATTGTAAGCTACATGATTCTTTGTTTGACGGATCAAACACTTGGAGAAAAACACCGGGCAAACTCAATTATAATAAACTGGAAGATGCCATTATTGATATGTATGACCGAGGGCAGAAGATGCTTCTTGAAGTTTCTGAGAAGAAATCGAAAAAGATGACAGACGAAACAACACATACAAAACGAGAGATTACGATAATAAATGATTATGGGCGTCAGACATTCAATGATATTGTACAAGCAGTCACCTCTACTATTATGACTTATGCAAAACCATCAGAAGACACATTATTCTATTTGAATATGAAAGGGTCAACACTTGATTCAGAAGTCAAGTCACTGACCAATAATGTAGTAACAGTAACACAAAACAACAACCTGATGATATTCAAGACTATTTCAGATATTTCAGAAGAGATGAATGTAAGTGACTATACGGACAATGACACACTCAGAAAAGATGTGCGTACAACCATTGCAAAACTTATTATATGTGCTGCGCTGTCAGATAAAACACGCCAACTTATTTCAAGTGTAGTTGATTTGACCTCTATTGAAACTTTCGTCAGTTCATCGTTTAAGATGGTTGCCTAATTATCTAATTATTAATCCGACTGTTTGAAGATCAGGAATGGTTTTCAAACAGTCACTAAAAACAAATAAAGCAAATGAAAAGCATAACAATGTTCACCCTTTTCAGTGGGTATGAGTCTCAGATGATGGGACTTCTTAATGCCGTAAAGAAATTTAACAACCGTTTCAAAGCAGAACTTGTTGGTTGGTGCGAAATTGACAAAGCTGCACGACTTGTACATAATCTTGCATTTCCTGAATATGCAGACAGATGTTATCCAGATGTAAGAGAAATTGATTGGGACAAAGTCTCGGATTTCGATATACTTTTCTATTCTAGTCCATGTCAGAGTGTTAGTCGAGCTGGGGCACATGGCGGTATAGAGAAAGATTCAGAAACTAAGTCTGCGTTGATATGGGAAGTAGAGAGAGCCATTGCTGTAAAACGCCCGAAATGGCTAATCTTGGAGAATGTGGAAGGACTGCTTGACCCTAAATTTATGAATGACTATTTGTTATGGACGAGAACAATTTCAAGCTATGGTTACAAGAGTGTATTCAAAGTCCTTTGTGCAGCAGACTTCGGAATACCACAGAACAGACGAAGGGTGTTTTTAATTTCTAAGAGAATAGACAAAGATGAGGATTTTAATTTTGAATGGCCAAGTAAGTTACAGGAAATGCCCAAACCTGAGACGCTGCTTTCAGACAGAGTTGATGATGACTATTATCTCAGCAAGGAAGAGACAGATACCTTTGTAGACCTTATCAAGAATGCGACATATGGATACACGAGTTCTATAGATGCGAATGTTGGTTATCCGACTAAATTTCTGACTTCTCAATTAGACAAGCGTATTTCCGTAATGGTGTCTCCATTATGTAAGAATGGTGCTATACCGACACTAATGACAAGTATTCAAGGCGGCAATCTTACATCATTGACAGGATGCCGAAGAGAAAAAGCACCATGCGTTATAGAAGTTTGGACAGGCAAGAAAGGTTTGCAACCTCAGAGCCTAAAAAGTCAAAAGGTATCATGTCAACAAGTTAAGGCAGAAAGAGAATGTGCTGACAGGGAGCGCATCCTAAAATTAATAGACGGCCTTAAAGATGGTCAGTATCTCAGAATTAGGCGACTTGCCCCTGATGAATGTTTCCGATTTATGGGTGTTGAACAATTCTACATCAATAGAATATTGAGTCCTTACGAAACATTAAAGAAAGAATGTTATACAGAAGAACAGATAACGAGACTTATGACCATAGATGGTCGTAAATGCAAGACTTCGGACTATTCTCTATATGGTAGAGTTGGAAACTCAATCGTGGTGAATGTGTTGACAGCTATCTTTTCCGCTATCATAGAGCAATTTCCAGACTCTTTTGATGATGTCTACGAAACGTCTCCAGAAGAATTGAGAGCTGCAAGGAAACGAGAAAGTCAACGTAGGTATTATGAAAAACATAAAGAAGAAATACGCCGTAAAAGCCGTGAATATCATAGACAACAGCGAGCTAACAAAAAGAATCAATAAACAAAATGTGTAACTTTGTAGAGACCAGACAAATGGTCTCTACATTAAAAATAAAAAGAATATGAGCAATATAACAAAAGAAATAAACGGTAAGGAATATACATTCGATGTAACTACACTCGACATCAAACTTGTTGATTATGGTGGATTCTATGGTACAGACATCAGAGTAGACGTAAAGGTCAAATGCAATAATAATGAAGATGAATTCTCTGTAGAGTTATGTTATCCTATGGGTGATGCATACGATTATTATAGTGAGATGGACTATGCGGACTTAGCTGAGATGTTTGGTGAAACAGCCGAAGAAATAGAGTCTGATTTCTCTGCATGGTATGACAAGCATAGTGATAAACTTGAAAAGGATTATGTCAATCTGTTTATTGATGAGTGTTTTTGGGAAGATGAAGAACCTTTTCAAGAAATGGTACTCGACGAATTGTTGAGTGATAAGAGTGACAACAAAGACGAATTACTTGCCCTCATTGTTTCAGACTCCGATGAAATAACGACTATAGAAACAGACGAAGATTTCATGTATATCCCTGATTTTATGGACGATGAAACAACAGATGAAGAGTTCGAAAATATCCTTGAATACAGAAAAGGGTATCCGTGTGATGGTTGGGGTGCTCCTAAGGAATATAAGTTATTTACGGTTATAGTTAACAAGTATGTGAGGTTTGAGGTAGAGATGTATCTCAGCAAATATGCTGCATGCAACTATGAAGTAGGTGTCGGTTGGGGCAATATATTCGAGTATGCCAATGACATGCTTTCAAAGTTTTTGTCACGCGAGAATATAAAGACGATCAAAGACTTGAAAGACTATCTGGCTAACAATGAGAATAGAATATTGTTGGAAGATTGATAGTTATTCAGAATGACCATTTGTGCGTGTTGCTCCGCCTTTTACGGTCTTTCACTACGAAATAAAATGATCGAAAAGGTTGACACGGCAATATAATCACTTGAAACTCAGTACGTCTTGTTCCTCTTCAACGAGGACGAATACTAATCGCTCAAAAAGCCATGCGAACAGCTTAAAGCGTTGAATATAAGCGGTATAGGAATTGTACAACAACATTCCTATACCGCTTTTCCCGTTCTTTTACCGCCCAATAAACTGCTCAAATAAGTATATTTTGAAGAATTAAATGATCAATAATCGGTACTTTCCGAATTCTTTCTTCGCTGATCATTTAATTCTGATAAACTTTTCTGCTATCTTCGCGTATATAGTGCATAAATCCAAAACGGTCACTAGGATTTCTCTGTGTCATACGGCAAAGAGAAATCCTTTAATTTTTCCTATAATGCGTTTTCTGAATTTTACCGGAGCAATAATTTAAAAATCATTGTGAATATCTATTGATTTTAATTCGTCAATTAATAAATTGCGAGCATAATTCAAAGACTGGGTTAATTGCAAATCGTTGTATTCTCTTTCTATATATCCATTAGGGAACGTGGTTTCTATTCTAATTTTCTTTATACCCTCATGCAATAATACTTCTAATTGGTTACCTGATAACTCACAATGCACACCAGAAATGTATTTTTGATATACTTTCTTATCCAATTTACAATCGTATCGCCTCGTGCCATTTTTTTTTGTAGATGCCTTTAATTCTATAACATTCCCTTTAAAAGTCTTAAACAGCACTTTTGCATCATAAGGCAATATGACTTCAAAGTCGGTCCATGGGACACAATGAATCATCCATACATTTTCTGAAACACAAACGTTATAACTCAAATAATAATTAATAGGTACAGTGTCGGTTATATCACCTATAAGAGTCATAGTAGTTTCAGCGCCTTTACCTCCTTGTAGTAAATATCTTCTGGCAATTTTTACCTGAGCGCTTATATCGGTTATACCTAATAATTGCGCAATAAGAACGGACAATATGATTTTGAAGTATTTCATAATGCAAAGTTAACGAATTCCAACGAATATTAGTGTCTCTTCCTCCATAATTATGTAGCTATAATTTTGGCATAGCAAAATTTTCTATGTCAAATACAGCATACAATCTCCACCTCAAAGGGTATGTCAGCGGTGCCGCCTTCGACCGCAACACTATTAACTCCATGCTCGCCGTCAACGACAGTAAGCGTGTCAACGTCCTTAATGACTCGCTCAGCGGTTCACATCTCAATCGACGCAGGGGTTATGTAATAAGCAAATTTAACCCGCCAATTTTTCGTAAAGTTAGTCCACCAGTTTATTTTTCTTTGTTTTTATCCCAATATCGGTCATTAAGAAAATGACAAGATTTATTCTAATGACCAATTTGGGATAAATCAAATTTAGATAATTGTATATGGGAAGAATATCGCGAAACAATCTCTTAGGCTATAGTGGAAATGGTGGAGAAGCACAAATATTTCATACATTAAAAAATAACAGCATATTGTACTCATTTTCAGATAAAATGCATTATCTATGCTTTCGGATTTTGTCACAAGTGACATTTTTTGGGAATATAAGTTGATCAATAATCGTGACAATCCATCATAACTCTTTGGAAATCAATTGTGCATTTCCTCTTCAACGAGGACGAATATTAATCGCTTTGGGCTGTGCTGATGCGGCTTGAGGCAAGATAATAATAAGCGATATGGAGATTTCTGTTCGGAGATTGCCATATCGCTTTTTTCATACATACCGCTACCTTTTATTAATAATATCCTTCACTAAATAACAAGAAACAACGATGAGCCGCACTACTTCCGACTTCTTCACTGCCCCTAACGGTTTGACAACTAACACTTACAGCGACTTTGAAGAGATTGCTTCTTCAAAGTATACTGTTATCGTGAAGGCAAGGAAGTATGGTCAGTGGTTTGTGCTGAAAGCACTTGCCGAGGATTATCGCGGAAGAGGACAGTACGAATCGCTTTTGACTTCGGACTGTCCGACTCTGACAGCTATGCCATTCTTTTAAAGCATTCGAGCGTACTGCTACCAACCGCAACTCTGCGGAGCCTGCCTCAGCAAAAGTCTCGCTCGATGATTTGATGGTGGAGATGGACAACGGAATAGCCGAAATCATGAACCCGTATATAGCGAGGGTGAAGGCAGGCATCAAGGAATACGAGCAAAATGCCATCTTGGTGGAGATAAGCGAAAAGATGGAGAGCTACTGCAGGTCTTTCTTCTCAAGAGATGATTTGGGCGATTCGTCCGTCATCCTTATGCATGAATTTGAAAGGTATTTTAAAGATAGAATGGACGGCCCACCTTTATCTTTGCATTGTTAGCCCGCTCTACCACGAACTGCTCGTTGCCAGTGTAGCGGAAAAGGTGGTGGCTGGGCTTGTAAAACGCAGTGGGAGAGGGATATGAAAACTGGAGTGCGAAAAAAAGTTGAAGAAAATGTGCATTGTATTAAAAAATATACTATCTTTGCAAATGACAGGCTTTTGCGCCTGCTTACTGACTAGACCTTGAGATTTAATTGCTCCCTATGTGTGCTTGTTCTGTAGAACATGAATAGACTGAACTAAACGAAAACTTATTAAAATCCCCGAAACTAAAAGCTAACTAAACCCGTAATTAAATAAAAAACTAAACCCGAATTAAGTAAAAAACTAGACAACCCCAGAAACCATAAACCCTAACTGTGCAATAATAGACGTTGATGCCCCTGCACAAGGAGTAGGCTGCAACGTTATACGCCGTCAATGTATCAATCAGAATAGCGTTCACGCTGTCAATGCAGAAGTTGGAATAGAGGTTTAAGGCACGTCAATACAGAAATTAGATAGAAACAACATAAACAATCCAAAAACTCAACACAATGAAAAGAACGCTTATCACTCTGGGTGTGTTCGCAGCCGTTCTGTGTACACTCGCCTTTGCCGCAACCGGTCAAGGCCCCATCAGTCAACTAAAGCAAATGTTAGGTTCTGCCTCCCAAAAGCAGAGCAAGTCGCTAAACGACATGAAGATAGACGAGGCGAGTCTCGCCTTGGCGAAGTTCAAGGTGCCGGACAAGGGCAAGGCTGCCGGCATGAAGAAGCTGAAGAGCAGCCAGCAGACACAGACAGTCGACTTGTGGAAGTTCGATGACGGCACATCGCTGGCGTTCAGTGGCAGCCTGAATATTGATCTTGCCTCCAATGTCATAGAGATTACGGGTAGCGATCTCAAATTCAACGCCCTGCTTACGAAGCAAAAGGACGGCGTAGACTCATGGGTAGCATCGTATAAGAACATATACAGCTTCAGCGGTCGGCTGGAGGCTGACGGCGACGCAGTCGTACTGCCTTGCATTCTCTATCAGTCTGAAGATGGCAGTGCGCTGCATATCAGCAATTCGATGGAAGTGACGCTTAGCGCCGAGAACAACTATACAAGCGATTTCTTTGTAGACACTTGGGTGCCCGATGGTCGGATAATGTATCTTGCATTCATCGTTCAGAAGAGCGACAAGAGCACCGTCATCAAGTCGCACAACAACGCGTTCTATTCTTCTCGCGAAATTCTCGTGGCAGAGAAGTGGAGCGCCGAGAAGGATCTGCCCGGTCTTGGCATCACCAAGGACATGGCAGACAACGCCTACACCATAGTATGCCCCGACACCCTGACGACGCTCGGCCTGTATCTCGCCGGCGATACGTTGTGCATGGTGGGCATGAACACCACAGCTACCTCCGTTGTAGCTCCAAGCAGCGTGTTTATCAACGACAAGGAGTACCCAGTAAAACTGTTCGGCAAACCGAAGTTCAACTCGTTCGACTGGTCGGGCTCGCAGAGCGTCACCGCGCTCAACCTCAGCAATGTGAAGGATGTGAATCTGCTGTTCGGCGGTTCTTCCGTAACCGACCTCTATCTATCCACCTATTGCTCGATTAACAGCTACGGCTATCTGGGCGATATCTATCTGCATCTGCCTTACGGCTATTTGCGCTCTCAGTATAAGAACTTTGGCTTCAAGCGCATCCTCATCGGCGAGGAGCAGCCCGAGTATCCCGAGTCGGCATTTGACGCCGCATGGATCATGCCCGGCGAGCGCGAGGGCGACTACTTCGGCGTAATGAACAACGCGGGCTACCTCAACCTGGTTGAGATCATCACGCAGGAAGAGAGCGTAGTTCTGCCGGCTACAAGCAGTTGGTATGGCAACAAAATATACATCACACAGTTCGGCGCACAGCACACCGCCACTCCGGAGGCGCTTTACGCCAAGGCGCCCAACCTCAAGTCGGTTGTTCTGCCCGAGCGCTGTCAGAAACTCTTTGTCGACTGGGAGGCTGCGCCTTTCACCGAGCTTCACATTATGGGCTCTAAGCCCGAGACGCAGTACGCCCTGCCTTCGGGCATGAGCGTGTACATCGCTTCGCAGGAAATCTACAACGACTTCAAGTACGACGACGCATGGAACTCAGCCGAGCTGAAGCCCGAAGGCTGGGAGCTGAAGAAGCTCGAGGCGATGTGCGCCGACAGCCTCACCACGCTCGAGTTCGACTACTTCGACGGAGAGCTCGGCGTAGTGGGCATACGCACCACAGCCGCCACCGTCACCATCCCCGACAGCGTCGTGCTCGACAGCGTGAAGCACAAGGTGGAGATATTTGGCAACGCAAGACTGAACCGCTTCGACTGGTCGGAAGCACAGAGCGTGACCACGCTCAACCTCACGAATGTGGAGCAGCTGTATTTCAACTTCGAAGGATCAGCCATCACCGACCTTTTCTTGAGCGGAAACTTCTCAATTAAGCGAGAAGCCGACCTGAGCCAGATTTATGTGCACATGCCTTACGGTGTGAATCGCAACAACTACGGACACCTCGGCGCAAAGCGTGTGCTCATAGGCGAGGAGAAGTCGTTCTATCCCGAGCCGAGAATCCAGGATAGCTGGGTGATTGCAGGCGAACGCGAAGGCGACTACTTCAGCATTATGCAGAACGGCGACCGCTTCTGTGTCGTAGAGATATTCACTGAGCAGGACAGCATACAGCTGCCCGAATCGACACCGTACGAGAATGGTAGCGTCATGCAGATCGCCTCTGCCGGCAACAGCAGCTACTACGAAACCTCATACCGCATATTCGAGAAAGCGCCTAACCTGAAGTCGCTTGCCGTGCCAGCTGGCTACGACCAGATCTATCTCAACTGGAACAACTCAATGTGCCGTCTCAACGAGCTGCACATGAAGGGCAACATGCCTACAACCGACTGGAGCATTCCGTCGTCTTACATTGTATATATAGGAGCCAAGGAGGCTTACGACCAGTATACAGCCAGCTCTAATTGGTATAACGCCGACCTGCAGCCCGAGGGCTGGGACTTCGACTGGCTCGCCGTGAACGTTCAGCGCAAGGGCGAGTTCGCACAGACCTACATCGAGATGACCGACGCCGACTGGAGCCAGGGCATCAATGTGAAGGTGATAGGTGCGCTCAACGATACCGACCTCTCTAACATTAAGAAGCTCACACGTCTGCGCTGTCTCGATCTCGCCGACGCTACGTTCCAGGCTTTGCCTTCGTCGTTCCTTAACGGACAGAAGACCATCAAGGAGATTACGCTGCCCGAGAACCTCAAGATCATACCAAGCTATGCATTCAATGGTTGCCAGCGTCTCGCTAAGGTGAACGCCGCCGGCGTTGAACGCATCGAAAACTACGCATTCAACAGCTGCTACAAGCTCGCCGACTTCGACATCTCGAAGGTCGCGTACATCGGATCGTATGCGTTCAATACTTGCAGCATGTTCGCACCCACCATCCTCTCAGACGCGCTGCAGACTCTCGGTTCAAACGCCTTCGCCGGTACAGCAATAACAGAAATAGCCGTTCCGCAGACCATCACAGCTCTCGAAAACAATGTGTTCAGCGGATGCCAGCAGCTGCAGAAAGTGACGCTCCCGCCGATGCTTCGCACCATCGGTAGCAGTACGTTCGAGAATTGTACGGCACTTAGCGAGATGGTAGTGCCCGAGGCGGTTACGTCTATCGGCAACAACGCATTCAGCGGATGCAGCGCCCTCAGCAGCATCACCATGCCCGAGACGCTTACCAAGATAGGTTCGTACGCATTCTCTGGCTGTAGCGCCCTCACCGAGCTCACCATACCGTCGAGCGTGGAAGACTTCAGCTACAGCACCCTGCAGAACTGCAGCAGTCTGCTCGCCGTGAAGTGCAAGGCCATCGTGCCTCCGCTTGCAACCGGTAGCTTCACCAGCGGCATTGACCTCAACCACTGCACGCTCTACATAGCTCCGTTCACTATCGACGCCTACCGCGACGCTCAATACTGGAGCGAGTTCTACATCATGAAGCCGCTCAACGAGCCGGTGAAGAACATTTACGTCAAGCGACCGATGACGTTCGACCTCCAGTCGGAAGACAACGCCGTGCTGCAGAACAACCCGAACATGACGCTCGACTACTACATCGACAACGACTACTGGGGAAGCTCTTCTCGCAACAGCGTCGGACAGCTCACCGCTTCGGGCGACGGCACACTCTCGGCAGGCGTATTCACCATCAACAACTACTTCTACAACCGCAACAACAATAACATCAACGAGAACAACGGCATGTACTACAGCAGCGACCGCCGACCGACACTCCTCAACAACGCAGAGAATATGCGCGCCGACAGCGTGCTCTGCAAAGTGACGTTCGAGAAGAACGAATGGCACTTCATCTCGTTCCAGTACGACGTGCAGATGAGCGACGTATACGCACTCAACAACACCGACTACGTCATCCGCCAGTACAACAGCGCCAAGCGTGCGGCTGCAACCGGCGACCAGACCGAGCAGACTGGCGCCTCAAGCAATTGGGAGGATGTGCCGGCAGACGGCGTGCTGCAGGCAGGCAAGGGCTACATCATTCAGGCTGCCAACAACACCACCAACGAGAACGGAAACAACAACAACGCAGTGGTGGTGTTCCCGTCGCGCAACACCGTGACGAAGAACCGTCTCTTCACCTCGAACGACATCATCGTGCCGCTTGAGGAGCATGCTTCAGAGTTCGCTCACAACCGCTCGTGGAACCTCGTGGGCAACCCATACCCGTGCTACTTCGACATGAACCAGCTGAAGGACGAGTTCTACTCGCCAATCGTGCTCTGGAATGGCTATAACTATCAGGCTTACTCGCCTATTGACGACGACATCATCCTGCGTCCTTACGAGTCGTTCTTCGTTCAGCGTCCTATCGACGTAGAGCAGATGGTGTTCGGCGCCGAGGGACGTATGCACTACAACGACGCGCTCAAGGCTACCAAGGCCGACTCTCAGAAGCCTGGCGTCAACAATGCTCCGGCACGCAGCATCGACGGCGCACAGCGCAACGTCTTCAACTTCACCATCGAGGGCTGCGGCAGCGACAACCGCACACGCATCGTGCTGAACGAGAAGGCATCGATGGGTTACGACTGCTCTCGCGACGCAGCCAAGTTCTTCGCTTCTAAGCCGTCGGGCGCCGAGATATACGTAGACGCCGACGTGAAGTACGACATCTGCGAACGTCCGCTCGCAGACGGCACTGCACAGCTCGCCATCCGCACAGCCAAGGCAGGCCAGTACACCATTACGCTCTCTGGCCGCTACACAGCCGACTGGGCGGTGATGCTCACCGACCGCGAGACCGGCACAACCGTGAACCTCTGCGAGGGCGCTTACACCTTCGAGGCAGCAGCCGACACTACGGCAGGCCGCTTCCTGATAAGCTTCAAGTCGCCTCTGACTGCTATCGACGCAATCGCAGCCGAGATAGGTGCCGACGCCGAAGTGACAGTAGTGAACGCAGCCGGCATGACCGTCTTCAGCGGCAGTTACGCCGAGTTCAAGACAAAGGCACAGGCAGGCATCTACGTCGTAGTATGCGGCGAGAAGACATATAAGACAGTGATAAAGTAAAAACCTTGTTCTTATGAAACACCTATTTATTAACATACAACGAACGGCCATGCTGCTCGCCCTGCTCATAGTAGGGTGGGCAGCGGGCTGCTCGCTGTCGGCACAAACCGTCGTCGAGTTGGTACCCGACCAGACTCTCGGCAACGGCACCGACGTAGCGAGCCTGGACGACGAGGCCACAGGCATCTCGTTCGTGTTCGACAAGAATACCAACTCGATACCTCCGAGGTATTACAATGGTGTAATCAGAGTATACACCGGCAACACCGTCACTATGTTCGCTCCGGAAGAGTGCAACGTGTCGAAGGTGGAGTTTCTGACCGAGACATACAAGAACGACGCCACCACGCTCTCTGCCAACGTAGGCAGCGTGAGCTATGACGCCACAGCCAAGTTGTACACATGGGAGAGCAGCACGGCTGCAACCGAGGTGCTGTTCAACATCAACAAAGGACAGTTCCGCGTGAAGAACATCAAGGTGTATCTCAACTCGACGGGCGAAGTGAAGCCCAAGCCGAAGGCACCGGTCATCTCGCACGAAAGCGGCGAGTTCTACCGCACGTTCCAAGCGGTTATCACCGACCTCAACGATCCTGCAACAACCATACGCTACACGCTCGACGGCACCAATCCGACGGCAGACAACGGCATGGTATATACCGCTCCGGTGGAGATTCAGGCAGGTGCAGACGCCACGCTAAAGGCGGTGTGCGTCAATGCGAACGGCGTGAGCCTCGTCGCATCCGCCACATACACCTACAAGGCAAAGAGCAAGCTCTCGTTCAGAACCAACAACAAGGGCGGTCTCAGCGCTCTCGACTATAACACATACAGCGCAGAATACGGCTCGTTCAGAGGCGATGGTGAAGCATACATCACCGACGGCTCGAGCGTGTATCTGACAGTACATCTGAATAGCGGCTACCGACTCCGCAGCTTTACGCTTGACGGCAAACAGATTGAACAGCAGTACGGCGAATACCATTTCACCATGCCTTCAGCCACCGATGTCACCTTAATGGCAGACATCGTGTACGACCCCGAATCGCCTTCCGATCCGCAGCCGCCAACGCCTCCCGTGAAGACATATAAGCTCACTGTGGTATGCAACCCTAACGGTGCTGCTTCGCTTTCGGGCGCAGGCACCTACAAGGAGGGCGATTGGATAAACCTCTCTGCAAATAGCTATTCGGGCTACGTGTTCAGAAGCTGGACACGCGACGGCGAGACCGTCAGCACCAACCGCTACTACAACTTCGAGATGCCGGCTTCGGACATGGTGCTTACTGCCAACTATGTCTATAACCCTACCAACCCCAAAGACCCTGAGCAGCCTAAGCTGAAACGCCCACTTACGGCGATTGCGTCGCCGGCAGGAGCTGCAAGATTCTCGCTCTCGGCTTCTGAGGTGGTGTCAGGAGAGACGTATACTGTCAGGGCTTATCCCGCAACAGGCTACCGCTTCAAGGGATGGATGTTGAACGGTGTGGCGCAGGAGGAAAAGTCTACTTACTTCAGTGCTACTATGACTGACGCCGGTGCGCAGGTCGTGGCGATACTCGTCTACGACCCCGAGTCGCCAGGCAATCCGGGCGCCAACTATTACAACGCCGCTACCGGACTCGCCATCATCGACGACTTCGTACCAGGCGACCTCTATAGTGCGCTCAGCGCCACTGTGGGCAGCGACAACTATCAGAACGTGAATCGACTGATTGTGAAGGGACGCATGGCGGACGACGACTACTACTGTTTGAATAGCCTCAAGAATGCTTCGGCTGTCGACCTCTCGCGCACGGGTGGCGCTACGGAAGTGCCCGATCAGGCTTTCTATAATATGTCGGTTGCGTCGGTTGCGCTTCCGGCTACTATTTCAGAATTGGGCTACGATGTGTTCGGCAACTGCCAGAACCTCATCGCGCTCACCGTCTACGCAATGGAGCCGCCGAGTTGCTATAACGAGACGTTCGTAAACTTTACGAACAAAGCCAACTGCATCGTCTATGTGCCGGAAGAGGCCGTAGAACTGTATGCTGCCGCCGAAGGTTGGAAGGACTTCACCATTCAGCCTATCACCAACGACGCACACATGCTGCAGGTGAACCTGCCGGCTGAAGGCAAGGACGGACGCTACAAGAACAACACCATCGAGCTGGTGAACATCAACTCGGGCGTGCGACAGAAGTATGTCATCACCGACCGACAGATATACACGTTCAGCGGACTGCGCAAGGACGAGCAGTATAATGTATATATGTACTCGCGTGCAGGACTTGAGATCGGACGCATCGAGAACGTAACTATACCAGATGACGACATGGAAGTGGCGTTCGGCACATTGAAGCCTCTGCACACCGTTGCGGCAAAGGTGGTTTCGCCCGAAGGCGAGAACCTCACGTCGATGGCTACCGTAGAATGGCTCAAGCCGCTCGAAGACGGCACGACGGTATATCTGCGCAAGGCAGTATCGTTGGGCGAGATACCTGAAGGTCAGCAGCTCGTATGCCGCGTTACGCTCAGCGACAAGCTCGGCACAGCGTACAAGGCTCCTGCCGACACCGCAATCAGCGTGAGCGGTGCCAACAACATCTGCGTTGTAAAACTGCAGCCGCTGCGCACCATCACCCTTACCGGTACCGTCGTTGGCGACGACGACATATATATTGCAGACGCTTCGGTGTCGGCAACGCAAACGCTCAATGGCAAGTTCCAGAAGACGTTCAACACAAAGACCGACCGTCGCGGACAATGGACCTTATCTGTTCTGGCTGCGCCCGAGACACACCTCGTCGTAGCAGCTACGGAGTGCGTGAACAAGCTCGACACGCTCGGCGCATTTGCAGACGACGAGACTCAGCGCGACATGGGCAAGGCGGTGCTGAAGTCGATGGTAGGCGTACGCATCGCCTACGGATTCACGTATAAGGCAGCCGGATCGGAAGAAACGCAGAACTTCTACGCCGACCATCGCAACGTGACTGTCAGCGTGTTCAACGTGACGCAGAACCGTGAGCAGAAAGACCTCTCGGTGCAGTATCCTACACTCACCGTGCTCGACGAAACCATGAACATCGGCGACCAACTGCGTCTTACCGCAGTGTCTAAGACCGGCGCATTCAGTCCGATAGAACGTATGGTGACGGTGGACGATAACCGCCGCGCGCAGGCTACGTTCGACATCGTAGGCAAGGGCTGCATAGAAGCATCGTTCGAGATGACCGACAACCGCGCCGTGACAGCAATGCTCTATACTGACAAGGGCGAATTGCTGAAGAAGGCCGCATACGCTGAGGCTAAGGCTTCGTTCGCTGATGTGGACGACGGCGAGTACACACTCGTCACGATGGGTCAGTCGGAACTGATGAACTCCATCCTTCGTCTCTCTGCTTTCGACGAGATAGGACTCAGCGAAGGCAAGGACTACGTGAAGAATGCGGTAAAGGTGGAGACAGGAAAGATAGCAGCCGTGCACAACGCTACCGTTCCGGCATTCGACGAGAGTCTGTTCAGCTACACAACGGCTTCAACCTCGTTCTCTTCCAACAAAAGCAGCATCACCAACGGCAAGTATCTCACGCTAAGTTCGGTGGTCGACTTCAAGGGCGTATACAAGGGCGACATAAGCAATGTGAAGCTCGTTGTAGACCTTCCTGACGCTTGCGACTTCGTGGAGAAGTCAGTCATTCAGGGTCCGAAGCTCATGCCGTACACACTCAGCGGCAAGCGACTCACCGTACAGCTCGGCGACAACTACCAGGCTCAGACGCGCTTCTGCGTGATACCAACCGCCAGCAGCACGTTCAACGCCACCGCATCGGTAGTGTTCGACTACAAGGGCGCCACGCTCACGCAGCCCATCGGCTCTGCAACCGTGGAGGTGAAGACGCTCGACATCATTGTGCCCGAGATAATAACATCGGCTACAATCAATGTGGCTGGTTCGGCGCCAGCACGTTCTAAGGTAGACGTATACTCGGACAACGAACTCGTAGGTCACACCACGGCAAAGGCGAACGGCAGTTGGAGTGCCGAGTGTACGTTGCTCAATGTGTTTAATCTGAACGAGTATCCAATCTCGGCGAAGATTACGACCGAGTCGGGCAGTATGCTTCTCACCGAGACCAAGAACGTGACATACATCACCAACTATCCGAAGATAAAGACGGTGACCATGAACACGAACCCGACAATCGTGTTCGACTTCGAGAAGGGCACCACCTCACACTCGTGGTACTACACGCCCGACAACGTGCTGTTCACGCTCGACTTCACCGACAACAGCGCCGATGTGCTGCAGGAGGTGTATCTGAACATCTTCGGCGAGGACGGTTCGGTGCGCACTATCGACTGCAGTTACGACATCCGCAAGTCGATATGGTTTGCCAACGTGAAGTTCGATACCTACAACGGCATCGTTAACCTCAGCGTCAACTACATTGCGAAGGGCGACTACAGCTACGACTCGGCTCAGGCTAAGCTCATCGCAAAGAAGTTTGAGGACCAGATGGCGAACGAGAAGGACAAGGCAGACGAGTTCAAGCAACTCGTTGACGATGCCTTCGAATATATCGAGCGCGACGACGTGACACGTGAGGAGAAGATAGCGTATATCACACGTGTCAAGAAACGTGTATACAAATACTACACCGGCAACGACGACGTTCCTGCCTACGGAAGTAGCGGAAACGTGAACCTCGGCATACTTGAAGACGCCGACTATAACGGAGGTAGTGCGATACTGTTCGGCGAACGCGAGGAGGACAAGAATCCAGATTCAGACCGATACATGCAGGATGCTCCAAATCCTTATGATACGAACGTGTCTTTGTCTGGAACCGACATCTCGGCTTCCGTCTCTTCTGACAAGGGATCGGCAGAATATGTATCGCCTGGCGATTACAACTTCGAATCGATAGCCGAAGGCTTCAACGGCAACACCGACTTCACCGTCCGCAACTCTAACGGCGATGTGTGGAGTAGCCGAAACAACGACATTCATGCCAGCTTCGACGCTGACTCGGATGAGGCTGTTGCTGCCTTCTACAATGCTGTTGCCAAAGAGCAAAGAGAGCTTTATGCAGAGTGGGCAGGCAAGGTTGGAGATATCCTAAGCGCAGCCGATTTGTCTATAGAACTGGGCGAGTCGATGCAGACAAGATATTTCAGCGACAATTTCGACCAGCTCGTAGCTCTTGCAGGCAATAAGAATCCAAATGTAAAGGCTGAGATAGAAAGCCTGGAAGCAAGTGTCGGCAAGAATCTTAAGAATCTCAAGAATCTTAAGATTGCTGGCAACGCATTAGGTGGAGTAAGCGCTTTTGTCGGCGGCTGGACTGTCGGAACTGATATCCTTGTCGGCTACGACCGTATGAAGGAATGGACCCGCATCATCGAGTCGGTAAAGGAGTCTTGTGCTGGCAATGATGTCGAGTCGATCATAGCATTGGCTAAAAAGTACAGAACATGGATCGTCGTAAGAGATGCTTCGAAGGGCGTTGGCGACTTGGGTAATACGGCTCTTGGCATTGCCGGAGTGGCATCCGCTCCTGAGACATTAGGCGCTTCGCTCGTCCTTAATCTTGTTTCGTACGGCATCGACAAGGGCTTGAGTCATTGGGAGAACTGCTATGCTCGAACCAACATTGAGCACCTCACCGAGGTGAAGAGCCTTATAAGGCGCACATCCGACTGTCCTGACGACATGTTCAACGACGAGTATACTCCCAATCGTCCGCCGTTCGACCCGCTCACCATCAACCACGACCCTGCAGGCTACGTCTATGAGGCTGTGCCTGAGAATCGTGTGGAGGGCGTGCAAGCCACCATCTACTATAAGGAAGAGGTGGAGGACCTTTGGGGCGACAAGCACGAGGAAATCGTGATGTGGAACGCAGAGGAATATGCTCAGAAGAACCCGCTCTTCACCGACGAGGACGGTATGTATCGTTGGGATGTGCCGCAGGGACTCTGGCAGGTGAAGTTCGAGAAGGACGGATACCTCACCGCATACAGCGAGTGGCTGCCTGTGCCGCCGCCGCAGTTGGAGGTGAACGTCGGAATCACTCAGAACAAGCAGCCTGAGGTCGTAGAGGCTCGTGCATACGAAGAGGGTGTAGAGGTGCAGTTCGACAAGTACATGGACCCGACAACCCTAACTGATGCCAACATCAGCGTGACGGCTGGCGGAAAAAAGCTCGCTGGCGAGATACAACTCGTAGACGCGGCGCTTGCCGACGAATACGCTTCGCCCGACGATGCTGAGGCTGTGCGCTACGCTTCGCGCGTCAGATTCGTGCCCGAGCAGGCTCTTGCCACCACAACTGGCGAGATTCGCCTCATGGTAAGCCGCAATGTTAGGTCGTATGCCGGCATACCGATGACCGAGACCTACAGTCAGACGCTCGACGTAGAGAAGGAGGTGCAGCAGATCACTGCTGAGAACACCAAGGTGCTCTACGGAGCTGAGAAGGAACTCACCGTCTACGCTCTGCCGAGTGAGGCTGCTGCCGGACGCATCGTTCACATCGCCAACTCGTCGGATATGGTTGCGTCGCTGGACGCCACCGACCTCACTCTCGACGCTGAGGGCAAGGCGGTAGTGAAGATAAAGGGCGACCTTCCGGGACGCACCCAGCTCTCGTTCTCTATCGACGACGTTACGGCGAAGGGACAGTGTACGGTCGACGTGATGACCGAGATTGTCACCGCCGAGGCTCCTACCGCTTCGCGCGCCAGCGGCACTGCCGTATATCGCGGCACTAAGCTCGAACTGGCTACCGACTCGAAGGATGCTACCATCTACTTCACGACGGACGGCACATGTCCGTGCGACGAGAACGGCACCCGACGCAAGTACAGCGTGCCTATCGTCATCAATGACGACACCCACATCAAGGCCATGACAATGGTGGGCAGCGACGAGGTGTCGGAGGTGAAGGAGTTCAGCTACACGCTGAAGAAGTCGGATATGGACATCGCCATGGCTGAGGGCTGGACGTGGATGTCGCACAGCTTCGCCGACGGTCTTACTGCCGCGCAGCTGGCTGACGACGCTGCCGTACAGCGTGTGCAGAGTCAGATGCAGGAGCTTGTACGCGACCCGCAGCTCGGACTCATCGGCACGCTCTCCGCTCTCGCTGCGTCTGAGAGTTACAAGGTGGAGACGTCGGCTGCCGTTGCTTTGCCACGCATCAGTGGCGTGGCATGGAATCCGGCTACACCTATCGCTCTGAGCGACGGCTGGAACTGGCTTGGCTATCCTGCCGAGCAGACCATGACTCTCGACGAGGCTTTCGCTACTACTACGGTGGAGAAGCTCGACGCTATCATCGGTCAGGACGGCTTCGCACAGTACGACGGCGAACGCTGGGTGGGCACGCTCACCACGCTCGTGCCGGGCAAGGGCTATATGTACCAGAGCCAGACCGAGAAGCAGGTGGCTTACAATACCACCATCGTCTCGAAGGCTCACGCACAGCACACGCAGGGCATCGCCGACCGTCTGCCGCTTGCTTTCGACAAGCATAAGTATCCGTCTGTGATGGCTGTTGTGGCTGCCGTCTGCGATGCTGACGGCATGGCTGCCGACAACGCCGACTATCAGTTGGCTGCGTTCTGTGGCAGCGAGTGTCGCGGTGTCGGTCAGCTTGCTGGCGGACTGCTGATGATGAACGTCTACGGCAACGTGGGCGACCGCATCACTCTCCATGTCACCGACTGCGACGGCGCTGACGTGCTTGCTACCGCGACGCTCGACTTCTCTGAGGGTCTCGTGGGCAGCATCGACGCTCCGTATGCTATCAACGTTGGCAAGACAACTACTGTCGGTGCTGCGGCATACGACGGCGACGTGCGTCTCAGCGTGGTTGGCAAGCGTCTTGTCATCAGTGGCGTGGCTGCCGACGACGTTAGCAGTGTCGAACTCTTCGACATCAACGGTCAGAAGGTGATGCACAAGACACATATCAGCGAAAGTGGCATCGACATTTCTTCTCTGTCGGGTGGCGTCTACGTTGCTGTTGTATGCAGCGACGCACACTACACCTATCATAAGATTGCCGTACGCTAAACCATAAAAACGATACACAATGAAAAGTTCGATTATCAGACATACAATGGCGATAGTCACGCTCCTCATGGCGCTCTTCCATAGTGTCGCGGCTTCTGCCGCCGACACATGGAGCGTCAATCCGAGCGCCTACCGCTACGACATGAGTCTTTATCTCGATGTGGTGTTCGGCACCGGAGAGAAGTTGGATTACACGCAGTACGACGTGGCTACGTTCGTCGGCGACGAATGCCGTGGCGTGGCTGAGGTGCTGCCTCTGCCCACCGGTGGCAACTGCCTCTATCTCCGTGCGCGCAGCAACAGCGAGCGTGGCGAGTCGATGGTGTTCCGCTATCGCGACAAGACTACGGGCGAGGTGAAGGATGTAGAGAATGTCAGCTTTGCGTTCTCGTCTAACGCGCGTCTGGGCTATCCGTCTTCGCCCTACGAGGTGAAGATCATCATCTATCACGACGTTACGCTGTCGGCTGGCGAGGGCGGAACGGTCAGCGAGTCGGGCGGACGCTTGGCTGAGGGCACCACGCTTTCTGTCACCGCTACTCCTGCCGAGGGTCATCACTTCGTGCAGTGGTCGGACGGCGTTACCGACAACCCGCGTTCTGTTGTCGTCGGCAAGGAGGACGTAACGCTTTCTGCCGAGTTCGCACTCACGTCCTATCATCTCACCTACACTCTCGACGGCGTCAGTTACAAGGAGTCGGACGTGCTCTACGGCACAGCTCTTACTCCCGAGCCTAACCCCGAGAAGGAGGGTCACACGTTCTCAGGTTGGCAGGGTCTGCCCGAGACGATGCCGGCAAAGGATGTAGAGGTGACGGGTACGTTCTCAATCAACTCTTACCAGGCTGTGTTCAAGATTGGTGAGGAGATTATCGAGAGCAAGACCGTCGTTTACGGCGAAGAGGTTGTCGCTCCCGAAGCACCAGCCAAGGAGGGACATACGTTTGCCGGATGGCAGGACGTTCCAGCGACAATGCCAGCACACGACATCGTGGTTATGGGTTCTTACACCGTGAACAAGTACACGCTGACGTACAAAGTTGACGGCGCAGAATACAAGTCTGTTGAGGTAGACTACGGCACAGCTATCACCGCCGAGCCAGCTCCCGAGAAGGAAGGCTACACGTTCTCAGGTTGGCAGGGTCTGCCCGAGACGATGCCGGCAAAGGATGTAGAGGTGACGGGTACGTTCTCAATCAACTCTTACCAGGCTGTGTTCAAGATTGGTGAGGAGATTATCGAGAGCAAGACCGTCGTTTACGGCGAAGAGGTCGTCGCTCCCGAAGCACCAGCCAAGGAAGGACACACATTTGCCGGATGGCAGGACGTTCCAGCGACAATGCCAGCGCACGACATCGTGGTTATGGGTTCTTACACCGTGAACAAGTACACGCTCACGTACAAGGTTGACGGCGCAGAATACAAGTCTGTTGAGGTTGACTACGGCACTACTATCACCGCCGAGCCAGCTCCCGAGAAGGAGGGCTACACGTTCTCCGGTTGGCAGGGTCTGCCCGAGACGATGCCGGCAAAGGATGTAGAGGTGACAGGTACGTTCTCAATCAACTCTTACCGCCTGACTGTATACCTTGACGGCGAACTCTACTTAGACCAGACGCTGGAGTACGGCGCGCCGATAAGCGTTCCCGACCCGGAGGTTGCGGCAGACAGAGAGTTCAACGGCTGGGACATTGAGATTCCGGCGACAATGCCGGCTCACGATGTTGAGGTTCACGGCACGACGACGGTAGTAAGTGGACTGGAGGCGATATTCGCCGACAGCGACACGCGCGTCACAATCTGCTCGATGAACGGCGTAGTGCTGTTCCGCAACACGACGGTGAAGGAGGCGGCGCCGAAGCTGAAGCCGGGTCTGTACATCGTTAATGGTCGAAAGATGGTGGTGAAATAGGCTGCCGCTATCAGCAGACACACATAAATCAAAACAGAAAGGGCTGGATTCCATGCAAGGAGTCCAGCCCTTTTTGCGTTTATGTGTCGGTAGAAGCTGCCAGTTACAGCTGTCTGCCGAACATTAACAGATTGATGCCAAAGATAACGGTTATTACCAAGGCATGGTAACATCATTACAGATACGCGGTAACGATGTTTCCTGTGCGTGGTAATGATGTTACCTGTGCGTGGTAATAATGTCTCCTGTGCAATAACTTGTAGTAAGCGCTTGCGAATGTAAGCAATAAATTATATCTTTGCACATAGTAATAAGAACAACGATATGGTAAAAAGACAAAGGAAGGGATTCGTGGCGCGACTGTTGTCGCTCGTCGTGGTGGTGCTGATACTGGCTGCGGCGGCGATACTGCGCGACGGAAGGATATTAGGACACGACTTGCGAGAGGCGCATGAGGCGAAGGCGCTGAAGAACGACACGCTGGAGGTGACGCCCGACGGAGCGTTCGTGGTGAACACAAAGCCGTTGGCAAAGGACGTGCAGGGATACGGCGGACTGGTGCCGCTGAAGATACATATAAAGGACGGCAGGGTGGCGGCTGTTGAGGCTGAACCCAACGCCGAGTCGCCCGACTTCTTCAACCGCGCGAAGGAGCTGCTCAATCACTGGCAGGGCAAGTCGGTGGACGAGGCGTTGGCGGAGGAGGTGGACGCCGTGTCGGGCGCTACGTTCTCGTCAAGAGCGATAATAGCTAACATGCAGCGCGGACTGGCTTACGCCAAGCAGCACGGTCAGTGGGGTGAGGATGGCTCGGTTGGTGCACTTGGGACAAGTGCACCCCCTATAGTGGGGAGTGGGGATGGCTCGGTTGGTGCACTTGAGACAAGTGCACCCCCTATAGTGGGTAGTTCGGTTGGTGCACTTGGGACAAGTGCACCCCCTATAGTTGCGCTGATTGTCGTGCTGCTCGGAGCCGTCGTTCCGCTCTTCTACAACAACCGCCGACTGCATCTTGTGCAGCTCGCGGTGAACGTCGTGGTACTCGGTCTGTGGACCGGCACGTTCGTCTCCTACACGCTCTTCCTGCGAGTCTTCGCCGGCGGCGTGAGTCTTTCGACGATTGGCGCACTTGCCGCTCCGCTGCTTATGCTGATAGTGGCGCTGATATACCCGTTGGCGGGTCGGTCGGGTCACTACTGCGCCAATATCTGTCCGTTCGGATCGGCGCAGGAACTCGCCGGAAAGCTCAGTCGACGCAAGCTGCGCATCACGCCGCGCGTACTGAAACTGCTTTCCGTGCTGCGCAATCTGCTCTGGGGCGTGCTCATGGCGCTGCTGCTCACCGGCACATGCACCGCATGGATCGACTACGAGCTGTTCACGGCGTTCCTCTATTCGTCGGCGTCGGTGTGGGTGACAGTGCTTGCGGCGCTGTTCCTCGTACTGTCGGTGTGGGTGCCGCGCCCTTACTGCCGCTTCGTGTGCCCAACGGGAGCGCTTGTCAAGAGTGTTGAATGAGGAATTGAAGAATTATACAATTAAGAATTATGAATTTACAGAATAAGTCAATCGTTTTAAACGTAGTGCTCGCCATTGCTGTCGTGGTGCTTGGCGTGCGCTTGGTGTCGGGCGCAGAAGACGCCGGCGAGTCGCAAACGCAAGAGCAGGCTGTGCTCGACAATATCGCTACGCGTACCAGCATACGCGACTACGAGGCGCGCCCCGTTGAGAAGGAGAAAGTGGAGAAGATGCTGCGCGCGGCGATGGCTGCACCTACGGCGATGAACAAGCAGCCGTGGCACTTCGTGGTTGTAGAACAGCGCAGCGTGCTCGACAGTCTGGCGGGTGCCAATCCTTATGCGAAGATGCTGCTCAAGGCTCCGCTTGCCATTGTGGTCTGCGGCGATATGGATAAGGTGATAGAAGGCGGCGGACGCGACTTCTGGATTCAGGATGCGTCGGCTGCAACAGAGAATCTCTTGCTTGCGGCTCACGCTATGGGTCTCGGCGCCGTATGGACGGGCGCCTATCCTTCCGAGGAACGCTGCAAGGCGATAAGCGCAACGCTCTCGCTACCCGACAATCTCGTTCCGCTTAACATGATTGTTATCGGCTATCCGGCGGAGCATCCGCAGCCGAAAGATAAGTTCAAGGAGGAGAACATAACTTTTAAAAGTAAAAAAGTAAAAAAGTAAAAAAGTAAAAGAGTAAAAGAGTAAAAAAGTAAAAAGGTAAAAAAGTAAAACCAAACTACAATGAAGAAAATTCTATTCTCTCTCGGCATGTTGCTGCTCACCGTTGCAGCCTACGCCGACGGCACAATCCTGTTCAGTACGGCGAAGGGCAGCATCGACGTTCCGCCTTATCGCATACCTGGCATCACCTGCGGCCACGGCGGACGACTCGTTGCGAGTGCGGCGCGCCTCGTCTGCGGCACCGACCCCGGTTACGGACGCGTCGACTGCGTGGTGAAACTGAGCTACGACAACGGCAGAACATGGAGCGAGCATGAGATTGACGTGGCTTGTGGCGACACTTCGCTCATCAACGCTCATAAGACTCCGATGGAAGCTGCCTACGGCGACCCGGCTGTCGTGATGGATCGCGAGCGCAACGAGGTGCTCATCATGGCTGTTGCGGGCTGTACGGTGTACGGCAAGCCAAGCACAAACAGACAGAACCCGAACCTCATCGCCGCAATACGCAGCAACGACGGCGGACGCACATGGCAGAAGCCGGTTGACCAGACCGAGGATATATACGGCTTGTTCGACAAGGGCAATGTCGTAGACGCCGCCTTCGTCGGCAGTGGCAAGCTGTTCCAGAGTAGAGTGGTGAAGGTGGGCGACTACTATCGCATCTATGCCGCACTCACAGCGCGCCCCAACGGCAACCGCGTGATATATTCCGACGACTTCGGACGCTCATGGCACGCTCTCGGCGGCGGCGCTGCTCTGCCCGTGCCAGGCGGCGACGAACCGAAGTGCGAGGAACTGCCCGACGGTCGTGTGATAATAACCAGCAGAGCGTCGGGATGCCGACTGCTTAACATCTACACCTACAGCAACACAAAGAGCGGAGAAGGCTGCTGGGACAAGCCCGAGAAGGCTACGATGGACGGACTCGCGCTCGCGCCGAGCACCAACCCCACAAACGGCGAGATGCTCATCGTTCCAGCCATGCGCAACAGCGACGGCAAGCCGATGTACGTAGCGCTGCAGTCGGTGCCTACGGGCACGGGTCGCAACAACGTTAGCATATTCTATAAAGAACTTGCCTCGCCCGACGACATGCGCAACGCGAAAGCCTTCGCCTCGGGCTGGGACGGATGCTATCAGGTGAGCTCTACGGTGTCGATGTACAGCAGTATGGACCTGCAGGCAGACGACCGCATCGCGTTCTTTTACGAGGAGACGCTCACGAAATGGGGTACAAAGCCCAACCCCGTCAGCACAAGTTTCCCGCAAGGCGAGGGCGAGCACAACTATGACGGCTGCGAACTCGTATACAAGTCGTTCGACCTGGAGACGATAACAGACGGAAAGTATTGCGTCAACCGACGCATCAACCGTGGCAAATTCCTGAAAGCCTACTATGAGGACATCGTGGACAGCTTCGTGCTGACTGCTGCGCAGAAAAGAAAGGTGAAGGATGTGATAAAGCACTTGCCTGCCGAGCCTACATCTGCTCAGATGGATGCGATATTGGAAGGCGAAGTGCGATAGAGCAAGAAGATGTAAAGCGGCTCTATGCGCAGGAATAGAATGTAAAACGTAGAGGGTGTGTCAAAACTCCCAATATAAATAACTAAAAACTCGTTGTACGTTCTTA